>Ga0209344_10000754_pt1 | contig 50281 bp, 44 predicted proteins | sample Cruoilmetagenom6_FD_187293 | JGI IMG/M metagenome (GOLD analysis project Ga0209344, IMG submission 187293) | Oil polluted marine microbial communities from Coal Oil Point, Santa Barbara, California, USA - Santa Barbara Oil Seep Sample 6 (SPAdes)... | ecosystem: Environmental > Aquatic > Marine... | reverse complement strand
GGCTCTGTTCCATGAGGGCGATCCCGGCGATTGCTTGTATTTGGTCAAGTCCGGGTCGCTCAAAATCATCAAGGAAAGTGCCGACGGCAAAGTCCTCGGCTTTAAGAAAGAAGGCGCGGCGCTGGGCGAAATGGCCCTGGTGTTCAATGAACCCCGATCCGCCGGTGCGGTCGCGGATGGCGAGACAGTTGTTATGTCTCTGAGCCGCGAAGACTTTGAAAAGGCGGTCGGAAGCAACACCAACATCCAAGATATGCTTGCCGATCAAGCCACCCGCCATTTAAAGCAACAGCAAACGTTGATCACCGCGCCGCCAGCCGCCAAATCCAGCAGCCGCGCCTCGCGCGACACGAAGAAACGCTCACGCATCGAATTGTCAAAAATCAAGATCGGTCATTGGTTGCTGCCGATGACCGTGCCGATGGCGACCACGGACGTTCCCATCCTTTCGGGTCTGGCCTGCTTGGCAATGGTCGGGGAATTCTACAAAAAGCCCGTTTCGATGGCGAAGCTTGAAGAACGCCAGCTTGAATTCGGCCTTGCCGACGATCTGCATTCGTTGAGCCGCAAAGCCGAGGGCGCGGGCTATGTCACGCGTTTGATGAAGATTGAAAAAGACATTCTTCCCGCGATCCAATTGCCCGCCGTCGTGCAACTGGTGGACGGCACCTTGGCGATGGTGTTCAAGGTCACCAAAACTGCGGTGTGCGTCGGCAACCCCCTGGAAGGGTACCAAGAAGTCGAAGTCGGGCAATTTCTGAAAGAATGGGACGGCCAAATTCTGTCCATCACTTATGCCCCAGATTTCGGCGCTGTGGGCCAAGACGTCACCAAGCTCTACAAACAGTTCTTGCCAATTCTGCGCCCCTATTGGCCGCTGGTCGGTCGATTGATTGCGGTGATTGTGCTGCTCAATCTGATGGGATTGATGCCTCCGTTTTTCACCAAGATCCTCATTGACGATGTGCTCGTCGTCGGCGATTGGGATCTTTTGTATGTGATGCTAATCGCCATCTTGGTGGCGGCGCTGTTGGCGATGGTCACCGGGGCGGTGCGTGAATTTTTGACGCTGCATCTGATGCGACGGCTATCTACGTCTCTGTTCGTGCGCTTTTTCGGCCACGTCATGTCGCTGCCCGTCAGCACGTTGCAGAAATGGGACACCGGCGCGCTCACGGCGCGTTTCGAAGAAAACGAAAAAATTCTCGAAACGGCGTCCAATGGCGGGCTGACCATTTTGATGAACAGCCTCAACATCATCATCTACACGCCGATTCTTTTTATCATGGAACCCCGGCTTGCGGGGTTGGTGCTGTTCTTCTCGCTGTGCATGGCCGTCATTACGGTGACATGCGCACCGAAAATGCGCAAATTCGAACGGGAATCGTTTGAGATCGGCGCCCAGCGGGAATCGCATGTGATCGAAGTCGTCAAAGGCATCGGCACCATTAAAGCGTTGGCCCAAGAAAAAGACTTCTCGCGCAAGGGACTGGATAAGTTTCGCGCCGAACAAGAAATCGAATATCGCAGCGAGATGTTCGACAACAAGATGGAATTGGCCATCGAGTTTTTCGATCAGGCTTCCGATATTTTGGTGCTGGGACTGGGGGCGTATTTCGTGCTCGACGGTTCACTGTCGGCGGGCTTGTTGATCGCATTCACCTCCATCGCCAATCAGGTCACCGATCCGGTTGAAGAGCTCGCCGATTTTTATGACGAGTACCTGGAACTCAAAATTGCTTTGGAGCGCATCAACGACATTCTCAGTTCTCCGCGCGAACCCCTCAACAGCGATGTCATCTGTCCGCCGATCAAGGGTCATCTGCGCTTTGAAAATTTCAGCTTCAAGTACACGGACGACGGACCGTGGATTCTTAAAGACATCAATCTCGACATCCAAGCCGGACAAAAGGTCGCTTTCGTGGGCCGAAGCGGGTCGGGCAAATCGACGCTGGCACGCACGGTCAATCGGCTACTGACGCCGACCGAAGGCAAAATCTACATCGATGAAATCGACATCAGCCGCGTGGACATCACTTCACTGCGCCAGAAAATCGGTGTGGTCGAGCAATCACCGTTCATCTTCAGCGGCACCATTCGCGACAACATCTCCATCGCACAGCCGTCATTGCCTTTGGACGCCGTGGTGTCCGCAGCGACGCTGGCCGGGGTGCACGACTTTGTCGATCAGTTCCCGATGCGCTACGACACCCGCATTGGCGAAGGCGGGCGCAGCCTGTCAGGTGGGCAATCGCAACGCCTGATTATCGCCCGCGCGCTGGCGGCAGATCCGAACATTTTGATTCTCGACGAAGCGACTTCGGCGCTCGACACCGAAAGCGAACGCATCATCCAAAGAAACTTGGACAAGATCATGAAGGATCGAACAAGTCTGGTGATCGCACACCGTTTATCGACCATCCGCAACGCTGATCTGATCGTCGTTTTGGATGAAGGACGCATCGCAGAGCAAGGCTCTCACGATGACTTGATGAAGAAAAAAGGATTGTACCACTATCTTGCAACCCGCAGCGTTGCGACCGCCGATGCTTAAAGGTGCAAGTGGCAAGCACCCTCATACTTTTAAGGGGATGCTTAGAGTGAAAGCGAACGAGTTATGACGGAAAAAGAACAAAACGTTCAAGACGATATGGGCGCCACGCAAATGGAGGCGCTGGACCGTCACGCCGAACGCAACCGCTCTGATGACGACCGTTCGGAAGTCATCGAAGCCGTTCCGTCCGTCTTGATGCGCGGTGCGCTGTACAGCTTTGTCGCCGTCACGGTGATGGCGCTTGCCATTTCGGTTTTAACCAAAATTCACGTCAAAGTGCCAGGCAAAGGCTTGATTGTTCCCGAAGGACAGTACGTGTCCGTTGAATCCCGAGAGGCCGGGGTGGTGCTGACCGTTCATGTTGCCGAAGGCGATCACATCAACAAGGGTGAAGCCATTGTTACCTTGCAGCGGTCGCAATCGCAAATCGATTTGGCGAGCCTGAATGAGAGTCTCAAACTTGAGCAAAATAAACTCGATCAACTGACCAAAGCGCGCGAGGTGTCACTCAAAGTTATTTCAGATCCTCAAATCGTCGTACGCGATGATATATCCACGTTTGTTGATTCTGGCGCTGCCTTGGTCTACGTCAACGCTTTGCGCAAAGCGCTCAAGGATCTTGAAACGGCATCGTTCAATTTAAAGCGCTTCAACGAGCGAGAGCGCGCCCTGTTGCTTTCTCAAATTTCGTTGAGCAAAGACACATTGGGACAACTTGAAGAAAAGATCGGATCCGGACAGACCGCGCTTAAGACGAGCCGTCAAACGTTGCAGCGCAAACGCGAAGAGTTGGCGCAAATTGAGATTCTTGAAGCCAAACGCATCGTGCCCCGCTCCCAACTCAACGCCGCGCGCGACGCCGTGAACTCGGCCATCGGCAATGTCACCCAAAAGCAGCAAGACATCTCCCAGAGCAAGCTGGCGGTTTCGCGCACGCGTCTCAGCATCGCCAACCTTCAAGCGGCGCTCATCAAACAAGAAAAAGATCTCAATTTGGCCGTTGAACAAGCCAGAGCCGCAGCCGATCAAGCGGTCGCCGAAATGGCCTCGGCGATCACCACATTCACCAACACAATCAATTCGACTGAGGTCAATATTTCAACGCTAAACAGCAAACTAAACTTGCAAAAAGTTCAAATCGACGATCTCAAAATCGTCAGTCCCGTGGATGGCGTCATAACGAATTTAAGCGTCAACACCGCCGGGCGTTTGGTTGGGCGCGGAAATTCCGTTGCAACCATTGTCCCTGATTCGGAAAAGCAAATCGTGATGGCTAATGTGTTGAACAAAGACACCGCGTTCATCACCAAGGGTTTGCCCGCACGCGTCAAAGTGGATGCCTTTCCGTATCGCAAATTTGGCACCATCGACGCCACGGTTGAAAGCCTTTACCCCATTCCCAACAAAGCTGAATTCACCGTGCGGCTGACGTTGGACAAATCCACAATCAATGTCCGCGGTAAAGTCATGCCCTTAAAGCCGGGCATGACGGTCCAAGTCGATCTCTTGACTGAGAAGCGACGTCTCATTGAAATCTTTCTCAGCAAGATGAATTAAACAGGCCCCATCGCGGGTTAAAAGGGTTCGTTCATGGCAGTGTCATTGGCTGGCAAACTAACGGAATTATCAGCATTCTCGAATTTATCTGAGGATGAAAAGCAGGCCGTCGCGGGCCTGGGGCGATTGGTGCGCCTGAACCCATCCGAAACACTGTGCGAACAAGGCGACGTCCCACAGGGACTTTATCTTTTGATGTCGGGCGCGATTAATCTGGTCCGCGATGCCAAATCGGCAAACCCGGTGACCGTCGATGTGTTGCACGATGGGGCATTTTTCGCCTCGCATTCGCTTTTCGAAATTGCGGCATTACCGTATCGCGCCCAAGCCAGTTCTGAACACGTGGTGTGCAAGCTGATTGAGCGCACGCCTTTTGTCGAGTTTCTCAAAAACAATCCTGACATTGGCCAAAAAGTGGTCAAGTCGCGGCAAATATCGTCGTTGGTTTCGTTCTTGGAAACCTGTCCATCGCTCGCCGGGCTACCTCATGAAGCATTGGAATCATTGGCTCTACACGCCGAAACCAAGACAGTTGAAGTGGGCCAACAACTGATCAAACAAGGCGAACGCGAAGATCACATCTATATCGTACGAGACGGACGTTTTGCCGTGACTCGCGATGAGGCTCTAAGCTCGCGTATTTCGGTGTTGAGCCGTGGCGACGTCATCGGTGAAATCGCCGTTTTGTCGGGCGAAGTGCGCAACGCAAACGTCACCGCTGACGAAAAGGGAAAAGTTTACGAGATACCCGGACAAGTGATCCGCGACGCGGTCCATTCCCACGAAGCGTTGCAGCACAGCCTTGAAAACTTGATGCGCGTGCGCGTCGAAAAGATCGATGAACGCGAGGACAAACGCAAACACCGCGAAGCCGAATACAAAAGGAAAGAGGCCGAACGGCAAAAACGCATTGCCGAGCAGCAGGCCCGCAAAGAAACCGAAGAAGCCGAGTTGGTGCAGATCCACAGCATTTGGCAAACCGTGCGCAAAAAATTCTTCAAACCCAAACCGCCCGCTGTGCGCCAGCACAGTCAAATGGATTGTTCCGCCGCGTGTCTGTGCACCGTGTGCGAGACCTATGGCAAAACACTCAGCATCAACGTCGTGCGCGAAGTGGCGCGGGTCCGTCAAGACGGCGCGTCGATGAGCAATATCGTGCGCGCGGCCCAAGAATTCGGCTTTGTCGCCGAACCGTTCGTCAGCACCACTGAGCAACTGCGCGAACGCAAGCTTCCCGCTATCGCCAATTGGAAAGGCTATCACTGGGTTGTTGTCCATGAGGTGACCGACACGCACGTCGTCATCGCCGATCCTGCACAAGGCCTTGAGACCAAGACCATCGAAGAGTTCGAAGAAGGTTGGTCGCGTTACACCATATTCCTAACCCCGACGCAAAAGTTTGAAGAGCTCGAAGACAGCAAGCCGACACTGATGAGCTTTTGGCATTTCTTCGAACCGTATAAACGGGTTATCGGTGAAATCTTCATCGCCGCGATCTTTTTGCAGATCTTGGGCGTGGCGGTGCCGTTGTTCACGAAATTTGTGGTCGATGATGTGATCTTGAAAGGCGATACGCAGTGGCTGATTTCTGCGTTGGTGCTCATGGCGGGCATTGCGTTTGTGTCCATGGCCATGGAATTCATTCGCGATACGATGATTTTACGCCTGTCGATCCGCTGCAACATCACCATGCTGACTGCAGTGTACGACCGCATGCTGCGATTGCCGTTGGAGTTTTTTGAAAACAGGCGCACAGGTGATATCACCAACCGCCTTGAACAACACGAAGAAATTTCAGATTTCATCACTGAAGACGGGCTTGAGACGTTCCTCAGCCTGATGACGGCGATCGTTTATCTATGCTTCATGATCTACTTCAACGCCTGGCTGACGTTGGCCGCCATCGGCTTTATGGCCTTTAACTTCTTTTCCATTCGCTACATTTCACCGCGCATTCGCCAAGTGAATAAAGAAGCGTTCGTCAAAGAAGCGGAACAAGAAAGCCACCTGATCGAATCCATTCAAGGCGCGGAAACCCTTAAAACCATCGGTGCCGACTTCATGGCGCGCTGGAAATACGAAAACAATTTCGCTTCCGTCGCCAACCTGGAATTCAAAACCGCAAAGCTGTCGCAACTGGCCGGGTTGATCGGCGGCACGCTCGACACCCTTGGTGACATCGCCATCTTGTTCCTGGGAGGCGCCTATGTAATCTGGGGTGATATGAGTGTTGGTGAATTGATCGCCTTTACGGTCTTCGCCAATGGCGTACAAGGCCCGATCATGGCGGTGATCGGCAAATGGGACGAACTGCAAGAAGTCTACGTCGCGATTGAGCGTCTCAATGATGTTTTAGAAAAAGAACCCGAATTCGAAAATGACAGCAAAGCGCAGTCGGACAAGGTGTCTCTGCCTGGTCTGCGCGGTGAAGTCGAATTTCGCAACGTTGGTTTCCGCTATGAACCCGACGATCCATCCAACGTTGTTCAAAACATTGACCTGACCGTTAAGGTCGGCCAAAAGGTCGCGCTGGTCGGGGCCAGCGGTTGCGGCAAGTCCACCTTGATTAAATTGCTGTACGGCTTTTACATGCCCAGCGATGGCCAAATTTTAGTCGATGGCTTTGACATCAAAGACGTGTGGCTGCCATCGCTGCGACAAAAAATCGCGATGGTGCCGCAAAAAAATATGATGTTCAAAGGCACCGTCCGCGACAACATCGCCATGTCCTATCCCGATGCAAACATCGAAGATGTGCGCGAAGCCGCGACCTTGGCCGGAGCCCATGAATTCATCGCCAAAATGCCCGCTGGCTACGAAACTGAGCTTGATGAGCAGGGCTCCAATTTAAGTGGTGGCCAACGTCAACGTTTGGCGATTGCGCGCGCATTTTTGCAACCGGCGTCAATGCTGGTGTTGGACGAAGCGACATCTGCGCTGGACAATGAAACCGAACGGGTGGTGATGGAAAACATCAAAACCCACTTCAGCGACAAAACTGTGTTCATTATCGCGCATCGCCTGTCCACCATTCGCAATGCCGATCTGATCGTGGTTTTGAACAACGGTCTGGTGGTGGAAAGCGGCAGCCACGACGAACTGATCGCCCTAAATGGTTTCTATTACCATCTGGCGTCGAGCCAAAAGTCAGTCGGCTAAACCACCGCGCCACAGATGTGGGCAATGTGCCCCTGCATAGCTTCCAGAAACAAGAGAAAAAGAAAGGGAGGGCCAAAGCCCTCCCTCGCTCATATTCTTTTCTGTACCGTTAACCGCGAGCGGCACGACGGTAGGAAGCGGCAAGACGGCTGTGATAAGCGGCCTTGCGCAGGTAGTAGGAGCGCTTGCCACGACGGCGCGCTGCAGCGGCGCGTTGGCGGCTACGGGCGCGGGCTTGCGAACGGGCGCGCAACATCTGTTGACGGCGGCGCAGCATCGCGATGCGCCGCATACGGCGTGAACGCATTGCGCGTGAACGGCGCGACCTGAACCAACCCCAACCGCCAAGAACATCACTTTGCTGTTCATCGGACAGGGATTTGGCGCGCGGAGCCAGATCTTCTACGGAAATCGTGAGATCAGAAAAAATAAGGTCAGTCATGGTCGTCTCCATGGTTTGATGGTGATATGAATATTATTGTTTTTGTTTGGACTTATTATTGCTTTTGCGGCTTCACGGCGCTGTTGCGCACCGCTATCCGGATTGCGAAAGGCTTTGCCCTTCGACTCTTTTATTATGATAGATCTACAATACTTTTGCACCCCAAAATTTCATAAAATTATCGTAAAAACATGCGCTTCATGTCGATTCATGCGTTTTGAGATGATTTGACATAATCCATACCGATTAACTTTCACACACGCAGAACACAGCGCTCCATTTTAAGTGCATCTCCCGAGTTGTAAGCTCGCGCCGATTCGTAAGAGACATCATAGGTCCGTAGCAACGGACGCGCTGTATCACCACTGAACGTCGGGGCAAACCTATATCGGGCCATCATGGCGCCTGATTCACACCCTCGCTGATATGCCGATAAAGAGTGATGCCAGGACCACCAAGTCATGCTTTAATTATAGAGCGATGGGTAGAGTGGAAGGCCGAAGCAATGACTGACGCATTCTCTTTCAATGACGATTTAGGCCCGCTCAAGGTCATCCACGTCAACATTCCCAAACACAACGTCAAAGGCATCTTGGTGGTCGACAACGTCGCCGCCGGACCATCCATAGGCGGCCTGCGCATGGCCCCGGATGTGACCTTGGCCGAATGCTTTCGTCTGGCGCGCTCCATGACCATGAAAAACGCCGCTGCCGGGCTGCAACACGGCGGCGGCAAGTCGGTGATCGTCGGCGACCCACATATGTCCCACGCCGAAAAAGAACCGATGATCCGCGCCTTCGCCAAGGCTTTGGCGGGTGAACAGCACTATATCTTCGGCCCCGACATGGGCACCGATGAACAGTGCATGGCGTGGGTCAAAGACGAAATCGGTCGCGCCGTGGGCCTGCCCCGCGCTATTGGCGGCATTCCATTGGATGAACTGGGCGCGACCGGGTTTGGACTTGCGGTATCCGCCGATGTGGCAATTGATTATTGTGATTTTGAACTCGATGGCGCGCCCCTCGCGGTGCAAGGCTTTGGTTCCGTCGGCATGCACGCAGCACGGTTTTTGATGCAAAAAGGCGTGCAACTGGTCGCGGCGGCTGATTCTCAGGGTACGCTCTTTGATCCCAACGGCATTGATGTCGAAGCCCTGATCGCACATAAAAAATCGCGCCAGTCGGTGACCACGTTTGGGACGGGTAAAGTTCTGCCCCCCGACGCCGTCATCGGTGTCGATTGCGATATCTGGATTCCCGCCGCGCGCCCCGACGTCATCAATATGGGCAATTACCAAAACTTCAAAGCCAAGTTGATTTTACAAGGTGCCAACATCCCCATCACCTTGGAAGCCGAACGCAAACTGGAAGAAAGTGGCGTCCTGATCGTGCCCGATTTCATCGCCAACGCGGGCGGGGTGATCTGCGCGGCGATGGAATATCATGGTCAAACCCAAACTGGCGCGTTCGCCGCCATTTCGGAAAAGATCTCCCACAATGCCCGCGAAGTCTTGGAACGCGCCAAGCGCGAACACGGCACCACCCGCGAAGCCGCTGTGCGTTTGGCGTCCGAGCGCGTGCGCGCCGCCATGGCGACACGCCGCTTCGGGGTGTTTTAGTCTTCAAATTGAGCGTAGAATATAGGGGTGCAATGCAACCTACAGGGTAGGTTCAACATGTTCCGTATTCGCTTTCATGGCCGTGGTGGTCAAGGCATAAAAACCGCAAGCCGCATGCTGGGCAGCGCCTTTTTTATCGAAGGCTTCGAGGTCCAGGATGCGCCGCGTTATGGCGCGGAGCGCCGCGGTGCGCCTATTTTCGCCTATGTGCGCGCCGATGCGTCCCCTATTTTTGAGCGCGGCGTGATCCCCCACCCCGATCTGGTTTTGGTCGCCGATGACACCTTGGTCGGCGTTCCGGCGGCAGGCGTGATGCAGGGCTTGGATGGGCATGCCGTATTAGCTTTGAGCACCACTGATGATGCTGAAGTTTGGCGCTCGCGTCTCAATACCGACGCTCAAATCATCAATTTGCCGTCGTCCTCAGCTGAAGACCCGGCCCAGCGCCCTTATGTCGGCGCCGTGCTGGCAGGTGCCGCCGCACAGTTGCTGGGCCTGAAAGCCACCAGCATCGTGCAAGCCATCGCCCAAGAGCTCGACGGGCACGGCATCACCGTGATCGCCGCCAACCAACACCGCGCCCACGCCGCGTTTGAAGCCATGGTCGCGCACGCCGGAACGGTCATGCCCCGCACTGAGGACAGCACACCGAGCGACACAGGCTGGGTGACGCTGAAACACGAAGACGCTGATACGTCCGCCCCAACCATTCACGGCGCGGCAACGTCGGTGCAGATCAAGACTGGGCTTTGGCGCACGTTGCGTCCGGTGGTCGATCTTGAGCATTGCAACCGCTGCAACTGGGTGTGCGGATCGTTTTGCCCCGACGGCGCGATCAGCGCAGACCCAAACGGCTATCCGGTGATTGACCTGGATCACTGCAAGGGCTGCATGATCTGCGTGGCGCAATGCCCGCCGCACGCCATTCATGCAGAACCCGAAAAAGCCACAGCCAATAAAGGAGGCACGCCATGACCCGTCTTTTGCTCACCGGCAATGCGGCTGCGGCGTGGGGCGCGCGTCTGGCGGGGGCTGAGTACTTCCCGGTGTTTCCCATCACCCCGCAGACCGAGATTATCGAAACGCTAGGCCGCTGGATTGATCGTGGTGAGATGGGCGGGCGCATGGTCACATTAGATAGCGAGCATTCCATGATCACCGCTGCGGGCGCGGGCGCGGCGGCGGGGGTGCGCACCTTCACCGCGACCTCGAGCCAAGGATTGTTGTATGGGATGGAGATGCTCTACACCGTCGCCGGGTGGCGAGTGCCGTTGGTGATGGTCAACGTATCGCGCGGATTGAGCGCACCGATCACGTTGGAACCCGATCACAACGACATTCTCGCCGCACGCGATTCCGGCTGTTTGATTTTACACGCGGCAACCTGCCAAGAAACCGTCGATGCGGTGTTGTTGGCGACACGCATCACCGAAGATCCACGCGTGCGCCTGCCGGTGATCGTCAACCTGGACGGTTTTTATCTGTCGTTCACCCGCGAACCGGTGACCCTGCCCGACGCGACCTTGGTCAGCCGCTTCTTGTCCGATATGGACCCCGGCGATTACGCGTTTCGCGCCGACAAACCGGTCAGTGAAGCCGTCGCGGTTTTAGGCGGCGGCCCGTATTCGTATTTTCGCTATGAGACACACTTGGCGTCGCTTGCGGGCGGGACCGTATTTGATGAGGCCACCCAAAATTACGCTGAGGTTTTTGGACGTGAGTACGGCGCGCTGCATACCCACAAATCTGAGGACGCCGAAGTGGTGTTCGTGCAAATGGGTTCGTTCGCCACCAAAGCCCAAGACGCCGTGGATCGGCTACGCGACCAGGGCGTCAAAGCCGGATTGGTGCGTCCGGTCTTGATCCGCCCATGGCCGGGCGAAGCGTTGCGCCAGGCGCTCAAAAACAAGAAAGCCGTGGTGGTGATCGATCAAAACATTTCCATGGGCATGGGTGGCGTGCTGCACAGCGAAGTCGCCAGCGTGCTCTATGGCCATGCCAACATGCCGCCAGTGTTGATGAGCGCCATCGGCGGGCTGGGTGGACGCGACATCGTCTTTAATGAATACGCAGCACTTGCCGCAGAAGCTTTGCAAGCCGTTGAAAGCGGCGAAACACCACCGCCAAGGCTGCTCTACACCGAAACCGAGCTGCGCGAAATCCGCAAGCTGCAAGCCATCGCCGCCGTTGAAGAGTTGCACCACGAGGAGGATGAGCCATGGGCAAATCCAGCCGCTTCGCCCGCATGAAAGACTTGCCATCGGCCCATCTGCTCGGCGCGGGCACCGCCATGTGCGCGGGCTGCGGCGGGTTGGAAGCGGTCAAAGAAGTCTATGACGTTCTGGGCAAAAAAACAGTGTTCGTCAACGCGGCGGGCTGCATGACACTGTCGGCGGTCTACCCGTTCACGCCATTCCAAGGCTCGTGGTTGTACACCGCCATGGCGTCAGCCCCGGCAGGCGCGCAAGGGGTGCGCGACGCGTTGGACATCCTCAAAGCCAAGGGCCGTATATCGGATGACGAAGACCTCGACGTGGTGGTGCTGACCGGCGATGGTTCGGCTTACGGCATGGGCTTGTCGGCGACGTCGGGTGTGATCGAGCGGAGCTTGGATTTTTTGTATCTCTGCTACGACAACGAAGGCTACGGCAACACAGGCCAGCAGACCTCGGCCGCGACGCCGTTAGGCGCGCGCACATCGACCAGTACGTTGGGGTTCACGGGCGACAAGAAAGACCTATTTTCCATCTGGGCGGCGCACGACCCGGCGTATGTCGCCACCGTGATCGGGGCCGAACCCTTGGATCTGGCGCGCAAAATTGAAAAAGCCGCGACCATGAAAGGGCCGCGTCTGATCCTCGCCCTGTCACCGTGCCCCACTGGTTGGGATTACGATCCGAAGCTCACGGTGGAGATCGGCAAGCTGGCGGTAAAAACCGGCATCTGGCCGCTCAAAGAATATGTCGAAGGTCGGGTGACGCACACCCGCATCCCGCATCCGCGTGTGCCGGTGGAAGAATATCTCAAGCTGCAAGGCCGCTTTAAACATCTGTTCGAGCCCGTGCGCGACGATTTCACCCTCGCCGACATTCAAGCGCGCGTGGACGCCTATTGGGCCGAGGTGGAGGATGACAAAACCTGACCCCCAACAGCTGAGTTATCATCATCGCGGCGGCGATCAGCCCCTGCTGTGGGCGACAATCCCCGACCACGTGCGCGCCATCGCAGATCGTTTCCCCGAACGTAACGCCATCGTTTCTCGCCACCAGAACCGTCGTCTCAATTACGCTGAACTCATCAAACACAGCGATGCGTTGGCAAAAGGCATACTGGCGCTTGGCTTTCACAAGGGCGAGCGTATCGGCGTGTGGGCGACCGACAACGTCGAATGGCTTTTGCTACAACTCGCCACCGCGCGTATCGGCGTGGTTCTGGTCAACGTCAACCCTGCCTATCGTCCACGTGAGTTGGAATACGCGCTGCAAAAGTCTCAAGTCCAAGGCTTGTTCGTGATGCCGCGCTTTAAAACCAGCGACTACCTCGCCATGCTCAAAGAACTTGAACTGCCGGGCTCGCGCTGCCCTGAACTGCGACGCATCTTCGTGTTTGATCCTGCAATCGAAAGCGAGGATTGGCGCGCCGTGCTAGAAGCCGGTCGCAGCGTTTCGGACGCTGACCTCGATGCCGTTACCCAAACCCTCGACCCTGACGACGCCATAAACATTCAATACACATCCGGCACCACCGGATTTCCCAAGGCGGTGGTGCTGACGCATTTCAACATCCTCAACAACGCGCTATTTTCCGCCCACGCCATGCACTTCACCGAACACGACCGCTTGTGCGTGCCGGTGCCGTTTTATCATTGCTTCGGCATGGTACTGGCCAACTTGTTGTGCTTGAGCGTCGGCGCGTCCATTGTCGTGGCTTCTGAACATTTCGATGCCTTGGCGGTTCTTGAAACCATCCAAACCGAACACTGCACCGCGCTGCACGGGGTTCCGACCATGTTCATCGCCGAGTTGGAGCACGAAGGCTTTGCCAGCTTTGATCTCAGCACCCTGCGCACCGGTATCATGGCAGGCGCGCCATGTCCCGAAGCGTTGATGAAGCGGGTGATGCACGACATGCACCTCAGCGAAATCCTCATCGGCTACGGCCAGACCGAAGCCTCGCCGCTCACCCACCTGACCGACGCGAGCGACAGCATCGAACTGCGCACCCAAACCGTGGGCCGCAACCTACCCCACCAAGAGGTCAAGATCACCCATCCCGAAAGCGGCGCGACCTTGCCCATCGGCGAAGTTGGCGAGGTGTGCTTTCGCGGCTATCACATCATGCAAGGCTACTATGGCGACCCAGACGCCACCGCCAAAGCCATCGATACGGCAGGCTGGCTGCATTCGGGCGATTTGGGCGTCATGGATGAGGCCGGTTACGTGCGCATCACCGGGCGCATCAAAGACATGATCATTCGCGGCGGCGAAAACATTTACCCCGCCGAAGTCGAAGCGTGGCTGTTCGAACATCCCGCCATCGCCCAAGCTGCTGTGTTCGGCGTACCCGATGAACGCTTGGGCGAAGAAACCATGGCCTGGGTCAAGCTGCACGCGGGACAGACGCTGAGTGAGGAGGGCATTAAGACGTACTGCCGGGACGGCTTGGCGCACTACAAAGTCCCGCACTACGTCGAATTCGTCGAAGAATTCCCGATGACCGTAACCGGCAAGCTGCAAAAATTCAGCATGCGTGAAATCGCCACCGCCAAGATAAAGGCTGCTAGCACGGTTTGACCGAACACCAGTCCATGTTAAAGCTGGTCCATGCTGAGTGTACGTAACCTCAAACGCCTGTCCATCGGCCCTATCGACTTGGATGTCGCTGGCGGAGAGATCGTTGCATTGACCGGGCCGAGCGGCGTGGGCAAGTCTTTGCTGCTGCGCGCAATTGCCGATCTGGACCCCAACGAAGGTGACGTGCGCTTATTGGGCGACGACCGCAATGCCATGGATGCGCCCGACTGGCGCAAGCAGGTCATGTATGTGCCCGCCCACACCGGTTGGTGGGCGGACACGGTGGAGCCCCACTTTGAAGGCTTGAGCCGCGCGCACGTCAAAACCACGCTGCAGCGCCTCAACCTGGAATCCACGGCACTGGGCTGGCAAGTCGCCAATCTGTCGACCGGCGAACGCCAACGATTGGCGCTGGCGCGGGCCTTGGCGCATGCCCCCAAAATCCTGCTTTTGGATGAGCCGACATCGGGTCTGGACGCCGACAACGCGGCGCGCGTGGAAAAGCTGATCGTCGATATCGCCCAAGAAGGCGCTGGCGTGGTGTTCGTCACCCACGACAGTTCTCAGGCGCAACGGCTGGGCTCACGGCATCTCTTTTTCGAAAATGGCCAACTTCACGAGAGCCAAATTCATGGTGCCCCATCATGAGCGGCGTCTATATCCAGCTTGGCTATATTGACCTGGCCATTGGCTCCGCTTTGCTGTTGCTGGCGGGCGGGCTTTCGGTGGCGCTGAACCTCGGGCTGGAAAAATCGCTCGGCATCGCGGCGTTGCGCACCACCGTGCAGCTGACCCTGATCGGGCTGGTGCTGAAGATTTTGTTCCAATTGGTGTCGCCGTGGTGGACCGGGCTTGCCGCGTTGGTCATGGTCGCGCTTGCCGGGCGTGAGGCCACCGCGCGACAGGTTCTCAAGCTGCGCGGCGGGTGGAGCTATTCCATCGCCACCACGTCTTTGGTTATGGCCAGCGGTATCGTCACCACCTTGGCGCTGACCACCGCGATCCGCCCCGAACCGTGGTACGATCCGCGCTTCGCGCTGCCCTTGCTGGGCATGGTGATGGGCAACACCATGAACGGCGTGGCGGTGGGGATGGAACGCCTCAGTTCCACCCTCAAACGCGAAAAAGACGCCATCGAAGCGCGGCTGGTGCTGGGACACACGCGTCGCGATGCGGTACGCCCTTATGTTCAGGAATCCCTGCGCACCGGTCTGATGCACATCATCAACGCCATGTCCGCCGCAGGATTGATTTCTCTGCCGGGCATGATGACCGGACAAATTCTCGCTGGCGTCGATCCGACCGAGGCGGTGAAATACCAGATTTTGATTATGTTCTTGATTGCCGGTTCCACATCCATCGGCGCGCTGATTGCGGTGCTGGCGACATCGTGGCGGCTGGGCGACGAACGCGACCGTTTGCGCCTGGACCGATTACGTGCGCGTTGACTTGTGTGTGATCCGGGTTACTTTGTCGGCGATCATATTGACAGGAACTGAACGCATGACCTTCTTTCGTCCCACTTGGCTGCTGCCCGCTGTATTGAGTGTTTTTCTGCTCAACGGCACAAATGCCTTTGCGCAGGCGGCCCATGACACCAGTCTGTTGACGGATGCGGAACGCAAGCATTATCGCGCGTTGCTGTCCAAGTCGAATGATTCGGCCGAACGCGCCAAGGTGAAATCGGAAATGAACCGCTTGATCCAAACCCGACGGCTGGAACGGCGCAAGGCGAAAACAAAACAAGAAGCACCCGCCCAATAATGCCAAGAAATCCCACGGGATCGCTTTAGTCACTGATCAATTCGCAGTACAATTGTAAGGCCTTCAACATGCATGACCCCTTCGTCATGAGCCGAAAGTCGCCCTTATGAAAATCGAACTTCTCGAAACATTTCTCACAGGGCATCCGAAAATTGATGCGGAGCACCTCAAGATCGTCGGCGCCATCAACAATGTTTCCGAGGCTATTTTGGCGGGCGAGTATGATCGTTGCTCAAAGCTATTGGATGATTTTCTGGAAATATGCATCAATCATTTCAAATCAGAAGAGCAATTGCTGGCTGAACTCGGCTATCCCGGACTTGCCGATCATAGCGTTTTTCACAGCGAACTGATCCTCAAGGCCAAGTCGGTTAAAGTCCTGTGTATGGACAGAAGCCGTCCCGACAGCATCAGCAGATGTTTTGACGAGATGGCGACGCTGCTGATCGAAGATGTGGTCAAGGGCGACTTACAGTTCGTGTCGTTCCTGGTCGAAAAAGGCGAAGTCAAACAACACCCCCCTATACACACGCCGACCTAAGTTGGGTCAGCTGGTGGCTCGACCTCTTCGGCATGAAGGTTTTCGGGCTGAAGGTCTTCGGGAAATTTCTCTTTGATATAATCGCGGAAATAGTTTTCCAGCATCGGCATCGAATGCGCCAAATTCCAAAAATCCTGCTTTTCCAAACGCAAAACCACTGAATCTTCCAGGGCTTCAACTCGGCCCGTGTGCATGCGTTTGTCAGGGCGAAACAGCACCCGTTCACCAAAGTGATCGCCTTTTTTCAAGATACGCTTGAAGGTTTCACCACCCTTGGCCGATTCGATGCAGATGCCGAATGAACCTTCGACGATGGTGTAAAAACCGTTCGCCGTCATGCCCGGCTCAAACACCGTTTGGCCTTTGGTGTAGCGCATAAATTTGGCCGACCCGGTCTTGAGTTCGGAGATCTGACCCAAATTACGCGCGGCGAACAAATCCATAACCCAATCAATCACGACCCGAATTTTGGTCACCATGCCGGGCAGCATGCCCAGATAAAATGCCCGCCACATCAACCACGCCAGAACGCCCGACATACGAAAGCCCATGGTGTCGGCAACGGCCCGGTAATTGCCAATCGACGCCATCGATCCGCGCGGCACATAATGAAACGGTTTAAGAGCCCCACCCTTTAGCGACGCCGCGATGTTGTGCGCCAACTGCGCACCTTCACGCACCGCGAATTGGGCGGTCGGTGGGGCGAAGGTGTCATTGCCCTTTTTGTCCTTCATCGGAATCAGCGCCACGTCGCCCACGGCCCACACGCCATCGGGTCCGGCAACACGCATGAATGCGTCGGTTTTGATTTTGCCACGTTCTTTTTCGACGTCCATGGCTTCGACCATCGGCGAAGCGCCGTTGCCGATGGTGGCGACGATGGTTGAGGTGTCCAACACCCGACCGTCGTTCATTTCGACATTAAAGAAGCTGGCCGCCTTGACCCCGGTGTTGAGCCACACTTCGATGCCTTGCTTCTGCAACCGCTTTTGCGCGTAATGGCCCAGGCTTTCGGGCAACTCGCCCAAAATGCGCCCGGCGAATTCGACCAGCACCATGCGGATTTCAGACTTTGTGACGTTGGGATAGAACTTGAGTGATCGATCGATCATGTCCTTCACTTCACCGATGGTTTCCACCCCGGAAAAGCCCGCGCCGATGACGACAAAGGTCAACAGACGCGCGCGCACCACCGGATCCTCAACACCGTCGGCATATTCCAAGCAATTGATCACGTGGTTGCGCAGACGATGCGCGTGCGCGGTGGTTTTGACGGGAAATGAATGCTCGGCCAAACCCGGCACCCGGTCCAAGCGCACCACTTGGCCCATGGCGACGACCAACTGATCGTAGCTCATATCCTTTATGCGACGTTTTGAGCCTTGGGTCACCGTCACCATTTTGGCGGTGAAGTCGATGTTCAAGACCTCAGCCTGGACGATCTTTACGTTGTGGCCTTTGAGCAATTGTCGCAGCTGGGTCACAGAATCGGATGCGCTCAGCGCCCCTGCGGCGACTTCGGGTAACAATGGCTGAAAGGTGAAATAATTGGTTTCGCTGACCAGCACCACTTCAGTGCCCGGCGGTGCGCATTTCGCCAAGTTCTTAGCCGTAAAAACGCCGGAAAATCCGCCGCCGAGGATGAGGATACGTGCCATGCTTTGCTCCGCGGCGGGTATCGTGCGCCCTGTGCGCAACCGCCTTCATAATTTCGCATCTTCTTAACATTATACCCGTTCGGCGCAATGCCTCACCACACTTGAACCATGCACCGCGGTCAGATCAGCCATGCGGCGGCTGATCGTCGCCTCGCTCATTTCGGGTCCGTAGCGCAAATTCCCCCCTCAAACGGAGGAAAATTGGAATTTAGTCATAAAATTTAAAATAAATTTGTCGACGCTTGTTCGCCATCAACGTCCGTCAAAGTCTGAAATAAATCCAATATCACAATATCTTGGTCTTTTATTCAGCCCGTAAATATTCAATGTCGCGTTCATTAACAAATTCTAATGAGGCACAGCCCACAAGGCCTACAAGCCGACCTTAACAACATTCGAGCTCATCCATGAAAATATTTACCATCACCGGTGAGCCAGTCACGCGCCATTTTCACACTATTTTCTTGCACTTTATCCATATGTATTAGAAGATTGTAATCTGATCCGGGGGAAAGAAAAGTTCTTTCAGAACGACGCGGGCATGCGCAAGAATGGGCTCCATACAGCAAAAAAGATCATTCAACGTGCATCTGAATGTCTGACAAGAGGAGGTATTTTATGAGGAAGTTTACACTATCCGCACTCGCGGCCTTTACGGCCATTGTGGCGCTACCGTTGGTCGTCCAGGCCGATCCGCCGACCAAGGCGGCTTACGACGCCCAGGCCGACAAAGGCATCATCATGCCGCATATGACGCGCAAAGCCGATCCGCGCAAGGTTGGTGGTAAGGCTTATTATGACGCGCTGAAAAAGGGCGAAATCTCCATTACGGGACGTCACATCGATGAGCGCGTGTTGAGCGCCTTGGCGCGCCGTAAAGCCGCCGAAAAAGACATCCCGCTTGAGGCCGCTTCCCAGGAAGTGCTCGACAGTTTTGGTCTCGGCGACAGCGAGGTCGATGTGAATTTTTCCGGCTTCGAAGTGGACGATTACACCGCCGATCAGATGGAGCAATCTCCGATCTTGGAAACCATCGCTTCCGAACACGCCAAAGAAGCCAACGAGCCGATGACCAAGGCGCGCTACGATGTGCTGATGGATTTGGGGATCCTTCCGAAAAGCGCTGCGGGTAGCGAGCCGAAGGTCGGCAACACCAAGAACTCCGAGTATGAAATGAACATGGAGAAGGGTCGGACCTCGTCGCCTGAGCAAGACGTCAAAATCCGCACCACCACGCCGACCGTACACGAACAGAAGTACGGCAACTGACGCTTTCTCAAGTGTTGATCGATATGAGGCCGCCCCGGGGAGGGGGCGGCCTTTTTCGCGCCCGAGCCCCGGCGCTTATGATGGCGCAGCGTAAGCGTGTGCCACCTCACACTATCGCAAGAATCTTTACGAAATTTTCAGTTGCCGCGTGGCATTTTATCCACAGGCTGTGTATGATTGTTCCTGTTTTGTTCTTGGTGGTTATATGGCGCAAAATTCTGACATCGAATGGACCGATGCGACGTGGAACCCGGTGACGGGCTGCACCAAGATCAGCGCGGGCTGCGACAACTGTTATGCGGAACGTTTTGCCGAACGCTTTCGTGGCGTGCCCGGTCACCCGTTCGAGACCGGCTTCGACCTCACCCTGCGCCCGGCGCGTCTCGAGCAGCCGTTGACGTGGAAAAAGCCACGGATGATTTTCGTCAACTCCATGAGCGATCTGTTCCACAAGGAAATTCCCTACAGCTACGTGGACCAAGTGTTCGACACCATGGAAGCCGCCAGCCAACACACCTTCCAAGTGCTCACCAAGCGCTCTACGCGTCTCAAATCGTATGTGAACAAGCGCTATAAAGACGCCGCCGCACCCGCCAACATTTGGCTGGGCGTCTCGGTCGAAGACGGCAGCAAAAAATCCCGCATCAAACACTTGAACGACACCAACGCCACGGTGCGCTTCCTGTCGCTCGAACCGCTGATCGGCCCGATTGGCGAGATGGACCTCAGCGCCATGCACTGGGTCATCGTCGGCGGCGAAAGCGGCCCTCGCCACCGCCCCATCGAACAAGCCTGGGTCACCGACATCCGCGACCAATGCCAAACCGCAGGCGTCGCCTTCTTCTTCAAACAATGGGGAGGCTTCCGCCCCAAAGAAAATGGCCGAGAACTTGAAGGGCGAATTTGGGGACAATATCCGATAGAATATTCAGCGAATCCACACGAAAAGGTTTTGGTCGCTGCTGAATGACTAGTTACAATCAGGACAATAAAGTCGGCCCTTGGGCACGTGAGAAACTAAAATGCCTAAGTGATTATCTTTCTGCATATACCACCATCCTAAAGAATCAGGCATGGTGCACTGGTTATTTCTATATTGATGCCTTTGCAGGTGCAGGGATCAATGAAATCAGAAAGCCAAGCCCCTCTGATAAGACAACTCAGTCACTAATTGATTTCAATGCCATCCAACAAGATGACTTGGAAGAAAAGGAATACGTCCGAGGTTCATCTCATGTCGCTCTGGAAATCCTCTACCCATTCACAAAATATTATTTTATCGAACTGGCGCCTGAGCGAGTTAAAAACTTAAACGCTATAAAGCATGAGCACGCAGAAACCCGGAACATTGAAGTTGTTCCGGGTGAAGCAACGAATGCTATTGAACAGATTCTTCAGAACCGAGGCATAAACTGGAAAAAGTCTCGCGGGGTAGTCTTTCTTGATCCATTCGGTATGCATGTTCCTTGGCATGTAATTGAGGAAATTGCTAAAATTGGTAGCCTGGAAATTCTGCTCAATCTGCCCGTGGGAATGGCTATTCAACGTTTTCTTCCAAAATCTGGCGAATTTAACGATGAGCAGCGTGAGAATTTAAATCACTATTTCGGCTCCACCGAATGGGAAGAGATTATATACGAAAAAAGCCCAGACCTCTTTGGTGGTGAATCAACAATAAAGGTCCAGGACTCAGGTGAGCGCCTCGCACTTTGGTACCGCGAACGCCTAAGAAAAGCCTTTGGATACTCTCCACCGCCGAGATTAATCACCAACACACGAGGCACGCATCTCTATTACCTCTTGTTTGCTGGCCCAAATGAAAACGGCGCGAAAATTGCCGCGCATGTCCTTAAACAAGGCACATCGCTCGGCAACAAACATCTCTAACGCCTTACCGCGCATACCCCAAACTCGGCGCCAACCAGCGTTCCGCATCCTCTACACTCACGCCTTTGCGTTTGGCGTAGTCTTCCACCTGGTCTTTGCCGATTTTGCCGATGCCGAAGTATTTGGCTTGCGGATGGGCGAGGTAGAAGCCCGATACTGAGCTGGCGGGCATCATGGCGTAGCTGTCGGTGAGCTCGATCCCGGTGTTGGCGGTGGCGTCGAGCAGCTTGAACAGCGTGGTCTTTTCGGTGTGATCGGGACACGCCGGATAGCCGGGCGCCGGGCGGATGCCGTCGTAGGCTTCTTTGACCAGATCTTCGTTGGCGAGATCTTCTTGGGCCGCATAGGCCCAGAATTCTTTGCGCACGCGTTCGTGCATGCGTTCGGCAAAGGCTTCGGCCAAGCGGTCGGCCAGGGCCTTCAACAAGATGTCGCTGTAGTCATCATGGGCGGCCTGGAACTCGGCCGATTTTTTCTCGATGCCAATGCCCGCGGTGACCGCGAAGCCACCGATGTGGTCGTTGACGTTCGAGCCCATGGGCGCGATGAAGTCGGCCAAGCAATTGTTGGTGCGGCCTTCGGACTTAACCATTTGCTGGCGCAGGAAATGAATGCGCGCCAGAGTCTCCGTCCGGCTGTCGTCGGTGAACAGTTCGACGTCGTCGTCACCCACCGTCGCGGCGGGCCAAAAGCCGATCACGCCAGAAGCCTTGAGCCACTTTTCATCGACGATTTGCGTGAGCATCTCTTGCGCATCTTTGAACAACGAACGTGCGGTCTCGCCGACGTCGCTGTCCAACTCCAAGATCGCCGGGTAGTTGCCCTTGAGCTCCCAGGTGCGAAAGAACGGCGTCCAATCGATGCGCTCAACCAATTCGCCCAACGGATAATCGTCAAACGTCCGCGTGCCGGTGAAGGTCGGCGCAGTGACGTCGCCGGCTGTTTCCGGGGCGCTCCAGTTGATTTTCAGGCCGCGTTCGCGTGCCGCCAACAAGTTGAGCTGATCGCGTTCGCGCTGCCCGGCTTCGTGTTTGGCTTTGACGGCGGCGTAGTCCGTTTCAATCGACGCCACGTAGTCGTCGCGCTGGGTATCGGACAGCAACTGCGACGCCACGCCGACGGCGCGCGACGCATCGTTGACGTGGATCACCGGGCCGGAATAAACCGGATCGATTTTCACCGCCGTGTGGACTTTGGATGTGGTCGCGCCGCCAATCAGCAACGGCTGTTTCATGCCGCGACGTTCCATTTCCTTGGCCACCGTGACCATTTCTTCCAACGACGGCGTGATCAGGCCGCTGAGCCCGATGATGTCGACGTTTTCGGTTTCGGCTTTGTCCAAGATGTCGGCGTAAGGCTGCATAACCCCTAAGTCGATGACTTCGAAGTTGTTGCACTGAAGCACCACCCCGACGATGTTTTTGCCGATGTCGTGCACGTCGCCTTTGACCGTCGCCATCAAGATTTTACCCTTGGCCGTACCGGCGGCTTGGCCGGCTTCGATGTACGGCAACAGGTGGGCGACACCTTGCTTCATCACGCGTGCGGACTTGACCACTTGGGGCAGGAACATCTGGCCCGAGCCGAACAGATCGCCAACCACGTTCATGCCATCCATCAACGGGCCTTCGATGACGGAGATCGGCAGTTCGGCTTGCAAGCGAGCTTCTTCGACGTCGGCGACGATGAACTCGGTGATGCCTTTGACCAGGGCGTGTTCAAGACGTTTTTCGACGGGCTGTTCGCGCCAAGCCAGATCGGGGCCGGACTCTTTGGTGCCCAGGCCGCGCGCTTGTTCGGCGACCTCAAGCAAGCGCTCGGTCGCATCTTCGCGGCGGTTCAAGACCACGTCTTCGATGCGTTCACGCAAGTCTGCGGGAATGTCAGAATACACCGTCAACTGACCGGCGTTGACGATGCCCATGGTCATGCCCGCGTTGACCGCGTGATACAAAAATACCGAGTGCATGGCTTCGCGCACCGGGTTATTGCCGCGAAACGAGAACGACATGTTCGACACACCGCCAGAAATCAGCGCGCCCGGCAAATTGGCTTTGATCCATTTGCAGGCGTTAACGTAATCAACCGAATAATTGCGGTGCTCATCCAGGCCGGTGGCGATGGGGAAGATGTTAGGATCGAAGATAATATCTTGCGGCGGGAAGCCAACCCCGACCAACGCGTCATAAGATCGTTTGCAAATCTCGATCATCCGCTCATAGCTGTCAGCTTGGCCTTGTTCGTCAAAGGCCATGACGACCACGGCAGCGCCATAGTTCATGATGGTCTTGGCGTGGCTTTTAAACGCGGCTTCGCCTTCTTTGAGGCTGATAGAATTCACCACGCCTTTGCCTTGCACGCATTTCAGGCCTTTTTCGATGACCTCCCACTTGGAACTGTCGATCATCACCGGCACGCGCGCGATGTCGGGCTCACCGGCGATGAGGTTGAGAAAGCGCACCACTTCCTTGTCGGCGTCCAACATCGCATCGTCCATATTGACATCGATGATCTGCGCGCCGTTTTCGGCCTGGGTGCGACCGATTTCGGTGGCGGTCTGGTATTCGCCGTCGGCAATCAATTTTTTGAACTTGGCCGAACCCGCAACGTTGCAGCGCTCGCCGACATTCACAAAACCGGTGACGTCATCGATGACCAATGGCTCCAACCCCGACAGGCGGCACACCAGCTCACCCTTGGGCAGGGTGCGCGGCGCAACGTCGGATACCGCATCGGCGATGGCTTTGATGTGATCGGGCGAGGTGCCGCAGCAGCCGCCGACGATGTTGAGCAGACCTTCTTCGGCGAAGCTGCGCAGCACTTGGCCCATGTATTCGGGGGTGTCGTCGTAGTTGCCGAATTCGTTGGGCAGACCTGCGTTGGGATAAACCGAAACGTGAGTGTCAGCGATTTTGCCGACCGCTTGTACGTGCGGACGCAAGTCTTCCGCGCCCAGCGCGCAGTTGAAACCAATCGACACCGGGTTGGCGTGGGCCAAGGAATTCCAAAACGCTTCCGCCGTTTGCCCCGAAAGGGTGCGACCGGACGCATCCGTGATGGTGCCGGAAATCATCACCGGCAGTTCGAAACCTATGTCGTCGAAGACTTTCTTGACCGCAAAGATCGCCGCCTTGGCGTTCAAGGTGTCGAACACGGTTTCGATCAAGATCAAGTCACAGCCGCCTTCGATCAAGCCACGGGTGGCTTCTTCGTAGGCGTCGCTGAGCTGATCAAACGTAATGTTGCGCATGCCCGGATCGTTGACGTCCGGCGACATGGATGCGGTGCGGTTGGTGGGCCCCAAGCCACCGGCGACGAAGCGCGGACGGTCCGGGGTCGAATATTTATCCGCCGCCGCACGCGCCAGCTTTGCGCCTTGAACGTTGAGCTCATAGACGATGCTTTCCAAACCGTAATCGGCTTGAGAAATCGAGGTGGCGCTGAAGGTATTGGTTTCGATGATGTCCGCACCGGCTTCCAGGTACGCTTCGTGAATGCCCTGGATGGCTTCCGGCTGGGTGAAGATCAGCAGGTCGTTGTTGCCCTTAAGCTCCGAATTATGCGCCGCGAAGCGCTCACCGCGAAAGTCGTCCTCTTCGAACTTGTGACGTTGGATCATGGTGCCCATGGCGCCGTCCAAAATCAGGATGCGTTTTTTCAACGCGGCTTCGAGTTGGGCTTTGGCGTTCGGATTGTGCACTTTGAGGGACATCGGTTTGATCTCTTATATAACGGTCGGGCGAACGCCCAGGATGTGGCAAATGGCGTAGGTGAGGTCGGCACGGTTCAAGGTATAGAAGTGAAAGTCCTTGATGCCGTTGACATAGAGCACCCGGCACTGTTCGGCGGCGACGGACGCGGCGACCAGCTTGCGGGTTTCAGGGTCATCGTCTAAGCCTTCGAACAGGTCCGCCATCCAGCCCGGAACCGAGGTTCCGGTTTGGCCGGAAAATTCCTGCACCCGTTTGAAATTGGTCACCGGCAAGATGCCCGGCACGATGGGCACATCGATGCCCGCTTGTTTGGCGCGCTCGACAAAATCCAAGAACACCTCGACATCGAAAAACGACTGGGTGATGGCGCGGGTGGCGCCAGCTTCGATTTTGCGTTTGAGGTTGTCCAAATCCGCCTCGGCGCTTTTCGCCTGAGGATGGACTTCGGGATAGGCCGCAACGGAAATTTCGAAATCCGCGATGGCTTTGAGGCCCTTGACCAGATCTTCGGCGTAGGCGTAGCCGCCCGGATGGGGGACGTAGTCTTTTTCAATGCCGTCGATCGGGTCGCCGCGCAGGGCTACGATGTGCTTGATGCCATCGTTCCAATACTGGCTGGCAATTTCGTCGATTTCTTCACGGGTGGCACCAACGCACGTCAGATGGGCGGCGGGCTCCAAATTCGTTTCGCGGCGAATACGCGTCACCGTGGCGTGGGTGCGTTCACGGGTCGAGCCGCCCGCACCATAGGTCACCGACACATACGCAGGTCCCAACGGCTGAAGCCGTTCGATGCAGTCCCACAGCTTCGCTTCCATCTTATCCGATTTGGGCGGAAAAAATTCGAACGACACGTTGGCGTCTTTGGGCAACGGTGAAGACACCGCCAGTCCACATAATTTTTGTTCGGTGATGGCGGTCATAAGGACGCTCCTTGGTTCATCATATGGGGCTCCGTTCTCATAGCGGCGACACCGATGCGTCGCGCCAGCCAAATGGTCACGCCCAGTTTACCGGGCAAATGTCGGATGGTTTCAAGCGTCAGACCTTGAGCTTGCAACCAGTCTTTAATTTCTTCGTCCGCGAACCCGAGGCGGCGGTGCGCGTGTTGCTCGCGCAACTCTTCCACATCGTGCGGTCCCAAATCCACAATCAACAGCCGCCCACCCGGCGCAAGCGCGCGCACGGCTTCGCCTATCGCCATCCAGGGTCTATCGAGGAAGTGCAATACCTGATGCACCACCACGGCGTCAAACGTCCCGTAGACCAACGGCAAGGCTAAAATGTCGGCTTGGCGCAGTTGGCAATTGTCCATACCCCAGCGTTTGAGGTTGGAACGCGCCACCGCGAGCATCTCATGGCTGTTGTCCAGCCCCAGCGCTTCACCCACATCGGGGCCAAAAACCTGCAACATCCGCCCGGTGCCGGTGCCCAGATCAAGCAGCTTTTGACTGCGCGTCAACGGCAGCATTTCACGCACGACAGCCGCTACGGCTTCTTCATCCACATCGAGCTGGCGTAGGCGGTCCCATTCCGGGGCGTATTTCCTGAAATAGTCTTCAGCCACCTGGGCACGGTGGTTTTCGATTTCTTTCAAGCGAGTGGTATCTTGAGCGCGCAACGGGTCGTCGTCTGGAATCAAATGCACCAAGGCCCGCGCACGCGCACCGCCTTGGCCGAGGCTCAAACGATGAAACACCCAGCTGCCTTCGCGAATCCGCTCCAACAACCCTGCATCGACCAGAACTTTAAGGTGACGGGACACCCGCGGCTGACTTTGGCCGAGAATCGACACCAACTCACTGACCGTGAGCTCCCCCGATTCCAGCAGTCCGAGAATGCGCAATCGGGTCGGGTCCGCCGCTGCCCGCAAAGCCTCAAGAACATTATCCATTCACGTCACCGCCATAACCAATTACAATAATACATACTTATATAACGATATCTTTATATGCATTGAGGCTGCTGATGTCTAGATGTTTTTGAGCGCCATGCATCATCCAAATAGACGACTATGTGTTGCAAAATAGCAACATATGGTGTGCAAGCATGACGCCCGCACAACACCATGCTGGTCAACCCGAAAACCGTATGCTAATTCGAAGGGTGTGGTTAATGCACACTTAAGGCCCCCCGCTGAACGCCATCTGCGCAAACGCAAGCGACGGTCGAGGGGAATGGGAGGCGTACGGACGTACGCTGGTACAAAGACGAAAGGCAGTTTGCATCAGGTATCTTACTGATATCGCATACTGTTTTCTATGACGGAGCCCCTGATGATCGGTATGATGATCGACACGAAACGCAGCTTTTGGGACCGTTCAATCGGCGTCCTGCATCAAAAAATGTTGCGCGTCGGCGCCGTTCTTTTGCTCGGCTTCCTGGCCACCGCCTGCGCCAGCGTCCCCAGCTCCAACGACCCCGAAGCGGTCGCCGAATACAATGAAATTAACGATCCCTTGGAACCGTTCAACCGCGCGATGTTTGAATTGAACCGCAGTTTGGATACCTTGCTGCTGCGTCCGGCCGCCACGCTGTATCGCGGATTTGTGCCGCCGCCAATTCAAGACATGGTCAGCAACTTCCTCAACAACTTAAAAACCCCGGTGGTTTTGCTCAACGACGTGTTGCAGGGTGAAACGGATCGCGCCATGAACACGCTGTCGCGTTTCGCCATCAACACCACGGTGGGTATTTTGGGCTTTGGCGATCCAGCCACCGACTTAGGCTATCCTGACCACAAAGAAGACTTCGGCCAGACCTTGGCGTCTTGGGGCGTTGATGGCGGGCCATATCTGGTGCTACCGATCCTTGGCCCTTCCAACCCGCGCGACGCGGTGGGCAAAGTGGTCGATACCCTGACCGATCCGATTTGGCACTACGCCCAAAACACCGACAAAGAATACATCCCCAACGAACGTATGGTCGCCGAGGCCGTCGATTTCCGCGCCCGCAACATGGAAGCCATCGACGATATGGAGCGCACCTCGCTGGATTATTACGCCGCCGTGCGCAGCCTCTATCGCCAAGTGCGCGCCGACGAAATTCGCAACGGCGAAACGCTCAACAATGGCTTGCCTTCGATGAGCGAAAACGATGACGATGCGCCGAAGATGTATTCCATGGACGCAATGGACGACCCGGACGCCCAGATCCCGAACCTCGCCACCAAAAATTAAGCGATCTCAAATGTATTGCCAAAAGCCCGCCTTTGTTGAGGCGGGCTTTTTCGTGCGTTCAGCACGTGTTCATGCGCTACGCCTTAAGGTCACCGCACTGAATTCAAATGAATGGGGATAGAGACAATGAAACACATTCTGCGCACCGCGCTTTTCAGCGCCGCTTTGGGTGCTTTCACTGTGCCCATGGTGAGCCAGAACGCCCTCGCCGAGGGCGCGTTCCCGCCCGTGACCAACGCCAACGTGGTGCGCGAATGCTCAGATTGCCACGTCTTGTACCGCCCTGAAATGCTGCCCGCCGCATCCTGGCGCGCCATCATGGGGGATCTCGCCAATCATTTCGGTGAAGACGCCTCGTTGGATCCGACCCTGCGCGCCGAGATTGAGGCCTATCACGCCGCAAACGCATCCGACGTCAGCACCCACCGCCGCGCCCAGAAATTTTTCGCTGGCATCGATCTGGCCAATCCACCGAAATCCATCACCACCACCCCGCGCTTTATCAACAAGCACGACGAGCTCGACCCGGCGGTGTTCACCTCCAAGGCCGTGGGCTCCAAATCCCGCTGCGACGCGTGTCACATGGGCGCCAAAGACGGCGACTTCGGCGACGATAACGTTAAAATCCCAGGTTACGTCAACCTGCCTTTCGGCATCAACTTTAAGCCGTTCTGGTGAGCCCTTCCCCTTATGCCATCATTCCCGCTTGCGCGGGAGCGACGGATGCAGAGAACAAAGCCCGCCTCATGTGAGGCAGGCTTTGTTCTTAATAACCATCAAATCTACGTGATCCTCGAACCGGAGTAATTGTCACACCATAAGCTCCTGACTCATGCCCAGGATTTCTCGGAAACGTGGTCTCGCAAGCAGGACAAACGACATACTCACTATTTCGATGAACAAGATGGATCAATTTATCCTCAGCCTCAAAACAGCGTGGACAGTATGGGTCCCCTGTCGGCTTTCCATCCTCGCCCACCATACAATACATTTCATTGTGTCGAACCAGTTGCGCACGTTGCGCTAGCTTCTTCTCAAGCTCTCTGATTCTCTCGTCCTTGGATTGTAGTTCCAGCTTTAAATCTGCGATTTGCACCTGAAATTCAGCCAACTTAAACGTAGCGCCGAGGGTTGCGACCGCTGAGGATAGATCCACCATGGCATTCTCCGAATCGTTGACTTGGCCTATTATAGCATCTCCCCCCACCGTCGCCCCCGCGCAGGCGGGGGTCTATGGGTATCTGCGATACAGTCAAATGAAACAGCCCTGTGTCTACATTCTCACCAACAAACGTTACGGCACGCTCTATATCGGGGTGACCGGCGATTTGTCGCGACGGATTTGGGAACACAAAAATGATTGCGCGGATGGCTTCACCAAGAAACATCGTCTCCACCGACTGGTTTACATGGAGCCCCATGACACCATGGAAGACGCAATCGTGCGCGAGAAGCGACTGAAGAAGTGGAACCGAGCTTGGAAGATCCGTCTGATCCAATCCGTAAATTCGGAGTGGACAGATCTTTACGACATTCTCAATGAATAGACCCATGGGTCCCCGCCTGCTCGGGGACGACGCTTGTTTTTACTATATCGCTAAAAAAAGCCCGCCTCAATCGAGGCGGGCTTTTTATTGATTTTAAGTTGTGAGCCGTTAACGCGTCAGCGGCTTGTACTGGATGCGGTGAGGTTCCACCGCGTCGTCGCCGAGGCGTTTCTTTTTGTCTTCTTCGTAGTCGAAGAAGTTGCCTTCGAACCACACCACTTCGGAGTTGCCTTCGAACGCCAAGATGTGGGTGGCGATGCGATCCAGGAACCAGCGATCATGCGAGATCACCACCGCGCAACCGGCGAAGTCCAACAAAGCGTCTTCGAGCCCACGCAGGGTATCGACGTCCAAATCGTTGGTCGGTTCATCGAGCAAGATGACGTTCGCGCCGGTCTGCAGCATCTTGGCGAGATGCACGCGGTTGCGCTCACCGCCCGACAGCTGGCCGACTTTCTTTTGCTGATCGCCGCCCTTGAAGTTGAACCACGACACATAGGCGCGCGATTGGACTTCTTTTTGGCCCAGCAAGATGATGTCGAGGCCGCCGGAAATTTCTTCCCACACGCCCTTTGAAGCATCGAGCGTAGCGCGCGACTGATCGACGTAGCCGAGCTTGACCGTGTCGCCAAGCTTGAGCGCGCCGCCGTCGGGTTGTTCTTGACCGGTGATCATGCGAAACAGCGTGGTTTTACCGGCGCCGTTGGCGCCGACGATGCCGACGATACCGCCCGGCGGCAGTTTGAAGTTGAGGCCGTCAATCAACAGCTTGTCGCCGAACGCCTTTTGCAGGTTTTCGGCTTCGATCACCAACGAACCGAGACGCGGCCCGGCGGGGATGGAAATCTGCGAGCCGCCGATGCGCTTGTCTTTGTCTTGCGCCAACAATTCGTCATAGGACGCAATACGCGCCTTGGATTTGGTTTGGCGCGCCTTGGGCGACTGCCTGATCCATTCCAATTCGTGCTTGAGGGTGCGCTGGCGGGCGGTTTCTTCTTTTTCTTCGTGGGCCAGACGCTTTTCTTGCTGTTCCAGCCAGCTGGAATAGTTACCTTCGTAAGGCAAGCCGCGGCCGCGATCGAGTTCCAAAATCCAGCCGGTGACGTTGTCGAGGAAGTAGCGATCGTGGGTCACGATCATCACGGTGCCTTTGTAGTCTTCCAAGTAGCGTTCCAACCACGCCACGGATTCCGCATCCAGGTGGTTGGTTGGTTCATCAAGCAGCAGAATGTCGGGCTTTTGCAGCAACAAACGGCACAGCGCGATGCGGCGTTTTTCACCACCCGACAGCGTGATGACCTCTGAGTCTGCCGGCGGGCAGCGCAGCGCGTCCATGGCGATCTCGATGGTGCGTTCCAGCTCCCATCCGTCGCATGCGTCGATCTTTTCTTGCAAATCGCCCTGCTCTTCCAACAGTGCGCTCATTTCATCGTCTTCCATAGGCTCAGCGAACTTCATGGAAATTTCGTTAAAACGGTCCAGCAGGTCCTTGGCTTCACCCAGACCCTGCATGACGTTTTCAACCACGCTCAGACTTTCGTCGAGCTGTGGTTCTTGTTCCAAGTAGCCGACCGTGACGCCGTCGGCAGCCCACGCTTCACCCGTATAATCGGTGTCGATACCGGCCATGATCTTCAGCAGCGTCGATTTACCCGCGCCGTTGTGGCCCAAGACGCCGATTTTGACGCCCGGCAAAAAGGACAGCGTGATGTTTTTGAGGATCTCTTTGCCGCCAGGAAAGGTCTTGCTCAGGCCTTTCATCACGTAAATGTATTGGTACGACGCCATGGAAGATGGGCTCCGGTTTAAGGTGAGACGGTTACGCTCAGCGGTTTTAGCGCATTGCGCCCCCCTCAAGCAATGGCGGAGACACAATGGCGCGGTCGATGCTAGGGGCGACGTCAGTCTCGCTCGACGCTTTCAGCGGCGTCGAGCACCTTATCGACGTCTTCGATGCGCACCTCGTGAAGAAGCGCACCACCCATAATTTTGACATTGGGGCCTTCGTCGCAATAGCCCATGCACACGCTGGGACGTACCGCCACATGTTCGCCGCCCGCCAACGCGCGCTCATCGGCGCGCACCTGCAAAGCCCGAAGCACGACTTTAGATCTTTGATTGGCGCACGAATTTCCGCCCATACGCATGTTTGTGCAGACGTAGACCGTGGTGGGGCTTTGGGGCTTGTTCGCTAAATGGCTCATACCCCAAGAGATGGGGGAATGCGACGATGAGGTCAAGCTATTACAAGCCATTAGCTAACGTATAGACACCAACTGCCTGCCTGCGCGTCACGCCTTTTAATTGCTTATCTTTAGCCAATAATACGCTCTTGATTGATCTGCCATGGCATGCTCATGATGTTTCACCACCTCACAATCGGTGTCGTGGGTATATGGGGTATATGATAGAGGGGATACAGGTTCAATGAATACAAACGTCATTAAAGTTTTGGCCATCAGTGGCATGTGTCTTGGGCTGGCGACAGCCTGTCAGACGGCCAAAGAAGGTTTCACCAAAGAACAAGAGGTCGACCCAAGCGAAACGCGTATCGTCATGCCGAAAGCGCTGTCAAAGGTCAAAGGCTTTAAAATCAAAAAGGGCTTGATTAGGGAAGCCGCTAGCTACCGCAGTGAGAAAATCACCTTTACCGGCGGTTTTTTGACCTATGACCGTTATTTTCGTGGCGGGTTCAAAGCAACAACAAAAACGAACTTCAAAAAGAAACTCACCAGCGCCATTACCGATCTATCGGATCTAAAAGAAATTGAGACCCAAAACACCAGCCTTGGCTTTACGTATTACACGACCTTCAAACGAAAAGAGGCAACATGTTTCGCGATGCAAAGCGATTACGGCAACACGTTGAATTTCAGGTCGGGTACCGGGTCTGAAGGACGAGTGTATGGACTCTATTGTGAAAACACCGCGTCCCCAGAATTCAAGGCAACCGTACTTGGTTGGATGAAAAAAGTCAGCTTACGCTAGGCTCTTCAACCAAATCGCGCGATGCCTTGGCGGTGCGCGTTGAGTGGACGCAACAACAGTATTTTTTTGTTGAGGCGACTGAGAGAGTCGTTGAGCGCCTTGCCCACCGCGCCGCCATCGCCGCGCACGTTTTGACGCACCACGGTGTCCAAGCCGCTCAATGCCGCGTCGAAAATCTCAGCCGTTTGACGCCACAGCCGCGCATCGGTTTTGATGGCGTTGGCGAGCGTATGTGAAAACGCTGAAATCAACGGATAGCCCAACAACGCGCCTTCGCGTTCCAAACGGTGGATTAAATTACCCATCAGCGACATATTGCGCGTGCGCATTTCGGGGTTTTCATCGGCCAGACGAAATGCCAAACGCAGCACATCGACATCGCCACGCACCCAATCAACATAGTCTTCGCTGTGAGGCTGCAGAGACTGATGCGCCCAATGACGCTCGGCGTAATTGATGCGCTCACGGGTGCGCCCCAACGCGACTTCGCTCATGTAATGGGGCAGATCGAAACACCCCACATTGGGGTCTTGCCCACTGCCTAGAACTTCGCTGTAAGGTTTTTGCACGCGCCGCCGCTCTTCCAAAACGATCTCTGGCGCATGGCGGCGACGGTCGGGGCCGAAGTAGGCGTCAGATTTAAAAAACGGCGGGTTGTTGAACATCACGGTGGTGATGTGTTTGCGTAAAGAATTGATGCTGAACGGCTTGGCGAACACCGCGTTGACGCCGGCGTTTCGGGCGCGTTCAACTTTTTCCGCGTCCAGCTCTCCGCTCATGATCATGGTCCGGGTGAAGCGGTCGGGCGAGTCCATATGACGACGCAGCCAATTGATCAGCATCATGCCGCCCACGGGTTCCATATCCCATTCGGTGATCAGCAGATCCACCGGCGGGGTTTGGCCCGTCATCGAACTGGTGGCGCTATGGCGTAGGTGTTCCATGGCCGCCACACCATTGGGCACCGTGTTGACAATGCCAACCCCAATGTCATGCAACGTGGTCGCGAGCAACATGCGCGACGCTGCGCTATCGTCGGCCACCAGCACGGAACAATGTCTAAGCCCTTGATCTTCCATAAGCCTCATGCCTTTAGGCGTGCGTCCGCAGAGTGCGAATCGCATAGAGTCATTATGGATCGGCGAATGCTAACGTATTCTAAACAGACTTCGAATCGGTGCGCGGTGGTTAGCCCTCATCACCCGAAATAAAACGCGCCCGCGCCACCGAGCTAAAGCGTTCCACGCCCAGCACCAAAACAAAGATCATCAAAACGATCATCGCCGCTTGATCGTAGCGGAACATTTCCATCGACACAGCCAGTTCCGCGCCAATGCCGCCCGCGCCGACCAGTCCCAAAACGACCGACGAACGCACCGCTTTTTCCAACGCGAACAACGATGTATTGATGATCGCCGGCAACGCGCCAGGCAGCACGCCGCACACCACCACGTCCAGGCGACGGGCGCCCATGGCGGACAAAGCTTCCGCCGGACCGGGGTCGACCTCTTCCATGTTTTCAGCGAAAAAACGCGCACAAAACCCGATGGTGTCGACAATCAGCGTCAGCGTGCCCGCAAACGGCCCTAAACCGACGGAAGCGACGAAAAACAACGCCCAGGCGAGATCCGGAACCGTGCGCAAAAAGCTTACCCCGCCGCGCACCACGACGTAAACGGCGGGATGCGGTGTCAGGTTGCGCGCCGCCAACACCGCCAGCGGCACACTGATCAACACACCGACGACGGTGCCCACCAAGGCCATCTGAAACGTCACCAGCACCGACATCAACATCGGCGAGAACCGATCCGTTGCCGGCGGCATCATTTCCGAAGCGATCACCCCCATGTTGGGTAAGCCCGAAATCAAATCGCTAATGGAAATGCCCGCACCGACAAGCGACCACAGAAAAAAACCTAGGAACAAGGCGAACGCGGCGGCGCGTACCGGGCTGGGTGCTTCAAACCGGATCGGCAACGCCGCTGAGGATGAATTTTCAGTCATAAAGACCTCGCAAACTGGACATGCAGTGCGTCGAAGACGAGGCGTCCAAAACCAAACCCTTATCCTTCAAACCCAAAATGCGGTCTGAATACGCCAAGGCATGCTCCAACTGATGTGAGACGAAAACGAAGGTCAGGTTTCGATCGCGGTTGAGGTGACGAAACAGCTCCATAATGTCTTCGCCCGCTTGGGGGTCCAAGCTGGCCACCGGTTCATCCGCGAACAGAACATCCGGCTGCTGCATCAAGGCGCGAGCGATGGCAACGCGTTGCGACTGCCCACCCGACAAATGATCCGCTCGCCGCGCAGCCAAATCGCTAAGGCCAACCTGATCCAAGCAATGCAGAGCGTGTTCGCGTTCGACTTTTCCGGCGACGCGGTGCGACCAGGCGCGCAGTCCACGACCTTGGGCGAGGCCGCCATGACAGACGTTGCTGAGCACCGACAATCTCGGCGCAAGATTGTGCTTTTGAAATACAAACCCAACCCGTGCGCGACTGATACGCAAAGCGCGTCCACTTTGACGGCTGATATTTTGGCCGTTGATGGTGATTTCACCGCAATCAGGTTCGACCAAGCGCAAACAACATCGCAGCAAGGTGCTCTTGCCAGCGCCGTTGGCGCCGATCAACGCCACCGCTTGCCCCTCGGGAACGCTGAACGATACGTCACGGAAAACATCCACCGCGCCATCGCCGAACGATTTACTGAGCCCGCTCACCCGCACGGCATTTGAAACCACCACGGGGGAGAGGTGGGCAATTTCGCCCACGCCCTCCCCTTTGTCGGTGTGTTCAGCGGGAAGTTCTCTTGCCAGAGCTTCCATGACCATATCAATCGCCGATAAAGTCAGAATATTCCGGATACCCGGCGGTCGCGTACATGGCGCGGACGTAGCCGTAATCTTCGTCCTTAATCGTATCCAAGAACGCCATGCCCTTGTATTTGGCGTTGTCCTCGCCCGTAAGAATGGCTTTGATCAGCTCGTCCGATTTTTCAACGAAAACCTTACGAATGTTCTCAACCACATCGCTGTCAACGTGCGTGCCCGCCATCAAAACGTCATTGGGCAGATCGGGGCCGCGACCGATGACGCGAAACGCGCCCGGCTGCATGCCGCCTTTATCCATTTCTTTTTTGCGGTACTTCATGAACTTCAAGTGGTTCATACCCACGGCCGCGACATCACCGCGGATCAACGCTTGCCAAGCCACCGGCATTTTGGTGTGGATGACTTCAACATCTTTCAACGGGTCGAGGCCACCGTCCGCCATCGCTTGGATTGGACCGAGGTGTTTGGAGGTCGAACCCACCGAACCCATGGCGACCTTTTGACCTTTGAGATGTTTGGCCAAGGTGTAAGGGCTGTCGGCGCGGCTGATCAAAACGGCGAAATAATCGGGACGCGAAAAGCCCACCACGATGTTGGCGTTGGTGCGTTTTTTGATCACCACGTATTCCGCCGGACCGGTGAGGACAAAATCGACTTTCTTAAAGCGCAGCGCTTCAACCGCAGCGGTGCGGTTGGTCACCGGCAGAAATTCAATGTCGTATCCAGTGGCATCAGTCAGAACTTTGGTGAACGCGCCGAATTCGCGCTGCAGTTCTTCCATGCCGACCAAGTCGGTGACGGCCAATTTGATGGATTTGGCTTCGGCAGTGCCCGCCTGCAAACCAAACAGCGCTGTTGCAACAAAGACAACGGCTAGAATTTTACGGATCATGATTACCCCTGATCAAAACTGAGTGAGGCAACCTTGCTAGAGGTTATTTCACACACCGCCATGACATATGGGTGAAGATTTAATGTCTGAAATATTTGCGTTTCGTAACGGTAATTTCGAATTTACGCGCACTCTCAACGTGATTTTGGGAGTAATTCGTCAATTTATTTTGAGTAATATATTAATATTTTCAAATGGTTATAAGATTCATAAAAATGTCATGGATGTTTTTTGCCCACCCCACGTTGTCGGTACAGAAGGTTAAAACAGACACGCGCAACAGGCGTGACGGCCATCACAGAACTACCGAAACATCGACGCTATAAGCAACCCAACAGAACCCGAACAAAAACGTGTAAGGAACCCGAACCATGAACAACAGCACCAAAGTTTCGACCAAAACTATGAACCGCATCCTCATCGGCGCAGCTCTGGCCATGATGACCACCGTTGGCAGCCAAGCCGTGGCGGCAGACACCTATGCCGAATACGAAACCCAGGCGAGCCTCGGCAACATCACCCAGATGCCCGGCAAGACCAAACGCAAAACCGGCCCGCGCAAAGTCAATCACGCGTACTACGAAGTGATGGCGGAAAAGGGCATCTTCATCCAGCCCAAGCGCCACATCAAAACGCCGGCTGAATTGGCCAAGCGCCGCAACCACGCTGAATACGACACCACGTACGACGAATTTGATGGCTAAGTTGCCCCTACCTCCTCTGACTTAGCTTTCCGCCTACGTTCCTCCCACGTAGGCAAATGGCCCCGACAGTGTCGGGGCCGTTTAGCGTTTTAAACCATAAATTCTAAAGGTGGCCAAGTTCATCACAGGTCCGCAACTGATCTTCAGTCGCCAGTTCCACGGCAAGGGTGTCGAACAGATCATATGCGTGACTCATTTGATCTGCGGGCTTCGATTGAAGCACCAGCGTCGACTGCACCGACTGATGATCGCAGGTGCGGAAATATTGCGGACCTTTGCACCTGTCGGTTTTGCTGGTCTCAAGCGCCGTGATTACCGCATCGGTTTCGACACTTTTCGCTTTGAGAACCCCATCCAACAATGCGCGCACGCCGGCATACCCGTATGCGCCGTAATCGGACGGCACTCGGCCTTCAAAGCGGGTGCGGTAAGCGTCGTTGAACATCTTTGCTGTCTCAAATTCATTTTCCAGGGTCCAGTAATAATTGGCCCCGCCAATCACACCTGCGTAAGCCGCGACGTCGCCATGGACGCGCTGGTTGAACAGCAATACAGGAGCCGCAAGTTGCATATCGTTTTTCAGGCCCAAGTCGGCAGCCTGCTGAATCGCACGCATCTGGTCATTGCCGAAGTTGCACAAACACAACACGTCTGGCTTGGCGTTTCGGATCGTTGGCAGAAATGGCGAAAAGTCATTCACCGCAATCGGGTGAGTGACCTCTGCCACCACCTCAATGCCGAACGCTTTTCCTGCGCGTTTGAAACCACGCATCATTTCGTAACCATAGGCATAATCGGCGACCAAAAACGCCACCCGCTTACCCACGCGCGAAAACACATAGCGCCCCACCGCCCCTGATGTCATGTGCGGGTTCAAGGCTTCGTGAAAGGTGTAACGGGAAAAGTCCTTGGACTCGTTGATCGCGTCCGATTGCGAAATGGACATGTAAATGGTCTCGCGCGCCCGCGCTACTGCGTTCACCGACAGCTGCACAGACGCCGACAACGCGCCGCAAATGAAGTGCGCATTCTCATCTTCGATCAGTTCCAGCGTGCGCATGGCTGCTTCTGCGGGGCGCAAACGGTCGTCACGCACCAACAATTGCGCCATACGTTCATCCAAACCGCCCGCCGCATTAAACTGATCGACGGCGATCTGTGCGCAGCGCACCTGTTCGTTCGCTTCCCAACTGTACGGGCCGCTAAGCGGTACGGGAAAGCCAATACGAATAGCCGGAGCCGTAAGGGTCGCATGAGCGATATTGAACAGTGCCGGGCCTGTCGTCGCCGTGCACGCAGCTATCCCCGTTAAGCCTTTTAACACGCGTCTGCGATCTCTTGATTTTAAGGCCATTTTCCCTACCCAGCGATGAAGCGAATCGATGCTCATATCGTGTTGAGTTTTTCCCCAAAAGCTCCCTCCTCACCCGTGACTGTAGGGCAAATGAACCGATTTTTCGCCAAAAAAACGCACTTTATGATGGTTGCGCGACACTACGATAATCTTTGCATGGCAAGCGCATGAAGCTTTACTGACAACGGCACCCTGACATCTAACTGTAAACTCCCGCGTGTCTTATGCTCGCCATGATCTCACTTTTGATCCGCCGAGAAGATCGCCGCCATGAACGCAATACATTTTAACCGACACTATCGCACCGTTTGGATTTCGGATTTACACCTAGGTTCGCTTGGCTGCCAGGCGGAAATGTTGCTCGATTTTCTGCGCAGCGTTGAATGTGACACGCTTTATTTGGTCGGCGACATCATTGATGGTTGGCGATTGAAACGGTCGTGGTACTGGCCGCAAGCGCATAACGACGTGGTGCAAAAAATTCTCCGCAAAGCACGCAAAGGCACACGGGTCGTCTTCATTCCCGGCAATCATGACGAGTTCGCCCGCCAATATATAGGTCTGCACTTCGGCGGCGTTGAGGTCGAACGCGAAGTCGTTCATAAAACAGCCGATGGTCGACGTATGCTGGTCACCCATGGCGATGAGTTTGACGCCATCGTGCGCTACGCCAAGTGGCTGGCGGTGATTGGCGACAACGCTTACATGTTCACGCTGGTCCTCAACCAGTGGCTCAACCGCATCCGCACGCGGATGGGTTTTCCATACTGGTCGCTTTCGGCGTATCTCAAATACAAGGTCAAAAACGCGGTTAAATTCATTGCCGATTACGAAGAGGCCGTGGCCGGCATGGTCGCTCGGCGTGGACTGGACGGAATCGTGTGCGGACACATCCATCATCCGGAAACCCGGCAGATCGGCGACGTTTTGTACTGCAATGATGGGGACTGGGTGGAAAGCTGCTCAGCCCTGGTCGAAGACCAAGATGGCAATTTAGACATTCTGCGCTGGCGCACCTTCGCCCACGACAACGCCCCCGACAGCGCCGACAAGACAAAGGCCCTGCCGACTGCCGCCGAATGAAACCGACGCGCACGCCATAACGGACCGTGTTACGACGTCTATATCGAAGTCGAGCCTAAGGGGTTGCGCTGGTCTGAACGGCGACCGCGCAAATGGGCCTTACCGGACAAATCCTAACGTCCAATCTTGAACAAACTTGGCATTTAAAATGCACAATGATCCACACTGCGATCAGGGGGTATGTTAGCGCTTCATTTTGCGGCACTATAGGGTTTCTGCAAATCGATATACATCTCGAACACTCAGTACGGGCACATGTCAAAGTCACCCCCCCAAACGAACACCGCGCTGCGGACAACCAAGCGCATGGAGCGTAGTGCGCGTGAAGCCCACATCGTCGCGGAAGCCATTAGTTTTTTCGCCGAGATCGGTTTGGAAGGCAAAACCCGCGACCTGGCAGAGCGCATCGGCATCACACAGCCGCTGCTCTATCGCTACTTCCCCAGCAAAGACAGCCTGATCGAACGCGTTTACCAAGAAGTCTATGTCAGCCGCTGGAATCCCGATTGGGAAGCTCTGATCGCTGATCGCAACCAACCGCTGGTGGCGCGCATGGTCCATTTTTACCGCGAATACGCTGACGCCATTTACGATTACAACTGGGTGCGTATTTTCGTTTTCGCTGGGCTCAAAGGCGCCAATATAAACGACCGCTACCTCGCCCATGTGCGCGCGAAACTGCTTGAGCCGTTGTGTGCGGAAATGCGTCATGATTTCGGCCTGGCGAGCCCCGTCCAAGTCCCCATCACCAACGAAGAGATCGAGTTGACCTGGGGATTGCACGGGATGTTTTTTTACCGCGCCATTCGCCACTTCATTTACAATCAGCCGATGATCGAAAACTCAACGGTCGCCATTGAGAACGATGTCTGCGCCTTTTTAAAGGGTGCCCCGGATATCATAAAATCCATCATCGACAAAAGCCCCTAAGCGCCTTTCTCATCCAACCCGAAACGGGCGTTGAGACCCGGCACGCTTTCACCGTTAACCTTGCGCGACTGTCCGCGAAACAACGCGACGATCTGATCATTTTGATTGGTGATTTCGACATCGTAAATCCCGCTACGTCCGCTGAGGCTGATGAGCTGCGCGCGGGCTGTGAGAACATCGCCCAACTGCGCTGGAAGCGTGTAAGAAATCGACCCTGACTGCACCACCGCCGCACGATTGTCGCTGTTGATCACATAAGCAAATACGCTACCCGCAAGCGTATACAAAAACCCACCATGGCAGGTGCCGTGAAAATTCAACATATCATCTCGCACCGTCATACGCGCCGTGGCTGCGCCATCTCTGGCTTCGACAATCTCGACACCTAAGGTTTGCGATGCCTTGTCACGTGGGTAGATCCCCTCAGCAACCGCCTTAGCGAGTTGGTCTTTGTCGATATCGTGGTTCATCCGTTGCTCCGTTACACTGGGCGCGCTGGCGGATTCATAAAACCGTTACGCTACAATCATGATTTTGTTGCACGCACGCTTTATGCACTGCGCATCATTTACGTTTCGGCAATCGTTTGCTCGACGAACCGATGTTGGATTATGTACTATCTAGAATGCTCTATGCCATCTTTCACCACCGCAACAAAAAAAAGCCCCCGCCGCGCCTAATGGGGAGGGGAAGCCGCTATGTCCGTTGATGAGCCCGATTTCACCGCAATGGCAGCCGCAACGCAACGCGGCACTCTGTTTTTGGTGGTTGGCCCCAGCGGCGCCGGCAAGGACAGCTTGATCGATGGCGCAAAAGCTGCGTTGATCGGTGATGAGCGCTACGTTTTTCCGCGCCGTTACATCACCCGCCCCGCAGATGCCGGGGGTGAAAACCACATTCCACTTTCCGCCGAGCTGTTCACGACCATGTTGGAGCGAAACGAAATGGTGTTGGAATGGCGAGCCCACAATTTACGCTACGGCGTGCCCAAAGCTGTCGCTCAGCACCTGGAACGTGGACGTCATGTGGTCGTCAACGTCTCGCGCACCGTTGTGGATGAGGCACGAGAGCGCCTAAGCCCCGCCAAAGTGCTCTACATCACCGTCGATGAAGACATCCTCACTGAGCGTCTCAAAGCACGCGGACGCGAAAGCGCATCCGACATCAAACGCCGCGTACAGCGCGCCAAAGAGTATTTGATCACCGGCGACGACGTGTTAATGATCGACAATGGTGCCGATCTCGATACGTCTATTGCGTCTTTTGTCGCGGCCATTGCGCCTGCGACATAGAAATAAGCGGATAACATTTAACCACTTCGAACGGTTCCCCAGTACTTAGTTGCTGCATCAATGTGATCACATCGATGCGCACGGGCTTGCCGACGATGTCCTTGGTGTGCACCTCAAGTTCAGCCAATACCGTTTTACGTTCATCCGCCTCCAAACGCCCCGTGAGGGTCATGTGAAAGCGGAACTCATCCATCACATACGGATAGCCCCACGCGTCCAGCATTTTGCTTTGCGCATCGGTGAGAGCGGCTTCGCGCCGTCGCGCCAATTCCAATTCTGAAGGCGGCTTGCGAAAATGATCAAACTCACGCACGCAATCGGCGGCCAGATGTTGAAGCGGCGCACTGTGTTTCCCCGGTCGCAAGGCGATGAAACCATCCAGCTCCGCCAGTTCAAGGGCTGACAGCGTGACCGGCTCATGTGACGCGGCAAACGCCTCCAGCGCCTCATCGAGCATTTCCAGGTCATGGCCGTGAGCAAGTTCAAACGGTGGCTTCAACGTCGCATGAAAACCGTAGCTCGCGGCCGTTGCGGTGATCTCTTGCACACGATCTGGGCTTATGCCCTTGACCGCCAAACGTTTAAGCTCATCGCCTGTCGCGCTATCGCGCCCCAACCAGCGTGAACCAAATAGCCACAAGTCGCTTTCCGGTTCGGGTGAATAATAGATGGCGTATCGTGTGCTCGACATGGTCTCGTCTCCTGCACCTATCAGTAAATGCGCAAACCCGCGCCCCACACTTCGCCGACCACCGGCATGTCTTCGCTGAGGCGCACGCGCACCAGATCGGCTCGCTTGCCCGGTTTGATTTCGCCACGGTCCGTCATGCCCGCAGCATCGGCTGGATTGATGGTCGCAGACGCAACGGCCTGGGGTAATGAGATGCCTTCGATGTTTTGGTGCATGGTGAACACACCTTGCAAGATTGATCCCGGAAAATAATCCGATGACAAAATGTCCATGGCGCCTTGGGCGGCCAACTCACGCGCTGAAATGTTGCCCGAATGCGATTGCCCGCGCACCATGTTAGGGGCACCCATTAGCACATGCAAACCTTTGTCACGCGCCGCCGTGGCGGCTTCTTCGGTTGTGGGGAATTCAGAAATACTCACCCCGTCGCTGGATGCCTCATCAACATGTGCGGATGTTGCGTCGTCGTGGCTAGCCATAGGCAAAGCGTGGGCGCGACACATCTCGACGATGGCCGTGCGGTGCTTGGCGCTATACGCTTGGGATGTTTTCATATGATCTTCGATGAACGCATCCATCTTCGCGTCAGAGAAATGATACTTACCCTGATAATATTCGCGATACTTATCGATGTTGGTGAACTGACGTTGTCCCGGCGCGTGATCCATCAACGACACCAAACGTACCAAAGGATTTTCGACAAACGGAGTGAACAGATCGACCACCGTCTCAAAGCTCATCTCGCAACGCATGTGCAGATAATGATCGGCGCGCAGCAAGCCTTGCTTCTTCGCCTTGGTCACCGTTTCCGACATATCTTTCAATTGCGCAATGCGTGACGACGATTGCATGACGTCGCCCACGGCCAAGGCATCGAACACCGTGGTGATGCCCGCCCCGACCACTTGCACATCGTGGGCGACGGCGGCGGGGATCGATGGCCAGCGCACGCCGGGGCGCGGGGTGAAGCTTTTTTCCATGTTGTCGGTGTGCAGCTCAATCAGACCCGGGATCAGGTAATCCCCCTCCAAATCTTGAGCGCCGGACAGCGACGTGTTGCCCCGATCCACGGAAACGATGCGACCGTGTTCGACTTCAACGGTACCAAGCACCACTTCGTCACGGGTTACAATGCGGGCGTTGGTGAGGATCAAGGGGCTCATGCCGCTTCCTTTACAGGTTTGATGTCAAACATTCGGGTTCCGACGGAATTACGCACATCTTCATCGTGAAAGATGCCGACGATGGCGGCGCCACGCTCAGCAGCTTCACGGATCATGTCGGTAACGGTTTCGCGATTTTTGGCGTCCAGCGATGCGGTCGGCTCGTCAAGCAACAGAATTGGGAATTCGGCGCTGAAGCCCCGCGCGATGTTGACGCGTTGTTGCTCGCCACCGGAAAATGTCGCGGGGGCAAGGCTCCACAGGCTTTCGGGCACGCGCAGGCGGCTCAACAATTCACCGGCGCGCTCATGGGCTTTGCTTTCGTCTTCACCCAAAATCATCAACGGCTCAGATACGATATCCAGCGCGCTGACGCGGGGAATGGCGCGCAAAAACTGCGACACATAACCCATGGTGCTTTTGCGCACGGCGAGAATTTTCTGCGGCGCGGCGCGGCTCATATCCACCCACTCACCGTTATGCCCATCTCCACCATGGTAAACGCGAATGGAACCTTCGTTGACCAGATAGTTGCCGTACAGTGCGCGCATCAGCGTCGATTTGCCGGCACCCGACGGTCCATGCAAAACCACGCATTCGCCTTTGTACACGGTGAGGTCGAGGCCGAGAAAAACGGGGATTTCCTGGCTGCCTTGATTGTGCAGCACAAAGGTTTTGCCGAGTTGTTCGGCCATGATCATTGGCGTATCAGAATTCATCAGACCCTCCTTACGGCTGTAAAATGGATGAAACAAGAAGCTGGGTGTAGGCGTGTTGCGGGTCGTCCAAGACCTGGTCAGTGAGGCCTTGTTCGACCACGCGTCCGTCTTTCATCACCATCAAGCGGTGCGCCAACAATCGCGCCACCGCCAAATCATGGGTGACGACGATGGCGCTGAGGCCCAGTCGCGTCACCAGACCGCGCAACAAATCCAACAGTCGCGCTTGGACGGATACGTCCAAGCCGCCGGTGGGCTCATCCATGAACATCAAGCGCGGGTTGGTCACCAGATTGCGGGCGATTTGCAGACGTTGTTGCATGCCGCCGGAAAACGTCGTCGGTCGGTCGTCGATGCGGTTGGTGTCGATTTCGACCTTTTCCAACCACTCGGACGCCACGCCGCGAATTTCACCGTAGTTGCGCGCGCCAATCGCCATAAGTCGTTCGCCGACGTTGGCCCCGGCGCTCACGCCCAAGCGCAATCCATCACGCGGGTTCTGGCGCACCAAGCCCCAGTCGGTGCGCATCAGCAAACGTCGTTCCGATTCAGACATGTCGAATATATTGCGCGGGCCATCGACGCGGGTGTCGTAAACGACCTTGCCGCGGCTTGGCTCGAACTGCGCCGACAGACAATTCAACAAAGTGGTTTTGCCCGAACCGGACTCGCCGACGATGCCCAGCACTTCGCCAGGCCACAGATCAAACGAAACGTCCGTGCAGCCGATCTTTCCGCCATAGTCCTTGCCCAAACTTTGCACGCTGAGCAGTGGTGTTGTTTCGATGTTCATTTTTTCTCTCCGCCCTATTCGGCCGCCTGCGGCGTGCCCATGGGGCCGATGTGCCCCTCGACGCGTCGATCTTCGCAATAATCGGTGTCAGAACAGACAAACATGCGTCCGCCTTCGTCATCCATGACAACCTCGTCCAAATAACTGTCTTTGGCGCCGCAGAGCGCGCAGCAGTCATCCCACTTTTGGATCTCGAACGGGTGATCGTCGAAGTCGAGGCTCTTGACCTTGGTATACGGTGGGATGGCGTAAATGCGTTTTTCCCGACCCGCGCCGAACAACTGCAATGCGGGCATGTTGTCCATCTTGGGATTGTCGAACTTGGGGATCGGCGACGGACGCATCAGATAGCGGTCATTGACCACCACCGGATAATCGTACGACGTGGCGATACGGCCAAAGCGCGCGATGTCTTCGTAAAGTTTGACGTGCATGACGCCGTACTCTTCAAGAGCGTGCATCTTGCGCGTTTCGGTTTCGCGCGGTTCCAACCAGCGTAAGGCTTCGGGAATCGGCACCTGATAGACCAGGATTTGTCCCTCGCTCAGTGCACGTTCGGGAATGCGGTGGCGGGTTTGAATGATGCTTGCGTCTTCGGTGCGTTCCGTGGTGCTGACGCCCGTGGTGCGGGCGAAAAAACGACGGATCGAAACGGCGTTGGTGGTGTCGTCGGCGCCTTGATCGATGACCTTTAAGGTATCACTGGCGCCGATTACGCCCGCCGTCACCTGAATTCCACCCGTACCCCAACCGTAGGGTAGCGGCATCTCACGCGACCCGAACGGCACCTGATAACCGGGTATCGCGACAGCCTTAAGGATGGCGCGACGGATCATGCGTTTGGTTTGTTCGTCCAGGTACGCGAAGTTGTAACCTTCGAGGGACTGCGTTTGCGCTTGGCTCATGGTTATTCCCCCGCTTTCTTGTGGTTCATCTGCTGTTGTTCAGCGCGCAGGTTGCGCACCATTTCCAACTCGCCCTGGAAATCGACATAGTGCGGCAACTTCAAGTGCTGCACGAAGCCAGAGGCCTCGACGTTGTCCGAATGATATAGAACAAACTCTTCATCTTGAGCCGGGTTCTCAACCTCTTCGCCCAGTTCCGCGCTGCGCAGAGAGCGATCGACCAAGGCCATGGCCATGGCCTTGCGTTCTGAATGTCCAAACGCCAAACCATAACCGCGGGTAAATTGCGGCGGCTCGACAGCAGAGCCTTTGAATTGGTTGACCTGTTCACATTCGGTCACGGTCATCTCGCCGATCACCACGGCAAAGCCTAAATCTTCGGGTACGATTTCCACTTCGACTTCGCCCATGCGAATCTCGCCGGCAAAAGGATGATTGTTGCCGTAACCGCGCTGACTGGAATAGCCGAGCGCCAGTAAAAAACCCTCATCGCCACGCGCCAGGTTCTGCAACCGCACGGCGCGCCCAGCGGGAAAGTCCAATGGCTCGCGGGTCAAATCGGGAACCGCTGCGTCATCCGCATCGGGGTGTTCTTGTTGGATCAAGCCTTCGTGGTTGAGGATCTTGCTCACACGCGGCAACGCTTCGCCGGGCTCAAAACTCAAGTCTTGCTGAGCTTCGGTCTCATTGCCGTCATCCATCAACGAAAAGTCCAAAAGGCGATGCGTGTAATCGAACGTTGGTCCAAGCACCTGCCCACCGGGCAAATCTTTAAACGTGGCGGAAATCCGACGGCGCACGTGCATCGCGCCGGTGTCGATAGGTTCGGACGTGGCGAACCGCGGCAGTGTGGTGCGAAACGCGCGCAGCAAGAAAATCGCTTCGACCAAATCGCCACGCGCTTGCTTGATGGCCAAGGCCGCCAAGTCGCGATCATACAAAGAGCCTTCCGTCATCACCCGATCAACCGCCAGGGTCATCTGCGTTTTGATCTGTGAGATGGTCAACTCAGGAATCGACGTGTCGCCACGGCGCTCTTCGGCGAGCAGACTGTGGGCGTTCTCAATGGCTTTTTCACCACCCTTTACGGCTACGTACATGGCTTAGCCCTCCACTTTCGTCGTTCGCGGCAAGCACACGACTTGGTCGCCCGCCGTCAAAATCAAATCAATGCCGCGCGGAAACATCTGGTTGTTCGCGCGCACCGCTGCCCAAAATGCATCCGATGCACCATCGACACTGAGCGCCCGCGTGCTTTTGATGCCAGGTCCGCTCAGGGTCATGCCGGCGACGTTTGAAAGGCCAGCCACTTGCACGATCACCGTGGTGGACAAGTCCGGGCGTTCATCGGTGCCGGGGCTGAAGCGATCAAATGAGCTCAGCGCCGCCCCATCCGCGAACAAACCCGTACGCGCGTCCTTGGGGTCTTGGGTAACGGGGCAACCGCAATGAAAGCGCAGGTAATTCATGGCTTCACCGCTGGACGCGATATCCGCATCGGCCCACAACGGCGTTTCAAAATCCACCAAACTCAGGCAAATCGCCGCCGTCGCAATATTGAGCGGCGCAGGCGCCGCTTCGATGTCGTCCAAGGTGATAATTTTACCCGGATGTGACATCGCATCGAGCAACGCGCGAAAGACGCTTTGACTGCCGTGAACGGGATCTTCGAACCCCACCATCGGCGCTACGGGAACAGCTTGCATCGTCATCGTCTCATCTCCCTCAATCGTCGCCGCGCACCATGGTGAAAAAATCCACCTTGGTCGTCGCCACTTTGCGTGCATCTTTTTCGCGCTTCTCGCGCAGGCTTTGTTCCGCTGGATCAAGCACATCGCGTTTCATCAATGGACGCAGTTGCGGGTCTTGCAACATGGCGTCAAATAAAGCCGCGAGTTCTGCATGACGGTGATCGCGTCCGGCCACATACGACTGGCCCATGCGGCCATCGGCGGTGCGCACGACACAGCGCGTCACGCTCATTTCGCCGAGGTTGAACCGACTGCCTTCACCGCCGGCGCGGCCACGGACCATCACCATGCCGGTTTCTGGGGCGCGCAGGACACCGTATTCTGGTTTATCGGACAACCGTTCCCAGGCTCCTTCCAGCATCGTCTTAGGCGTACGCGCCAACAGCCCCATCCAGGCCTGGCGATCTTTATGCTGATCAAAGAATCCCGTACCGCTTGTTGAATTGACGGTTTCGTTTTGGGACTTGACGGACGACATGCACATCTCCTAAATTTGTCTAGACATCTATATATCTTTGAGTCTATTTACGCGTCTTCGCATATCTCGTCAAAGAGGCTTTGTTGAATTTTTTGTAACAACTTACGATGTGAGCAACACATGAGCTCTTCCCGTCCCGACGTCCACTCCACCAACATCGAACGCGGTCACGGCATTTCCTTGTGGCGACAAATTCGCGAAGCCTTGAAAACGGAAATTCTCAGCGGCGACATCCGCCCCGGCGACATGCTGCCTACTGAACAAACCCTGGCGGCGCGCTTTGACGTCAACCGCCACACGGTGCGCCGCGCCATCGCGTCGTTGACCGAAGACGGATTGGTCGCCGCCCGCCAAGGCCATGGCACGTACGTTCCCGAAGCGATCCTCGATTACGCGGTCAAAAAACGTACGCGATTTAGCGAAGCCGTCAGCGCACAAAGCCGTGTACCCAATGCCGATGTGATCAGTATGGACGTCTCTGCCAGCACCGCGAAAATCGCCAAAGCGCTGGGTATCCGGCGCGGCGTCAAAGTTGTGCGCATTCGCACCGTTGGCACCGCAGACGGTAGACCGCTGAGCTTGGCCGATCATCACTTTGTCGCCAATCGCTTTCCCGGTCTGGAAAAAGCCGTGCGCGACAGCGGTTCGATTTCCGCCGCACTCGAAACGTTCGGCATCACCGACTACGTGCGCAAAACGACGCAAGTGACGGCGCGATTGCCCTCCCGCGAAGACGCTGAGCTTTTGGCGCAACCCGCAAGCCGCCCGGTGCTGATGGCCGAAAGCATCAACGTGACGACGGATGGCGCGCCGCTCGAATATGGTCGCAGCCAGTTTTGTGGCGACCGCGTGCAAATGATGTTCGAGACCTGACACAACTAAACGACTTAGGCGCACATACGGTATCCGGCATCGATCATATGGACCGGCTGGCCGGCCACGAACGTCGCCACGATACGCGGACAGCCGGGGATGGAATCGTCCACCACCACGACATCGGCGCGCTTGCCCTTTTTGATCTCACCGCGATCTTTTAAGCCTGCGGCCCCAGCCGGATTTTTCGAAACCATATTCCAGCCGTTGGCAAAATCGGTGACGCCTTCACTGGCCAATTTAAACGGTGCTTGCATCAGCGACGGATAGTAATAATCAGAGGTGAGAACCGAGCACAGCCCTTGGCTTACCGCCGTGGTCGCGCACAAGCGGTCGCAATGACTACCGCCGCGCAACACATTGGGCGCCCCCATGATCACCGGGTCGGCATGATCTATGGCGTACCGCGCCGTTTCGGCGTTGACTGGAAATTCGCAAATGCGCGCACCCAATTTTTTGAAATGGGCGCGCATGGCGGGTGATTCGTCGTCGTGCGAAGCGCACGGAATGTCGAGTTTTTCCGCCAGCATCGCCAGCCAATCCGCTTTGGCGCGGATGTCGTTCTTCCGCGTTTCGACTTCATCGACAAGATTGATGAAGGCTTCAGCAGTCATCCCCGCGCGATCGGCATACTTGCCAAGCTTTTGTGGATTGGCCAACGCGCGACGGATTAAATCCATGTGGTCGTTAAAGGCCAACAAATCGATGCGTCCTGTATTCATCCATTCGGCAATGTCTGAAGCGCCTGTGGTGTTGTAGGTTTCCCAGCGCAAATGCACCCGGGTGTCGCACAGCATCCTCGTCCGCAATCTGTCCAGAGCGTCGAGCAATTGAACCACCGTGTCGCGCCCACGCAAACCCGGTTCCCACGAATAGGTAATGCCGTGATAGGCGGTGGCGATGCCGTTGGACGCCATCTGTCGGTCGGTGTCTTGCAAGGCGAGATCGAGGGGAAAACTGACGCCCGGACGCGGCATAATCTGGCGCTCAAACGCATCGCCATGCAGATCGATGATTGCGGGCAGCACCAAGTGGCCGCGTACGTCCCATGTGCCTTTTTGACGTTTGTTTTGGGTCTCGAAACCGCCGATCAATCCGCCTTCGAATTGAACTGACGTTTCTTGACCCAAAACAAACGTCAAAAAGGC
>Ga0209344_10000753_pt1 | contig 50456 bp, 49 predicted proteins | sample Cruoilmetagenom6_FD_187293 | JGI IMG/M metagenome (GOLD analysis project Ga0209344, IMG submission 187293) | Oil polluted marine microbial communities from Coal Oil Point, Santa Barbara, California, USA - Santa Barbara Oil Seep Sample 6 (SPAdes)... | ecosystem: Environmental > Aquatic > Marine... | reverse complement strand
CCTGAGCCTGAGCCTGAGCCTGAGCCTGAGCCTGAGCCTGAGCCTGAGCCTGAGCCTGAGCCTGAGCCTGAGCCTGAGCCTGAGCCTGAGCCTGAGCCTGAGCCTGAGCCTATTGCTGACGATGTTGCTGATTCTCCCGCAGCAACAGAGCTGACCGCGCAGAACATTGATGTGGTGGATGCTCAGTCGCCGACAGAAGAGATTGTCGAAACGAAAAAAGATGAGCCGGCGGATGACGAATCCGCACGCAAACCAAGCCAGGTGCGCGTTGGCAAAGATGTGGCGCCGGTTGAGACCGGGCCAAGCGCAGAGAACGCGGAGGCGTCGGCAGTACCTGTTGAGCAGAAAAGCTGGTGGCAGAAGCTGCGGCAGGGGCTGGCGCGGTCGTCATCACAACTGACCAATCAGATCACCGGTATTTTTACCCACCGCAAGCTCGATGAAGACACACTGCAAGATCTCGAAGACGTGCTGATACAAGCCGATCTTGGTGTTGAAACGGCATTGCGGATCACCGACACTTTGTCTGCGGGACGCTACGGCAAGGACATATCGTCGGCCGAAGTGGTTCGCGTGATGGCCAGCGAGATTGAGAAAGTGCTCGGACCCGTAGCTTGCCCATTGGAGCTTGACCTTTCACACAAGCCGCATGTGATCTTGGTGGTTGGCGTCAATGGCACAGGCAAAACCACGACCATTGGCAAGCTGGCGGCAAAACTATCGGCCGGTGGGCTGAAGGTGACGCTGGGCGCCGGTGACACATTCCGCGCGGCGGCTATCGAACAATTGAAGATCTGGGGCGAGCGGACGGGTTCCCATGTGGTCTCAACCAAACTTGGCGCTGATGCTGCCGGGCTGGCCTATGAAGCAATTGAGCAGGCGAAAGACAACGGTTCTGACGTCGTCATCATCGACACGGCCGGACGCCTGCAAAACAAGGCCGAACTGATGGACGAGTTGTCCAAAATTGTTCGTGTTATTGGAAAAATTGATCCAGACGCCCCACATACAGTGCTACAGACACTGGATGCGACCACCGGGCAAAATGCATTGTCACAGGTGGAGATATTCCGAAATGTCGCCGGTGTTAATGGTTTGGTGATGACTAAGCTTGACGGTACTGCACGTGGCGGAATTCTGGTGGCGATTGCCGCCAAACACAAATTGCCAGTTTATTTTATCGGCGTGGGCGAAGGCGTTGATGATCTCGAACCCTTTGAAGCAAGAGATTTCGCCACCGCGATTGTAGGAGATACGGAATGACTTCCAATGCCGATGATAAAGATGTGAGCGTGTTTGAACGCGATCCTAGTGATCCAAAACGCAAGCACATAAATCCGTTGCTCAAGTTGACGCTCGAAGTTGGTCCATTGCTGGTTTTCTTTTTCGCCAATTCCAGAGGTGCATGGCTAGCTGAACAGTATCCGATATTTGCCTCGCTCGGTGAGCCAATCTTTGTCGGAACCGCTTGTTTCATGGTTGCGACTGCCATTGCGTTGACGGTGTCCTGGGTCCTCACCCGGACCATTCCTATCATGCCGCTGCTTTCCGGCTCCATCGTGTTGGCGTTCGGTGCATTGACCCTTTGGTTGCATGACGAGACCTTCATCAAGCTCAAACCAACGATCATCAACTCGATGTTCGGGTTCATTCTGCTTGGCGGATTGTATTTCGGGAAATCCTTTCTCGGATATGTATTTGATTCTGCGTTTCAGCTGGATGCCGAAGGTTGGCGGAAATTGACGTTTCGCTGGGGCGTATATTTCTTCTTCATGGCCGCGGTGAACGAGGTTCTGTGGCGAAACTTCTCGACCGACGTCTGGATCACCTTCAAGGTCTGGGGTAATTTGCCAATGTCGATCATCTTCATGTTGGCGCAATTGCCGTTGATGAAACGCCATGCGCTGCCTGATGAGAAAACCGCTGAAAGTGCCGCTGGGTAGCGAGGGTTTACAATCGTGGCTCAATCCGGGTTGCGGGAAGGTCCGTCATAGCCTTGATGCTGAACCTTGCGTTCCTGGGCCAGCATCCAGTGGACAGTAGGAAAAGCGATATCCTGCCAGGGAATGCGATCCCATTCGAAAAGGTCTACTTCCTGGCTTTCCTCGCCGATGCCAAACAGCTGAGCCTTGTTTTGGTCCGCAAATTCAGCCCGGTAGATCAGTTGTACCTGGCTTAGTCGGGGGACCGAATATATCGCCAGCAATTCGCCCAGCTTCAAATCCGCAAGCGCTTCCTCGCGCGCTTCGCGACGAGCGCCATCTTCCGGCGTTTCGTTAAGCTCGAGATAGCCAGCAGGAACTGTCCAGAAGCCACTACGTGGCTCAATCGCGCGGCGGCACAGAAGGATTTTACCTGCATGGCGAACAACTGAACCAACCACGATTTTCGGGTTGTCATAGTTTACGAAGTTACAAATCTTGCAGACTTCGCGTTCATGGGTGTCGCCGGGTGGGACCGCCCGGTGGAAATGGGTTTGATCGCTCATAATCGGTGATGATAGCGCCAAAATTGCGAAAGGCGAGCCTCAGTTGGAAACAAATGAAGCATGTTTGACAATCAGCGGCATCAGCTTGGTTTCAATGATTTCGGGTGTGAATGGGCCGATTTGTTTGAACACAATGGTTCCGTCGCAATCAACCAGATAGGTTTCGGGTATTCCATAAACTCCCCAGTCAATAGATGATTGGCCTTTCGGGTCCACGCCGACAGCGGCATAGGGGTTTCCAAGCTCGCCCAGAAAACGGAGCGCATTTTCGTTCTTGTCTTTGTAGTTGATGCCAACCAACGTAATGCGTTGGTCGCTCGCCAGATCCATCAGCAACGGATGCTCTTGCCTACAGGGTACACACCAGGATGCGAAAACATTGACTAGAGAAAGCTTGCCGGAAACCATAGCATCGGTGAGCGCCGGAACCTGACTTCCGTTCTCCGTCAATCCCGCAAGAGGCGCCAGTTCAAGTGACGGCGCTTTGGTGCCGATCAGTACGGAAGGGATATCACTGGCGTTCTTGCCGGACTCGAGCTGGTAAAAGAATACGGCGGCGAGAGCCGCAAAAACCAACAGCGGCAGATAGGCAAAAAACAGGCCCAGGCGGCTGTTTTTTGATTTTGGGGTGGTTTCGTGATCCGGATCGGCAGGTGAATTACTCATCGGTGGGATTGTTCTTTGCTGGCAGTTGAGCGCCGGCGAACGCCTTTTGTTTCAAGCGCAGCGATTTCGCGTCGTCGCGCCCGTCCATCCAGCCAGATGGAAAGCGCTAGGCCACCGATCAGCAGCACTGCTGCTGCATAGGACAAAGCGACAAAAGTGGTATGCGTCATGTGTCTGCTCCTATTTGGCGGGCTGCATTCTGACGCATGATCTGCACGCGTCGGCGCCAGATTTCATTGCGCATTCCCATGAAGTGCAAAGTAAAAAACAGCAGGGTAAAGCCAATTGCCATCAGCAAGAGCGGGTAAAGCAAAGAGGGGTGAATGGTTGGACCATCCATACGAAAAACACTGGCTGGTTGGTGTAATGTATTCCACCATTCCACCGAGAATTTTATGATTGGGATGTTGATGAAACCGATCAGTACCAGAATAGCTGAAAGCCGCGCCACTCGTGTGGCATCATCAATGGCTCGGTAAAGCGCGATCAATCCAAGATACATCAAGAACAAAACAAAGAATGAGGTCAGACGTGCATCCCAGACCCACCATGCGCCCCACATCGGCTTGCCCCAGAGCGATCCGGTGATCAGTGCCAGAGCAGTGAACACAGCACCAATTGGTGCTGCGGCTTTGACGGATACATCTGCCAGCGGATGACGCCAAACAAGCGAGCCGATCGCCGAGACGGCCATGACCGTATAGCACATCATGGCCAGCCATGCCGCTGGCACATGAATGAACATGATGCGAACGGTTGAGCCTTGCTGATAGTCTTCAGGGGCCGCGAAACTCATGAACAGACCAAAGGCAATGACAAAAGTGGTAGCAATCGCTAGCCAAGGCAAAACGCGGCCAGAGAGACTGATAAACCGAGTTGGGTTTGCGAGGCGTGTAAACCAGCCAGCGGAGGCTGTTGTCTCGGTCATTGGCGGTCCTGTTTCTCTTTGGTCTAACCGGGGCCTGTTTGGCTATCCATAGCTAGCAGCGTTTATGCACGAATTATGCTGTTTTTAAGTTATCGTGTCCTTGCCTTCAATCTCTGGCCTTGTCTTTGATGCTCGTCAATCTGACGCAGTCCTTAGCGCAGCAGCGGCGGCTATCGGTCCAATGACTGCAAAAAACAATGTGATGGCGCAGAGAATCAGAAACGGCGGCAAGAATGGATCAGGGTCAGTCACAGCTGCGTAAGACGCACTGACGCCGAAAATAAGCACTGGAATGACCAGTGGCAGGATCACCACGGAAACCAACAATCCGCCACGTGGCAGGGACACGGCGATGGCCGCTCCTGCTGCACCGATGAGGGCAATGGCAGGTGATCCAGCCAGAAGCGTCAGCATGACCGCACTGGAGGCTGTCAGATCCATGTTCATCATCAGCGCGAGAAGAGGTGAGGCCAGCACCAACGGCAGGCCGGTTGCCACCCAGTGGGCAGCGGTCTTGATCAAAACCGTGAGAACAAGACCAGAAAAATCCTGCATCAACAGGACATCAAGTACACCATCTTCCCGGTCGGCCTGAAACAGCCTGTCCAGGCCCAGCAAAGATGCCAGCAGGGCGCCAATCCACAGCATTGCCGGACCAATTCGGGCCAGTAAATTGAGATCCGGGCCTACGCCAAAGGGAACCACTGCAACAACCGCAAGAAAAAACAACAGTCCGAGCATGGCCGCACCACCGGCACGACCGGCAATGGTCAGATCACGCAGGAACAGTGCCCTCACAACCAGATTCCTGCCTGCTGATCGTCACTGTGTCCAGCGGGTGTGATTTCGATGGTGGTTATGTTGGGTATCTCGAGGGGCAGATGGGTTGCAGCGATCAACATCCCGCCTTCACCCAGATGTTGAGACGCGATATCGCCAAACAATCTCTCTGAACGTTTATCGAGTGCTGCGGTGGGTTCGTCGAGCAACCAAAGCGGACGCGCGGCCACCAGAAGCCGGGCGAGCGCTATCCGTCGTTGCTGTCCAGCAGAGAGGTATTCAAACGGTAGATGGGCGATGCCATCGAGTTCCACGCGCGCTATGGCTTCATCTATTTCCAAACCGTCATCTTCGTCGCCTGCCTGGAACTTTTTCCAGAAGGACAGGTTTTCATAAACGGTCAATTCGCGCTTCATGCCATTGCGATGGCCCAGATAATGGACCTCATCACTAATCGACAACGAAGTGCCGTTGGCTGTTTCAAGGGTGAATTGACCCGCTTGGGCTGGCAGGAGACCCGCAAGGATACGCAACAGTGTCGATTTCCCCACACCGTTTGACCCAGTGATGGTGAGCCCTTCACCTGACATTACAACGAAGTTAATGCCGGTAAACAGCAGGGTATTACCCCGTTTTCCGGCCAATTCGTGCGCTCTTGCCTGCATTTATCCCCACATTCGGTTCGTCTGGTTTCCAGGCTTTGTAACTGACCCCATCGATCCCATACCCAAGTCCTGGTATCAAATCGACATTAACCTCTGGATCGTTCTTACGAAATTATCTATAAGGCCTGCAACCACGCCAGCGGCCGGCGTGAAACTCATCCTTGCGCCGAACATGGCAATGCCAGGTTGCCTAGGGCGGACAGCGGAAATGGTCGTACCCGCATCCTCTTCGCGTCCCAAGCGCGACAGGTGTTCGCCTGCCAAATTCGGCTGAATTGACGAAAGCGGGTTGCCAGTGTCAAAATCTCTCGACAGTTTCAATTGCCGTTCCACATTGAGTGCGGATGGTGTCGAATATACATATTATAGCCTTGTTGAGGCTGAAAAGAACGGCCTGACCGGAATTTCAGCTTTGCCTTTTTCCATGAAGGTGCTGCTGGAAAACCTCTTGCGCCATGAAGATGGTGGCACTGTCAAAAAGGCCGATATCGAAGCGGTTGCTGCTTGGTTGACCAACAAGGGCAAGAAGGAAGCTGAAATTGCTTACCGACCTGCACGCGTTCTCATGCAGGACTTCACCGGCGTCCCGGCGGTCGTTGATTTGGCGGCCATGCGTGATGCGATGGTTTCTCTGGGCGGTGATCCTCAGAAGATCAACCCGTTGGTTCCTGTTGATCTGGTCATCGACCACTCGGTGATCGTTGACGAATTCGGCACGGCAACAGCGCTGGGGCGCAATGTTGAGCTGGAATACGAACGCAACGGCGAACGCTACAAGTTCCTTAAATGGGGTCAGCAGGCGTTCAAAAACTTCCGCGTGGTTCCTCCGGGCACCGGCATCTGCCATCAGGTCAATCTGGAGTATCTTGGCCAGACTGTCTGGACCAAGGAAGAAGATGGCGAGATCATCGCTTATCCTGATACTTGCGTGGGTACCGACAGCCACACTACCATGATCAACGGTCTGGGTGTTCTGGGTTGGGGCGTTGGCGGTATCGAGGCGGAAGCCGCCATGCTCGGTCAGCCGATTTCGATGTTGTTGCCTGAAGTCATCGGTTTCCGGTTGACCGGCGCACTGAAAGAAGGCGTGACTGCGACTGACCTGGTTCTGACCGTTGTGCAGATGCTGCGCAAAAAGGGCGTTGTCTCAAAATTCGTCGAATTTTTTGGCCCGGGTCTGGATACCATGTCACTGGCCGACCGCGCCACCATCGGCAATATGGGTCCTGAATATGGTGCAACTTGCGGATTTTTCCCGGTTGACAGCGAGACCATCAAATATCTGACCATGTCGGGTCGTGACGAAGGCCGTATTGAACTGGTTGAAGCCTATTCAAAAGCGCAAGGCATGTGGCGTACTGCTGACCTGCCAGATCCGATATTCACGGATACTCTGGAACTTGATCTGGGTGAAGTTGTGCCATCGATGGCAGGTCCAAAGCGGCCTGAAGGACGCATTGCGCTAAGCGGTATTGCCGATGGCTTTGCGACAGCATTGGCTGAAGAATACAAAAAGCCTGGTCAGCTCGACAACCGCTATCAGATTGAAGGCGAAGACTATGATCTTGGTCACGGCGATGTCGCCATTGCAGCCATCACATCCTGCACCAATACGTCCAATCCGAGCGTTCTGATCGGTGCGGGACTTTTGGCACGCAATGCGCTGGCCAAGGGTCTGAAAACCAAGCCGTGGGTGAAAACTTCTCTGGCTCCGGGAAGCCAAGTTGTTGCTGAATATCTCGCCAAGTCTGGTCTTCAGAAGGATCTCGACCAGCTTGGGTTCAACCTGGTTGGTTTTGGCTGCACCACCTGCATCGGAAACTCAGGTCCTCTGCCTGCGCCGGTTTCCAAAACCATCAACGACAAGGGCTTGATTACTGCAGGTGTCTTGTCGGGCAATCGCAATTTTGAAGGCCGTATTTCTCCGGACGTGCAGGCAAACTATCTTGCCTCGCCGCCACTGGTGGTGGCCTATGCGCTGGCCGGTTCAGTTCAGAAGGACCTGACCAAAGAACCGATCGGCGACGATCAGGATGGTAACCCTGTCTATCTCAAGGATATCTGGCCTTCTTCGCAGGAGATTCAGGAATTCATCATGAAATACGTCACCCGCGCGCTTTACGCGGCGAAATATGCTGACGTGTTCAAGGGTGACGAGAACTGGCAGGCAGTGGAAGTGCCATCCAGCCAGACGTATGCTTGGGATACCAATTCAACCTATGTGCAGAACCCTCCCTATTTTGTTGGTATGGGCAAATCTGCCGGAGCAGTTGAAGACATCAAGGATGCGCGCATTCTTGGCCTGTTCGGCGACAAGATCACGACCGACCACATCTCTCCGGCCGGTTCTATCAAGGCGCAATCGCCGGCTGGTGCCTATCTGTTGGAAAATGGCGTTGGTGTTGCCGATTTTAACCAATACGGCACGCGTCGTGGCAACCACGAGGTGATGATGCGTGGCACATTCGCCAACATCCGTATCCGCAACCACATGCTTGGACCGAATGGTCGCGAAGGCGGCTATACGATCCAGTACCCAGCGCGTGAAGAAATCTCAATCTATGATGCGGCCATGGCCTACAAAGCTGAAGGCGTGCCGCTGGTTATCTTTGCCGGCGTTGAGTATGGGAATGGTTCATCGCGCGACTGGGCTGCCAAGGGTACAAACCTGTTGGGTGTGCGGGCTGTGATCGCGCAGTCGTTCGAGCGTATTCACCGATCCAATCTGGTTGGAATGGGCGTGGTACCATTTGTGTTTGAAGATGGCACCGATTGGGAAAGCCTCGGCCTGACCGGTGACGAGTCCGTATCGATCGAAGGGTTGAGCGATATCAAGCCGCGCGAGAAGAAAATTGCCAAGGTCACGTTCGCCGATGGTACAGTCAAAGACATACCTTTGATCTGTCGTGTCGATACCGAAGATGAGATCACATACATGAAGAACGGCGGCATCCTGCAGACAGTTTTGCGTGATCTGGCTGCCTGATTGGGTTTGGTTTTCGGCAATCTGTGCCGGTTGAGTAATAAAGCGCCGGGCTGTGAGGCCCGGCGTTTAGTGTTTTGAATCTGCATTGAGTGTCATCTACCTGCCAACCGTTATCCCATTTCACCGCAACGTGATTTGGAAGTGTGGTTGCGCTGGACGTATGAATGGGTGGTAGATAAGTTCAAGGGCTTCCATTCAGACATGAATTTCCTGCTTCCATCCATATTTCTGGTCTTGACGCTCGTTACGGCGCCTGCCGCCCAAGCGGGTGAGTACAAAGGCGTGGTGGAACTCTTTACCAGCCAGGGCTGTTCGTCATGCCCGCCAGCGGATGCGGAACTGGCGCGTTTGGCTGAGGCGGGCGAAGTTCTGGCGCTCTCCTACCATGTTGATTATTGGAACTATTTGGGCTGGAAGGACACCTTAAGTGACCCTGAGAATACCGCCCGCCAATATGGCTATGCCACCACCTGGGGCAGCCGCAATGTCTACACCCCGCAAGCGGTTGTTAACGGACTTGATCACGCCAATGGTGCAGACAGAAATGCCGTCAGCAATCTGGTGGAAGGGTTTGCCTCAGCGGGAACAGGATTGAATATCGATATCAGTTTGACCCGCGAAAAAGGAACCATCAGCGTCAATATCCCTGAGGGAACCGGTAAAGCGGAGATTGTTGTGATTTATTTTGATCAGACGAATACCGTCGATATAGGGCGGGGTGAAAATATGGGAAAAAAGATAACCTATCACCACAGTGTTCGCGATATTGAAGTTCTCGGAATGTGGTCAGGCGCGCAAATGTCAATAGTACTGCCCGAAACCGTGCTGGGCAGCAAGCCCGGGAGGGGTTGCGCGATTTTGCTCCAAAAGATGAGTGACAAGGGTACACCAAGTGAAATTCTGGGTGTTGCAGCCTGGATTCCGAGTTCAACCAACTAAACCTTATTGAAGACAGTTGGGAAATAAGACCGGCCCAAAAAAAGACCGGCACAGTGCCGGTCGAAGTTTGGGGATTGCAACATTCCAAATCGAAGGATTTGGGGGTTCACGGTCCGGCACGAGAACTTCGAGGGGCTGGGGGGCATTTTGGCCGAAACTCCCGAACCGGACCGTTTGAGGCAACGGGCGAAGTCTGGCCAATGAATCCGGCAGCGATTTGACTGAATTGCGGCTGAAATAAGCCAATTGGCTGTTCTCCTCATGCCGATAATCAAACTTATCCCACACTTCGATGATCTTCACGGTGGCAGTGAGAACTGCCTGGACCACACGTTTGCCGCCTGTTTGCTCCTGGATTGATTTTTTCAGAAAGAAGTGTTGTTCGTGGCAACGAGGTCTTGAATTCCGTGTGTCATGAGTCAAACTGGGGTGATCAAATCAAGAAGGTTCGAGCCAATTATGGTGGACAGCAGTGATTTTTCTCCTGGCGGACAATCAGCAATAGATAGCAATCTGGTTCATTTGTCGGATCATCTAAAACGGGAAAAACGCGAACTGGTTACCTTTCACCGTCGTGAACTCGATCTGATCCTGCGGCTATATGGAAGAATGGTTGCTGAAGGCACGTGGCGTGATTACGCCATTGATCACCTCAAAGACCGGGCCGTATTCTCGGTGTTTCGACGGACAAGTGAAGTGCCGCAATTCCAGATCGTCAAAGACCCTTCGAAAGCACGCAAGCAGGGCGCATTCATGATTCTCGCCGGATCCGGAGCAATACTCAAGCGGGGACAGGATCTGGCGCAAATGCTGCGTTTTTTTGAAAAACCCACGCGGGTTGTTTGACGGCACAAGTGCGGTTTTCAGCCGTAGAGGGTGCCAGGATAGGCATTGACGTCGGGATGGGTGGTTGAGCCTTCTCCCAGTGCAAGCTCCATGAATATTGTGTCCAGCCAGCGCGCGTGTTTGTAGCCTGTCGCTTCGAGTCGGCCGGAATGACGAAAGCCAGCTTTTTCATGCACGTGCACTGATGCCGGGTGGGCTCCGCCGATAACGGCGACCATCTGGCGAAAGCCCAGTTCAGTGCAAAGTTCGATCAGACGGGCAAGCAACTGACTACCTGCTCCCTTTCCGCGTGCAGCGGGCGCGAGATAGATCGAGTCCTCACATAGCCAGTTATAGGCAGGTCGGGTGCGGAACGCCGAAGCATAGGCAAAACCAATGATCTGACCTTCAATTTCTGCTACCAGATAAGGATAGCCATTGTTGGTTATGGTCTGGAAACGCGATGTCATCTCCGTGACGCTTGGGGCTGACAACTCATAAGTGGCAACCCCGTTGGCTACACTCTCGGAATAGATCTCGGTGATGGCAACCAAATCATCAAGGTTTGCAGCGCGAATATTCATTGAAATTATTCCATTGGAAAATGGTGATTTAGCCGCAATCTGATTGTCGGTAAAGCGGGTTGAATTCTGTTTTGTGAGAAGTGGCCAAATAAAAAGGGCGACCCGTGGGTCGCCCTTTCATTCAACTCATATCCTGGAGGACAGCGGTGATTACTCCCGATTGCCCAAGAAGTGAAGCAGGAACATGAAGAGGTTGATGAAATCGAGATAAAGGCGAAGCGCGCCCATGATGGCAGCACGGCCAGCAAGGGTCTCGTTGCCTTCAACCTCGTAATACATGTCCTTGATCGACTGGGTGTCGTAGGCTGTCAGGCCTGCGAAAATCAGTACACCACCTGCGGAAATGACGAACTGCATCATTGATGACTGCAGGAAGATGTTCACCACCATCGCGATGATCAGCCCGAACAGGCCCATCATCAGGAAAGAACCCATCGCCGAAAGATTGCGCTTGGTGGTGTAGCCATAAAGCGACAGGGCACCAAAAGCGGCAGCGGTGACGAAGAATGTCTGAACGATGCTGGTTCCGGTATAGATCAGAAAGATTGTTGACAGGGAAAGTCCCATCAAGCCCGCATAAATCCAGAACGTCGTCTGCGCAGCAGAGACGCTCATTTTATTGATGCGTGCACTTATGAAAAATACCAGGCCCAAAGGAGCCAGCATAACGACCCACTTGAAGGGTGAAGCGTAAATCAGGTTACCGAAAGCTGTCAGCTGTCCATCAGCGATAGCGAGGTTGAATGCGCCGTAGGCGGCCAAACCGGTAATGCCGAGTCCAAGTGCCATAATGTTATAGACCCGCAGCATGTATGCGCGCAGCCCTTCATCATAGGCGACACCAGCATTGGCGTTTGTCGCACCGCGGACGTTCGAATTACGAATGTCAGCCATAATATCCTCTTGTTCAGCCCCGGTGTTGAACGGTAATGGGAGAACCCAAGTGCCGCTGCGGGGCTCAGCATCACTTTGCACCAATATGTGGCTTCCGGAGCGGCTCTGCAAGACCCAATTGCTGCAAAACAGATTGGACATCAAGGAAATGGCGGATTTCGTTAATCCGACCGCCAGATCTGGATTAAATCTACTGTTCCCGCAAAATCGGGGCTGCTTTCTGTCCCAAAATGCGCCAGGTGCCCGCCAACCCAATGCCGATTGTTACGATGAGAGCTGCGATTATTGTCGTCAGAGCGATTTCCGGTACAAATGTTGATGGCAGGCCCATGATCTGGTTAAGCACGTACCAGGATGCAACAGCGCCAAATGCCAGAGCGAAGATGGCTGTGGCCAAGCCAATCAGGCCGTATTCCCACGAATAGGCACTGATGAGGGTTTTGCGGGTGGCACCAAGGGTCTTCAGGACAACGGCATCATGGCTGCGTGCGCGGTTGCCCGCGGCCAACGCGCCTGCGAGCACCAGCACTGACGAGATGAGTGCAATGGCAGCTGCCGCCCGGATGGCGGTTCCAATCTGGCCTACCAGACGGTCGGCAATCTCGATGGCTTCCTTGACACGAACACTGGTGATTGTTGGAAATGCCTGAGTTACAGCGCGCAGGATCTCACCTTCTTTTTCAGCGTCAGCTCCTGGCGCGTTCAAGGTGGCGAGCCAGGAATGTGGTGCTCCAGCGAAGGTAGATGGTGAAAACACCATGACAAAGTTGATTGAGAGCGATTCCCACTCAACTTCCCGAAGATTGGCAATTTTAGCGGTAATCGTTCTGCCAAGCACTGAAACACTGACGCTATCACCAATTCCAAGGCCGAGATCTGTGGCTTCATCGGCGGTAAAAGACACAAGCGGTTCGCCCTGATAATCCTCCGGCCACCATTCACCGGCTGTCAACTTGGCATTCTGAGGTATCGTTGCCGAATATGTGATGCCGCGGTCGCCACGCAAGACCCACCGCCCTTCAGGGGGCACGTTCTGCTCATTGATCTCGCCGCCGTTTAGCGCGGTTATACGCCCACGAAGCATCGGCACCATTTGCAAATCTGGATCTGACGTAACTTCATTTATCAAGGTGCGGAAACCATCGACCTCGGCTGATTGAATGTCGACAAAAAAGAAGTTCGGCGCGCGCTCAGGCAGGTTCCCGGAAATCTCACGGCGCAGATTGGTATCGATTTGTGCGAGTGTGACCAGCAGCGCTAGCCCCAACCCCAAAGACAGCACCACGGAAGGGGTAAGGGCGCCGGGACGGTGGATGTTGCCGATTGCAAGTCTCAGCGGTGTCGATCGCACTGTCGGCGCACGCTTGGCGATGGCCTGTACCACGCGGCCGACGACAATGAGGACCAGAAATGCGCCACCGACACCCAGCAGGAAAACTGCAGCGATCCGCCGATCTTCGGCCAGCACCACTGCGAGCAGGCAGAGGAGGGCAAGAGCGAGACCAGAAGCCAACAGGTAAGGCCAGCGGGCCAGCTTTCCATCGGAGAAACTCTGCTGTCGAAAGAGCGCTGTAGCGGGCACCTCGCCAGCGCGACCCAACGGCGCTACTGCAAAGACGAAGGCCACCAATATGCCGAAGAGCGCTGCCTGGCCCAGGGCTGCAGGGTAGATTTCGGCCCCTGTTGAGATTGGCAGAATGGCAGACAAGGCGCCAGCGGCAGCAAAGGGAATGGCAGCGCCTACAACAAGGCCCGCCAAGATGCCGCCTATGGCAATCAACATCACCTGAATAAGGTAGATCTGGACGACAAATCCGGAAGAGGCTCCCACACTCTTGAAGGTGGCAATCACGTTGCGCTTGCCGTCAATGAATGCCCGAACCGCATTGGCGACACCTACACCGCCAACTATCAGTGCAGTCAGACCGACAAGCGTTAGAAACTGCGAAAACCGTTCGATATTGCTTGTCAGCGATGGAGCTGCATTGTTTGAAGTTCTCACAGACCATCCGGCATCCGGGAAGGCCAACTTGGCCTCCTCTGCCACGGCCTCAACGTCCAAACCGGTCTGGAATTGAACCCGGTAGGAATATTCAACAATGCTGCCCGGGCGGATCAGACCGGCCTCGTCAACGCCTTGGCGAGAGATCAACAACCGTGGCGCAAAGCCGAAACCTTCCGACAGTGCATCGGGTTCGCTATTGATGATCGCACGCAATTCAAACTCGGCATTGCCGACCTTGATGCGATCACCCAATGAAAGGCTGAGGCGATCGAGAAATATCTGGGCAACCGCGGCACCGTAGATGCCATCTTTCTCCGAAAGCGCCGCACTGGCCGTCAGGTTGGACGATAAATCGAGGCTGCCGAACAGCGGATAGACATCATCAACGGCGCGTAGTTCAACCAGCGTCTGATCAGATTCATCAGCGGTACGCGCCATCGTGCGCAGATTGACACCTCCACTGACCTTGCCAAGGCTGCTGATGTATTCTCTTTCGGCATCGGTGATATCGCGATTGTCGACTTCAAAACGTAGATCGGCACCCAGAATGGTGCGACCTTCCGACTGGATCGATTCCGTCATCATCAAGGAGACCGAACTGACCCCGGCAATTGCCGCAGTGCCAATGACGACGCAAGCAATGAAGATGTAAAAACCCGAAAGACCGCCGCGCAATTCCCTCAGTGCCAAACGAACCGCGAGGGCGAAGTTTTGACTGCTTGCAGTGCTCACGCAGACACCTGAGCAGCGGTTTCAACGTCGTTTTCGGTATCGCCAACGATCCGGCCTGAACTGACCGAAACCTGCCGGTCACACCGGGCTGCAAGGGACTCGTCATGGGTAACCAGGATCAATGTTGCGCCGCGTTCCGCTTGTTTGGCGAACAGAAGATCAGCCACTTGGCGTCCGGTTTCGCCGTCGAGATTTCCGGTCGGCTCATCAGCCACAATCAGGGCTGGATTGGGTGCAAGGGCTCGCGCAATTGCCACACGCTGTTGCTCGCCGCCTGAAAGTTGACCGGGAAAATGGCTCATACGGCCCCCAAGGCCAACGGCTTCAAGTTCGACAGCTGCGCGCTCGAAGGCTTTCTTCTCACCCGCCAATTCCAGTGGGACGGCTACATTTTCGAGAGCAGTCATGTTGGGGATGAGATGAAAAGATTGGAAAACGATGCCAACTGCGCGGCCACGTACGGCGGCAAGCTGGTCCTCGTTCAGTTCATGCAGAGCTGAACCATCGACGTGAACAGTGCCCTGGTCAAGCCTCTCAAGTCCTGCGATGACCATCAGGAGTGTGGATTTTCCGGAACCGGATGGCCCAACGATGCCGACCGACTGGCCTTCGCTCACCGAAAGGTTGATTCCCTTGAGTACCTTGACCGACGAAGCGCCGGATCCCAGCGTTAATTCTGCAGCGCCGAGTTCTACGATGGTTTTCGCCACGATCAGGCTTCCTATATTGGTAATATGTGTTCACAAGACTTTAATCGAATTAGGAGTAGCGCGGTGCGTTTTAAAGGTTTGCGGTTGTATTTCATTGCAATGATTACGGTTTTATTTGGCGGATTGACTGCGCTACACGCTGAAACGCTGCGAATTGTCGGCTTCGGTGACAGCCTGATGGCTGGCTACCAGCTTGAAAAACAGGAAGGTTTTCCTGCGCGCTTGCAAAGCGAGCTTATCGCACGCGGCTTTGATGTGGAAGTTATCGACGCAGGCGTTTCGGGCGATACCACGTCGGGCGGACTTGCCCGCCTCGACTGGTCGGTGCCTGAGGGGACGGATGCCGTCATACTGGAACTGGGTGCCAATGACGCGCTGCGCGGCATCAGCCCGGAGAAAACCCGTGAAAACCTTGAAGCCATGATCATGAAGCTCAAATCGCGCGGTATCAAAATTCTGCTGGCAGGAATTTATGCGCCTCCGAACATGGGGCCTGCCTATGAGGCGGATTTCAACGCGATCCATCCCGAACTGGCCGAAAAGCATGAGCTGACGCTCTACCCTTTCTTCCTCGACGGAGTGACAATGTTCCCCGACCGCCTGCTTGATGACGGCATGCACCCGAATGCGCGCGGCATTGAAGAAATGGTCACCCGTTTCTTGCCGGTAGCGGAAGAATTTCTGGCCGATCTGAAAACGCCATAAACCGCACATCAATCGGTTTCTTGTATGCATTCGTGAGCAACATTATCAAACTTCCGGTTATTTTCACAGAAATAGCCTTGCCCTGATAGCCACTCCATGATTCGCTGAGCTTACCAGTTTGATTCGGGGGACAGGCTATGCCGAGGCTCTTCACCGCTCTCGAAATTCCGCGTGATGCGGCTTTGTCGCTGTCGCTTTTACGCGGTGGTTTACCTGGAGCCAGGTGGATCGATGTCGAGAACTATCATCTGACATTGCGTTTTGTCGGAGATATAGAGGGGCCGGCTGCAGACGAATTGGTTTACAAGCTGGACCGCATCGACCGCGAAGCATTCACGCTTTCGCTGAACATGGTGGGTTCTTTCGGATCGAAGAAGCCGCATTCGATCTGGGCGGGGGTCAGCCCTTCACCGGAACTCATGGCGTTACAGGCTGAAATCGCGCAAATCTGCCGTCGGCTCAGGTTGCCATTGGATCCCCGAAAATTCGCACCACATGTGACGCTGGCGCGGGTGCGCAATGCGCGGCTTGATGATGTGGTCCGATACCTCCATGCTTACAGCAATTTCCGGACAATGCCCTTCAAGGTCGACAGATTCGTGGTGATGTCATCCCGAGATTCGGTAGGTGGCGGGCCCTATGTGGTCGAGGAGGGATTTCCCCTGAGTGAGCCATCATCGCCCGAAAGGCTTCGCAGCAATGCGGAGCTACCCTCTCGCAGCATCCGGTAGACATTTTTAAACCCGTCGTCATCGTAATAAGGGTCGGGAACATCGACTTCCTGGCCGAGCGTGATGTCCATGAACAAGAATATTTTCTTGCGCGCACTCGATGGCGCACGAGCTGTTAATGTCGCAAAGTTTGAACGATCCATGGCGAGGATGAGGTCAAAGTTGTCGAAATCCTCAGGCGCAACCTGGCGCCCCCGTTGGGCTGTAATATCCAATCCGTGAATGTTTGCAGTTTCAATCGAACGCGGATCGGGCGGGCAGTCGACATGCCAAGTTCCGGTACCCGCAGAATCAACTGTGATATGATCTTGCAAACCGGAATCTCGCAGTTGGGCGCGAAAGACGCCTTCGGCCAGCGGAGAACGGCAGATGTTTCCCAGGCAGACAAAGAGCACCGAGCGTGTATTCTTCAAGTCTGGCTGCATCTTGGGTCGAGCTCCGCTATTGTTCATTCAATCCTTACCGACCCAGAGGTCGAAATCAGGAAAGGAGTTGTTCATGTCTGCTGAAAAATTTGATGGGGCCACCATTAAACTCAAACTCCTCGCGCATCCAGACTGGTCTTTGTCAGACGATGAAAGCTCGATTTCGCGCAAATTCGTGTTTTCAAATTTTTCTGAAGCGTTCGGTTTCATGACCCGATCAGCGTTGGCGGCAGAAAAACTCAACCACCACCCTGATTGGCGAAATGTCTATAAAACAGTTGATGTATTGCTGACAACTCACGATGCGGGAGGGCTTACCGAGCTCGACTTCAAGTTGGCTGACAAAATGAATGCCATTGCCAGTGCCACTGCCGGGAAAAGTTGATCCGAGCAGTGTTCATCCCCATATTCATACAGGATAAGCTCTGGACGGTGGGTTTCTTGTCAGGGTGAGGCAAACAAGAAGGGAGAAATCAAATGACAGCGCTTGATGGCGAAATTCTGGAGCCTGATGATACTCCCGATCCCAAGGCCGAGCATTCAGTCCGCACGAAATTTTGGAAGACATTTGGCAAGGCTGCCGGAAAAATTCCTTTTTCCGAAGAGCTTGTGGCGGCCTATTATTGCGCCTTTGATTCGGCCACACCCACCCGCGTAAAAGCCATTCTGATTGGGGCGCTTGCGTATTTTGTTTTCCCGCTCGACACCATTCCTGATTTTTTGGCTATTGTCGGGTTCTCTGATGACATCGCGATCCTTTCTGTGGCGATTTCCACGGTTCGCAACAATATCACCGATGCTCATCGGCAAGCTGCGAAAGCGACTCTCAAGCGTATGGAAGCCGGGGAAACACCATGGGATGCCCGCTGAGAGTTTTGGTCGCTGGTAAACTGCGCGATGAAAGAATCGTCGCCGAGATTGCGCCAAAGTGATGTCGCAATTTCAATGTGATGTTGGAGATGGCAAAATCCCAACGTGATGCGGGATTTCACTGTGCCAGGACCAATTCTCGAAGCCGGATCAATTCCGTCCGACGATTGGTTGGCCTCCAGCGCATATCTTCGACGAAAAGGTCAAACTCTTGCCCCAATCAGAATGTTACAGAGTGGGTATGGTGGGAGCAGGCTATCAATTCGGCTTCATTGGGGTTCAATGTATCGCAATGACGCGATAATTGGTCTGAAATATACGATTTGGTAACCTGAATTAAGTCAAAATGAAATTAGCGATCCGGCGCGCCTCACCTGTGACATATGGGTTTATGGTCGCCTCAACGGACAACAAACCGGCAGGAAAACCATGTTTGGGAAAACAATTGCAATCGTGATCTCGGCTCTTTTTGCGTTGACGGCGGCAGCCTCTGCACAGTCGCCGTCGCGAATTAAGCAATTTGATGCATGGGGTGCATATTCTTACGAATCCAGCGGTGGCAAGGTGTGCTATGTGCTTTCCGTACCGACCGTGAAGACGCCAACCAATGTCAATCATGGCGACATCTTCTTTCTGATATCCCAACGCCCGGGACAGAACATCAGTTATGAACCGCAGGCAATGATGGGTTATCCGCTCAAAGATGCCTCGAAGGTTGAAGTGACGGTTGACGGTAAAAATTTCAGCCTGTTTACGCGTGGTAACTCCGCGTGGGTCGAAAATGCTGCCGAAGAGCCTCAATTGGTTGCCGCCATGCGGGCTGGCTCCGACATGACGGTCAAGGCCACTTCACGTCGTGGCACAGGCACCACTTACAAATACTCGCTCAAGGGCGTGACTGCGGCTCTCAATCAGGTCAATAGCTGCAACTGAATAACGCCAATTGGTCCCGGCGCTGGCTGGGGCGGATGATCAGGCGCAAACCTTCAATCGACACTGAAGAGCCGTATTTTGCGGCTCTTTTGTTGTTTTGAGGTAGCATGCTGCGGGATGACCTGCGCAATTAAAGCTGCTACAGGGACCTCGAATTCTGGAAATGGACCCATGGCAATTTCAATCGATATCAACCACAAAACAGACGGAACCGACCCCAGATTGGCCAGCGCACCGGCAAATGCATCGGCAGAACAGTCATTAACCGCTCTCAAGCCTGAACTGATCGGGCTCGATCGAGAGGAAATGGGTAAGGCACTTCGCGCATTCGGAATAGCAGAAAAGCAAATCCGTATGCGGGTTAGCCAGATCTGGCATTGGCTCTATGTACGCGGTGTTTCGGATTTTTCCGACATGTTGAACATATCGGGCGAGCTGCGAGAACGCTTGGCAGGCGCTTTTTCCATTGCCCGGCCGGAAATCGTTGATGAACAGATATCCACCGATGGCACCCGTAAATGGTTGCTGCGGTTTCCGCCACGCGGTGCAGGAAAACCGGTTGAGGTCGAGACAGTTTACATTCCGGAAGAAGGCAGGGGGACGCTCTGCATTTCAAGTCAGGTTGGCTGCACGCTTACCTGTACATTTTGCCATACGGGAACCCAGAAGCTGGTCCGCAATCTGACGTCTGGCGAAATTCTCGCGCAATTGCTTTTGGCACGTGACCGTTTGGGCGATTTTCCGGATCGCAATACGCCTGCTGGCGCCATTGTGCCATCGGAAGGGCGCAAGGTGTCCAATATCGTGATGATGGGCATGGGTGAGCCTCTCTACAATTTCGAGAACGTCAAGCGTGCGCTGCTGATCGCATCTGATGGCGACGGGCTGTCACTGTCACGGCGGCGGATTACCTTGTCGACTTCGGGCGTGGTGCCGGAGATATACCGTACCGGTGAAGAGATCGGCGTCATGCTGGCGATATCCCTGCATGCGGTTCGCGACGAACTGCGTGATGAACTTGTGCCGATCAACAAGAAATATCCTCTTAAAGAGCTGCTGGATGCCTGCCGGAATTACCCCGGTGCGTCAAATGCTCGCCGGATCACTTTCGAGTATGTGATGCTCAAGGGTGTAAATGACAGGCTTGAGGATGCGCGCGATCTGATCCGCTTGCTCAAGGGCATACCGGCGAAGATCAATTTGATCCCATTTAATCCCTGGCCAGGTTCGAATTACGAATGTTCAGATTGGGAACAAATCGAAAAATTTGCGGATTTCGTCAATCAGGCCGGCTATGCATCGCCGATCAGAACGCCACGAGGGCGTGATATTCTGGCGGCTTGTGGGCAGTTGAAGTCAGAATCCGAACGGATGCGCAAGACGGACCGCGTGGCGTTGGAGGCGATGATGATCGCCGGCCATGGCGCTGATTAAGCGGGATTCGAAAGATGGAAAATTTCATCCGGCTGGCAATGCGCCTTTTGGCAATCGCTTTTGGTTATTTCATTGCCTGTCTGGTAGCGGCGTTGGCGTTTGTTTTTCTCACCGGATTGATCCGACCTGAAGATTTTGGTCGTCTGGAAACTGGCGAAATGGCCTTTACCTTGGTAGTTGGAACCTTCGGTACGGCCGCGATATTCGGACGATTGGCATTGCTGCCGGCATTTCTGATTTTTGGGATTTTTGAGTTCGCCAAGCGTCGTGACTGGCTCTCGCACGTGCTGGCAGGTATGTTTCTGGGTCTCGGATTCGGCCTGATTTCAATGGCGAATGACAATACCGGGCAAGTTTTTGGTCTGGCCGTCGCAATGGTTTGTACCATGTTGGCAGGCACTGCCTATTGGCTGGTTTCAGGCCGCTATGCGGGTTACTGGTTGCCGAGCGAAAGGCGTAAGTTCCTAGAACGCCGTCGCCAGAAAGAAGCTCAGGGTTCGAGCAAGTAGACCGAGAGTTTCTTGTTCGGCAGAGAAAATAGCGGCGCATCGACTATCGCGATCTCGTCCGCGTTCAATTGTTCTGCCAATTCCTTGTGGATGCCGATAACGAGTACATTCTCCCGGTCATCACCAACCCGCCACGGTCGCTTGAGTTGGAATTGGTCAAAGGCGCGGTTTGAAAGCGCGAGAGCCAGTATCTGGATTTCGCTGTCGCGGGTGGCGTAAATCATGCTCGCAGTCATTGCGCGACCGAAAACGACAAGTTTTTCGGCTTGTTCGCGCTCCGCAATTTTCAGCACATTGTCGGCGGTCAGTTGCCAACCGGTCAACTGGCGCAGCGGCTTGCTCCAAACCGCATTGTTTTGCGGTACGCCCAACAAAGTAAATGCAAGGACCGCGACGCTCACCAAACCGTTGATTGCCAGATTGAGACGTAACCAAATTCTGTTGGATGGATCGCACAACAATGCAGCGACGAGAATGATGCCGGCTGGAAAAGCTGTGGCGCCCCAATTGGCGTTGGCTTGGGACAGAAACCCCTGAACTGTTATCAACAGGATCACCGGCCAGGAAAGCCATTTCAGCAGGCGGTCATTTTCAGGGTGCGTGGTCTTACGACCCAAAAGCAGGGATGCGATCATAACGCCGAACACTATCGGTCCGGCAACCCCGAATTGGGTAACGAAAAACTCAAATCCATCTTTGTAGTTCAGCCGACTTAGTGCCCAACCGATATTCTCGCTGGTGTGGGTGACCGTGGCAAAGCCGTTATTGATGTTCCAGACGATGTTGGGCGAAATCAGTACCGCGGCAACAACAAGCGCCAATAAAACGTGGCTTGCTTTGAGCGCTGAGCGTAAACGGAGATCAAAAAATACCGCCGGTATTGCGATTAACGGCAGATAGATCATCGCATATTTGGCATTCAGTCCCAGACCGACAGCCAGACCGAACAAGACGGCCCATTTCAGCTTTGGGTCGTGCCTGTAGCTGATCAGAGCCAGTAGACCCATACTCCAGAACATCAACAGAAGTGCGTCAGTTGTAATCAACAGGCTTGATACCGCGATACCAGGAATGACGAGGTAAAATACCGCCGTCCAAAAAGCTGCTTTGCGGCCATAGAGTTTTGTCGCGGTTGCAAACAGCAAAAGCGCGGTAATAGCGTGGGCCAGCGGTGACATTGCCCGCACGCAGGCTTGACCATCACCACAAACTGATGTGGTTGCAGCAATTGCCCACGCGATAAGTGGTGGCTTTGTGAAGTAGCCAAACTCCAACTGTTGCGCCCAGACCCAGTACTGCGCTTCATCAAATCCAAGTTCGAGCGGCGAAATAAAAAGAGCGGCTATCCTGACAATGGTCAAAGCCATCACGATGCCAATCAGCCACTGTGTGAGATTGTTTTCTTGTTCGGGAGCGATGCTAGTGGAGGCGTTGCTGTCAGGGGTAAATGGCATTCTGGCTTTCCGGATTGCTGGTCGGTGATGTTGACCGCCTTTGGATAGTATTGTCACAGAAATCGAGGTCGGATGATCTCAGTTGCGGTGACTTGTAGCAATCCGCGACAATGACGACAATCTGCAAGACTTGGACAAAATGGCGCGATGGGTTAGAGCGGCGGAACCACTAACTGGATGTCAAAATATCATGGCCCCGATCAGACCTGAACCGGTGCAAGACCGAATGACGAAATGCCTGCGGAAAGGCGCAGAGGTGTTTGATCGCTGCTTTGTGCGGCTGACCGCCACCTGGCCGGGCCGCACTGTGCTTGCGCTGATGATCGTTAGCCTGATTTTTTCGGTTTTCCCTTCATTGGATATCATTGTCAGCGGGCTTTTTGCTGGAGATCAGGGTGGATTCCCACTTACACAATGGGAATCGCTGAAGGCGCTAAGGCGTGTGTCTAGCATTCTCACAATTGTAATTATTGTGACAGCCCTTGGCGCTTTCTTGCTGGCGTTATTTGTTCGTCGTCCGCGCCTGCTCGCGTTCTCCCCGTCCGGCGGATTGTTCATCATGCTGACCTATGCTCTGGGTCCGGGATTATTGGTGAATGTGTGGTTCAAGCAAACGATGGGCCGTGCACGACCGCGTGATATCGAGGCGTTTGGCGGCAATCTGGATTTCACCGCCGCTTGGCAGATATCAGATCAGTGCCTGCGCAACTGTTCGTTCACCTCAGGCGAGGCGGCATCGGCGGCGGCAATGATATCGTTGTTGTTCGTGATCCGAAAAAGTTGGCGCTGGCCAGTGGCGATCATCCTTGTGCCGTTGGTGATTGTATTCTCGCTCAACAGGATTGCATTTGGCGGCCACTTTCTCTCTGACGTGCTGCTTTCATGGCTGCTCGTCCTGCTGATCATGTATTTCCTTGATTGGCTTTTGTTGCGACCCGGTCGGGCGTTTCACATAGACGAAGCGGTGTTTGGCCGGTTTGCGCCAAAATCCGGTATTCTGGCCAAGCCGCTAGCGCGTCTGGGCAAACAGGATGCGAATGGCGAAGAGGGAAAAAACCCCAGCAAAAAGAAAATCAACTGAACGCATGATTCCGGGGTGGCTACGCAACCAATTGGCCATGCCGTGGGCACCCAGAATGAAAAGAACGAGGAACGGTAGGGATTCCACCACGAACAGGAAACCGAGAAAGATCAGTTTGCCGACAATGTGAGGATCACTTGCGGCGACAAATTGCGGCAGGAAGGTCATGAAGAACAGGATGATTTTCGGGTTCATCAAATTGACACCCAGCCCTTGCGCCCAGTTGGCAAACAGGCTGCGGCCCGTGTTTCGCCCGGACTTTACATTCAGTGATGAGCCCTTGCGAATGGCCTGAACCGCTAGAAACAACAGATAACCTGCTCCTACGACCTTGAGCGCAAAGAAGGCGGTGGGTGATGCCACCACCAGCGCCGATATGCCAAGTGCCACAAGCAATGTGTGAACAGCAATGCCAGTGGCAGCGCCCGCTCCACAGGCAAATCCGGCAGCTCGCCCGTCGGAAAGCGCACGAGAAATGAACAAAGTCATGTCCGGACCAGGGGTAATGGTCAACACGATTGCCGCCGCAGAAAAGGCCAGCAGGGTAGGAAGGTCTGGGATGAATTCCATGCATCACCGATTGGTTGCGGACAAAATCGCCTCTGTCTGATCCTGGTGGACAGCATTTCCATGCACTGCGTGCGAATGCAAGCTTGCCTCTGACAAACAGATCGCTAAAGTGCCGCGCGACTTGAAGGTCCTGTTTGATGAGGGCCGGCAGCTTACAGAACAGGACAATTTGATGACATCGCTGAAAGACGTGAAGAAGGTCGTGCTCGCCTATTCCGGTGGTCTTGATACCTCGATCATTCTCAAATGGCTGCAGACCGAACTCGGTGCAGAAGTTGTGACATTTACTGCTGATCTTGGGCAGGGTGACGAACTGGAACCGGCGCGCAAAAAAGCAGAGATGATGGGGATCAAGGAAATCCACATTGAAGATGTGCGCGAGGAATTCATCGCTGATTTCGTGTACCCGATGTTCCGCGCCAATGCGCTTTATGAAGGTGTCTACCTGCTGGGGACATCAATTGCCCGACCGTTGATCTCCAAACGACTGGTGGAAATTGCCGCAGAGACTGGTGCCGATGCGATTGCCCATGGAGCTACGGGCAAGGGCAATGACCAGGTGCGTTTCGAATTGTCGGCCTATGCGCTAAACCCGGATATCAAGGTGATCGCACCCTGGCGCGATTGGAACTTCAAATCCCGCACTGACTTGATCAATTTTGCCGAGCAGCATCAAATTCCTGTCCCAAAGGACAAGCATGGCGAAGCACCCTTTTCCGTGGACGCCAACATGTTGCACTCTTCCTCGGAGGGCAAGGTTCTGGAAGATCCATGGGTGGATGCACCGGAATATGTGCATATGCGCTCGGTTTCTCCGATGGATGCCCCCGACGCGGTAACCGAGGTCGAAATCGAATTCAAAAAAGGCGATGCTGTTGCTTTGAACGGCGAGAAGCTTAGCCCCGCGACCTTGTTCCAGAAGCTTAATGATCTGGGCAGAGACAACGGCATCGGCCGCATCGATCTGGTGGAAAACCGGTTTGTCGGGATGAAAAGCCGTGGTGTCTACGAGACCCCGGGTGGCACCATCTTGTTGCATGCCCACCGTGCAATTGAATCGATCACGCTCGACCGTGGCGCTATGCATCTCAAAGATGACCTGATGCCGCGCTATGCTGAACTGATCTATAACGGGTTCTGGTTCTCGCCAGAGCGCGAAATGTTGCAAGCCGCCATCGATCACAGCCAGAAGCACGTCGAAGGCACCGTTCGACTGAAGCTCTACAAGGGTAATGTCATCACTTCAGGCCGCAAATCTCCAAAGTCGCTCTATTCGGAAGAGTTGGTGACATTTGAAGACGATCACGGTGCTTATGACCAGAAGGACGCTGCAGGTTTCATCAAGCTCAATGCACTGCGTCTTCGTACTTTGGCGGCGCGTGACCGCAAAGCCTGAAATTGGAATAGCTGATCATCGGACGCCCGGTAGACTCTGTTTGTCGGGCGTTTTTCTGCCCCTTTCGGGTCTCCGCTGAGGTTGATCTTCATCTGTTTGGTTGTTTTGTCACCACCAGCTTCTTGCAGGTTTGCGGTTGCCTCTCTACCTATGAGGCAAAAGGAATCTGTTCATGACAATTGCCACCACCGACCCGATTTTCAACTGGACAGGTGCGCTGGGCCTGCCAGACTTTGGCGCCATCGATGATGATGCTTTCGAGGCTGCTTTTGACAAAGCTTTTGCCGAGCATGATGCGGAAATGACAGCGATTGCTGGTGCATCCGCCCCTCCTGATTTTGCCAATACCATTGAAGCGATGGAATTGGCCGGTGACAAGCTCTCCCGGGTTTCAGCCTTGTTCTGGAACAAGGCCGGTGCTGATACCAATGAAACAATTCAAACGCTGGAACGGGTAATTGCACCGCAGATGTCCCGGCATTACTCAAAAATTGCGATGAACAAGGCCCTGTTTGCGCGCGTTGATGCGGTCTATCAAAACCGTGATGGTGCCGCTCTGAGCGCTGAACAGACCCGGCTGCTGGAAAAAGTCCGCAAGTCCTTCATAAAGTCCGGTGCGCAACTCGATGACGCTGGCCAGAAACGCTTGGCTGAGATAGGCGAAGAGCTAGCGGGCCTTGGGGCCAGTTTTGGTCAGAATGTGCTGGCCGATGAGAAAGACTGGATGCTGCTTCTCAGTGATGAAGCTGACCTGGATGGACTGCCGGATTATCTTCGTGAAGCGATGGCAGCTGTCGCTGCCGATCTGGGCCATGAGGGCAAATATGCCATCACGTTGTCGCGTTCCATTATCGAGCCGTTCCTTTCGCAAAGCACACGGCGCGATTTGCGGGAAACCGCTTTCAAGGCCTGGATTGCTCGCGGCGCCAATGACGGGCCAACCGAGAATTGGTCGCTGATATCCAGAATTGTCAGTCTGCGGACTGAAAAGGCCGAATTGCTGGGCTATGCGAGTTACGCTGATTTCAAGCTTGATGACACCATGGCCAAAACGCCGGAAGCGGTTGAAGGGCTGTTGGGCGATGTCTGGAAACGGGCTGTTGTCAAAGCCAGGGAAGAAGAAAGTGAACTTTCCGAGCTGGTGGCAACTGAGGGCGCCAACCACCCGGTCGAGGCTTGGGATTGGCGCTACTACGCCGAAATACTGAAGGCGAAAAAATTTGATTTTTCCGAATCTGAGCTCAAACCCTATTTCTCGCTCGACCGGATAATCGAGGCCTGTTTTGACGTTGCCAACCGCCTGTTTGGCATTACCATGGTTGCTCGTCCGGATATCGCAGGCCCGCATCCGGATGCACGGGTGTTTGAGGTTCAGGACAGTCAGGGAGAACCACTCGCAACATTCATTGCGGATTATTTTGCCCGCCCATCAAAACGCTCCGGAGCCTGGATGAGTGCGCTGCAGGTTCAACACAAGTTGCCGACGGCTGATGGCGCGCAGGGTCAAATGCCGATCATTTACAATGTGATGAATTTTGCTAAACCGGCGGCGGGCAAACCGTCGCTGTTGTCGCTTGGTGACGCGCAGACATTGTTCCATGAATTCGGCCATGCGCTACACGGCATGTTGTCTGATGTGACCTATCCGACGCTCTCAGGCACCTCTGTTTCCCGCGATTTCGTCGAGTTGCCGTCGCAACTCTATGAGCACTGGTTGACGGTGCCGGCCATCCTGACCCGCCACGCCCGCCACTATAAAACCGATGAGCCCATACCGCAGACCCTGCTCGACAAGGTATTGGCTGCGCGTACCTTCAATTCGGGTTTCTCGACGACTGAATTTACCGCTTCTGCGCTGGTCGACATGGCTTGGCATACGGGTAAACAAGTGGGCGAAAGCCCGGAAGCATTCCAGACAGCCAAACTGAAAGAACTCGGATTGCCGGATTCGGTGGTCATGCGCCATGCCAGTCCGCATTTCATGCATGTGTTTTCCGGTGAAGGTTATTCGGCAGGTTATTATTCCTACATGTGGTCAGAAGTGCTCGATGCAGATGCCTTCGCGGCATTTGAGGAGACAGGCGATGCATTCAGCCCTGAAATGGCGGAGAAACTGAAGACCCATATTTATTCTGCTGGAGCCAGCCGGGATCCTGCAGAACTCTACACTGCGTTCCGTGGGCGGATGCCGAGCCCTGAAGCGATGTTGAAGAAAAAGGGTCTGGCTGCGTAATCCGGTTTTGAGGACGATTTCTGGTGTGAACGAAGTTTCGCAGCCGGTAGGACGTTTGTGTGATTTTTTAAGGGGAAGCAATGCGACAGGTTAAGTTGGGAGCCGATGGCCCGTCGGTCGGGGCAATTGGACTGGGCTGTATGAGTTTTGGAGGCATGTACGGTGCCACTGACATGAACGAGAGCCATGCAACACTGAAAAAGGCGCTGGATCTCGGCGTCAATCATCTTGATGTTGCCAACATCTACGGCGCTGGCGTTTGTGAAGAAGTGATCGGGTCCTTCATCAAGGGCAAAGGCAATCCTTTCACCATCGCCACAAAAGGCGGCATTGTTCCCGGGCCGGATCGCGATTTCAGAAACGGGAAGGATTATTTGACCGAGTGTCTGGATGGCTCTCTCAAACGCCTCGGCGTCGACTATGTCGATCTTTATTATGTCCATCGTCGTGACGCCCGCATTCCGATCGAGGACGTCATGGAAACGATGAAGAGCTTTGTTGACGCCGGTAAAATCGGGGCTATCGGGTTGTCGGAGATTGCTCCGTCGACACTGGAACGGGCAGTTAAAATCGCTCCGGTTGCGGCCGTTCAAAGTGAATACTCCTTGTGGACCCGATTGCCCGAATTGGGAATGTTGCAAGCCTGTGAAAGGTTGGGCGCGACCTTTGTTTCTTTTTCGCCGCTGGGACGCGGCATGTTGAGCGACAACGATTTGGTACCGGAACGTTTCCCCGCGGAAGATTTCCGCGCCACCAATCCCCGGTTCATGGAGCCGAATTTTTCTGCCAATCTTCAGCGGGTGCGCAAACTCCGGGAGCTGGCAGCAGACAAGGGAGTGGCTACTTCCACACTTGCTTTGGCCTGGACATTTGCCATGGCCCCCAATTCGATCGCCATTCCTGGCACAAGGTCGTCAAACCATCTTGCCCAGGATGCAGCTGCTGCTGACATTGTTTTGTCACCCGATGACATGGATGCAATTGAAGCAATCATGCCGGCAGGTTTTGCCCATGGGGGACGCTATAATGTTTCGCAGGCGACGGGGGTTGAAGATTTCTGCTGATTGGAAGATTGTAACGCGAAAGAACGCTCGTCAAACGGGAGTGACGGAAATGCGGGAACTGAAAACCACGGTTGCAGACATGGTGGCTGCAGCACGTGCCCGAATTGAAGAAATCTCGACAAAAGAAGCGATAGCCCTCTTCGGCGATCCGGGGGTGGTGTTTGTCGATCTGCGTGACCCGCGGGAACGAGCGCGCGATGGATACATCCCTGATAGTTTTCACTGCCCCCGTGGCATGCTGGAGTTCTGGGTGGATCCGCAAAGTCCCTACTACAAAGAAGTTTTCGGGCAAAACAAGAAATATATCTTTCATTGCGCCTCTGGCTGGCGCTCGGCGCTGTCGGTGGCGCTGTTGAAAGACATGGGGTTTACGGCGGCCCATCTTGAAGATGGGTTTTCGGATTGGAAGAAAAGTGGCGGTACGGTGGAAATGCCGCCACAAAAGTGATAGATTGGCGATTGTTACCAAGCTCGCAAAAGCTGGTACTAAGCTCGCAAAAGCGTGTTTTTGACACTTTTGCTTCATCAATAAGTAGAATCGTTGCGACAAGTGTTGCAACGAAAGCTCATTGGGGCATTCCGTTTTAGGGAAAATTGGGTTATGTGCGCTGCAAACAAACGCGGCGCGCCCGCTCCCTACTGACGGGTTTGCGTGTCCCCAACTTCAGAGATTACAAGATGTCCCTCCGCAATATCGCGATTATTGCCCATGTTGACCATGGGAAAACCACGCTCGTAGATGAACTGTTGAAGCAATCCGGTGCCTTCCGCGAGAACCAGCGTGTTGATGAACGGGTGATGGATTCCAACGATCTTGAAAAAGAACGCGGTATTACCATTCTGGCCAAGGCAACATCGGTTGAGTGGAAAGGCCATCGCATCAATATCGTTGATACGCCTGGCCACGCCGATTTTGGCGGTGAAGTGGAGCGTATTCTTTCGATGGTGGATGGTGCCATCGTTCTGGTTGATGCATCCGAAGGTCCGATGCCGCAGACCAAATTTGTTGTCGGCAAGGCGCTGAAAGTAGGCTTGAAGCCGATAGTCGCGATCAACAAGATCGACCGGCCAGACGGTCGCCATGAAGAAGTGGTCAACGAGGTTTTTGACCTGTTCGCCGCGCTGGATGCCACCGATGAGCAGCTCGACTTTCCAATCCTTTACGGTTCAGGCCGAGCCGGTTGGATGAACATGGCTCCGGAAGGTCCAAAGGACCAGGGTCTCGGCCCGCTTCTCGATCTGGTGCTTGAGCACGTGCCTGAGCCAAGTGTTGGCGATGAAGACGGTGCATTCCGCATGATCGGTACACTGCTGGAATCCAATCCGTTCCTTGGCCGCCTCATCACAGGTCGCATCCATTCCGGTTCAATCAAGCCGAACCAGCCGGTCAAGGTTCTCGGCACCGATGGAAAAACAATAGAAACCGGGCGTATCTCGAAAATTCTCGCATTCCGCGGTATCGAACGCACTGCCATTGATGAGGCCCATGCGGGTGACATCGTCGCAATTGCCGGCCTTTCGAAAGGAACCGTTGCTGACACCTTCTGTGATCCAGCCGTAAAGGAGCCGCTGCAGGCGCAGCCGATTGACCCGCCAACAGTAACAATGTCTTTCCTCGTCAACGACAGCCCGCTTGCTGGTACAGAAGGCTCAAAAGTCACCAGTCGCGTCATTCGTGAACGCCTGTTGAAGGAAGCCGAAGGCAACGTGGCGCTGAAAATTGAAGAAGCCGAAGGCAAGGATTCGTTCTACGTGTCCGGTCGCGGTGAATTGCAGCTGGCGGTTCTGATCGAAACCATGCGGCGCGAGGGTTTTGAACTCGCCGTTTCCCGGCCCCGTGTTGTCATGCACAACAACGACAAGGGCCAGTTGATGGAGCCAATTGAGGAAGTTGTCATCGACGTCGATGAAGAACATTCCGGTGTCGTCGTTCAGAAAATGTCCGAGCGCAAGGCTGAATTGGCTGAGCTTCGTCCGTCTGGTGGTGATCGTGTTCGTTTGGTGTTTTTCGCACCAACACGTGGCTTGATCGGTTACCAGTCGGAACTTCTGACTGATACCCGCGGCACTGCAATCATGAACCGGTTGTTCCACGATTATCAGCCTTACAAAGGTGACATCGGCGGGCGCAGCAATGGCGTGCTTTTGTCCAACCAGTCTGGTGAAGCCGTTGCCTATGCAATGTTCAACCTTGAAGACCGCGGTCCAATGATCATTGAGCCGGGCGACAAGGTTTATGCCGGCATGATCATCGGCATTCACAATCGTGACAATGATCTGGAAGTCAACGTTCTCAAAGGCAAGCAGCTGACCAATATCCGGTCAGCCGGCAAGGATGAAGCGGTCAAATTGACCACCCCGATCCGGATGACGCTCGACCGTGCGCTGTCGTGGATTCAGGATGACGAATTGATGGAAGTGACGCCAAATTCAATCCGGCTGCGGAAGCTTTATCTGGACGCTAATGATCGCAAGCGGTTTGAAAAAACCCGCGCTGGCGCTGCCTGATTTCCAGAGCATCTCCGAAATACCGAGAAGCCCGCTTTAATAAGCGGGCTTTTTGCTGTTGTGAGGTGCTACGGATTGATTGGCCAAACACAACACAGCAGTAGATCATTGTTCTTGGGATCAGTTGGATAGTCGCTTGCCTCAAGTGTTAACAAAGCGTTAATCTGATGGGGATTTCCACGGAACAATGCTGTGGGTGGGGGAATTCCTGCCACATGGTTTGCTTCGCGGGCCCGTCATTAGCCGGTATTGTGTACCCATGAACGCGCTGACAATAGATATCAGACCCGCCGAGCCCAACGATGCGATTGCCGTCGCCGAGGTTCATCGCGCGTCTTGGCAGCACTCTTATGCGGGCATCTTGCCTTATAAAACGCTGCGGGCGATGATCGAGCGTCGCAACGGTCACTGGTGGCAGAGGGCCATTCGTGGCTCCACCAGCATTTTGGTTTTGGATGTTGGCGGTGTGATTGCAGGTTATGCCACGCTTGGTCTGAATCGGGCGCGGTCGCTTCCGCAAGAAGGTGAAATTTACGAACTCTATCTCCTTCCCGAGTTTCAGGGCATTGGATTGGGCAAGCGGCTTTTTACCGAGACCCGTCGTTTGCTCGAATCTTTGGGCTGCAAGGGCACTGTCGTATGGTGTCTGGAAGACAACGAGCAGGCATTGGCATTTTATCGGGCATGTAAGGGACGCGATATTGCCGAGGGCGCGGAAGTTTTTGAAGGCCAGCCAGTTCGAAAACTGGCGTTTATTTGGCCATAACGCACCTTAAAACGGCCACAAATTCATGACCCAAGGCGAAACTTGTGTTGCGCTGCACGCTAATTGCGGCTATCCGCCATGCCATATTCAATGAATTGGAGTTGTCATGCGCATCGACGCCATCGCCATCGGTAAGAATCCACCCGAAGATGTCAACGTGATCATAGAGGTCGCTGTAGGCGGCCACCCGATCAAATACGAGATGGACAAGGAAGCCGGTACGCTGGTGGTTGATCGGTTCCTTTACACACCGATGACCTATCCGGGAAATTATGGCTTTGTGCCCCATACGCTATCTGATGACGGTGACCCCATCGACGTTCTGGTTTGTAACACCCGTCCGCTAGTGCCCGGGTGTGTGATCAATGTTCGTCCGATCGGCGTGCTGATCATGGAAGACAATTCAGGTCAGGATGAGAAAATTCTCGCTGTGCCAAGCACTGAACTCACCAAGCGCTATGATGGAGTTCTCAATCACACTGATCTGCCGTCGATTACCTTACAGCAGATCGAGCACTTCTTTTCGCACTACAAGGACCTTGAGCCGGGGAAGTGGGTAAAGATTGGCGACTGGCAGAATTCCGATGTGGCCAAGAAATTCATTATTGAATCTATAGATCGGTACAACGCTACAAAATCTTGATCGGGATCAAACCGCGACGTTTCCAGACGGACTAACGTCCACTCCGCGGTTCGTAACCAAGGGGAAAGCGATGTCTGTCAGCAACTGGAATGAGTTTGTCGATCAAACCAATTTGCGAATGGCTGCACTACGGAATGAAATTCCGGCGCAAGCCAAAGGCTTTGGCGAACTCGCCAGAGTCGCGATGGCGCCTGGCGCTCTGGATACAAAAACCAAGGAATTGATAGCGCTTGGGATCGGCATCACAGCACGCTGTGATGGCTGTATTGCGTTTCATGTCAGGGCTGCAGTCAAACAGGGCGCGACACGGAAAGAGATCTGCGAAGCCATCGGCGTTGCCGTTTATATGGGTGGCGGACCCTCAATGATTTACGGTGCAGAAGCTTTGAAAGCTTATGAAGAACTATCGTGAAACTGACTTCACACCAATGTGTGGTAGCTTGAGTTGATCGTTTGGCCGTTGCCGCTAGTTTACGCGACAAAGGAGTCTGCCATGCGAAAAGTACCGTTTTTCCTCGCTGTTGTTGCTGGTGTTTTGTTGTCCTCCGGCCCTGCACGGACGGCAGAACTGGAAACCGCCATTTTTGCTGGTGGGTGTTTTTGGTGTGTTGAGAGCGATTTCGATCAAGTTGAAGGCGTGAAAACAACCGTGTCGGGTTACATTGGCGGCAGTCGTGACAATCCGACTTACCAGGACCATGTGGAAGGTGGCTTCAGGGAAGCGGTGGAGATCAAGTTTGATCCGGATGCCGTCAGCTATGCGGAACTCCTGAAAATCTTTTTCCGGTCCGTCGACCCAACGGATGGCGATGGTCAGTTTTGTGATCGGGGTACCAGTTATTCCACAGCAGTCTACGCAGTCGATGATACCCAGAAAGCAGAGGCGGAAGCCGCCAAGAAAGCGGCTGCCGATGAACTCGACAGGCGTCTTGCCACGGAAATCATTCCAGCACCAACATTCTGGCCAGCCGAGGATTACCACCAGAACTACTATGTTGAAAATCCATTGCGCTACAAAGTTTACCGGTATCGGTGCGGACGCGACCAACGGATCGAACAGCTTTGGGGTGATCAGGCGATGTACGGCATCGAGCACTGAGCCTATTGGGGGACCGATGGGGCTATAGCGAAATTTCAGGTAGTGCCAAAATGCCATATCATGGCGAAATCCGCCCATTTAACGGGTGGATTTTTGTCATTGCCTTGCTTTTTCGCATTTTTGACCATTTTATGCGGCTAATTGAACGCGGCGCGTGGGGCTTCGGCTCCCATGTTTGGGCAGCGCTGCGATCGAAGGAGCATTCGACTATGAAAATGAAGGTTATTCTGGCAGCAGCGGGTGTCGTACTTGCTGTAAGCGGTTGCCAACGGACGGTTGGTGGGTTTGAACCGCTTCAGCCTGCGCCGTTGTCGCCTGCACCGGTGGGTGGAGTTACATCGTCGCAATTGCCACCAGCGGGCGCGACCCAGCAGTCTCCATCACAGTTTCCTTCAGCGCCGGGGGCCACTGCCGACTCCAGCCCGGAGGATGCGGCCAAAAAAGAAACCGCGCTTGCAGCCAGTGCGCCGACGGTAACACGCGAATCGCTGATCGGTCGCTGGTCTGTCAATTCTGGTGGATCACGCTGTGATGTATTCCTCGCGCTGACCAAGTGGACCGGTGGATATCGCGCGGCTTCGCGAGGTTGCGTTGGTGATGCGGCATCAGTCTCTGCCTGGGATGTGCAGGGCAAACAAGTGATCCTGTCAGATAACAACGGCAATCAAGTTGCCCGGCTTTATCAATCCGCCAATGAGCGTTTTGACGGCTCCCTGTCTGGCGGGCAGTCCATTTCGCTGTCACGCTGATCACCACAAGTATCGGGATGGCTGATGCCACACGCGAACAAGGCTGAGCTTCTTGACATATACAAGGGGCGGGTAGCTGCTGGCGAGATCAAGGATGATCCCGCCCAGCGCACTATTTTGCGTCATCTTGATGAACTGACCTTCGCCATTGAAAACCATCGAATGGCGTCGAAGAAAAGCGCGCTTGGCTGGATGTTTGCCAAGCGCGAAAAGCAATCCGCGCCGATGGGCCTTTATGTGCATGGCGGGGTGGGTCGCGGCAAAACCATGTTGATGGATCTGTTTTTTACCCACCTGAAAGTGCGGAGAAAACGTCGCGCTCATTTCAACGATTTCATGGCCGATGTGCACGAGCGGATTCATGCTCAAAGGCAAAGACTGGCGCGCGGGGAAACCCGCGATACCGATCCGATTCCTCCGGTTGCTGCTGAGTTGCACGAACAGGCTTGGGTATTGTGCTTCGATGAGTTCTCGGTAACAGACATCACCGATGCCATGTTATTGTCGCGGTTGTTCGAGCAGCTTTTCAAACTTGGCTGCGTGCTGGTTGCGACATCCAATGTGGCCCCTGACGATCTTTATCGTGACGGACTCAACCGACAACTTTTCCTGCCCTTTGTCGGGCTTTTGAAAAAACATGCCGATGTGATGGGGCTTGATGCGTCAACCGACTATCGGCTCGAGAAAACGGCCCGTGTGCCGGTATTTCATCAATTGAAAAACGGCGAAACGGTTTCTCCCGGTCTCGAAAAGGCTTGGCAGCTCGTAGTCGACAACCGCGTCGCTGCGTCCTCTTCAATTGATCGTAAAGGCCGTTCAATTCCGGTTCCACTGGCGGTCAGTGATGCAGCCCGGTTTGATTTCGTTGATTTGTGCGAAGCACCGCTGGGTGCTTCTGATTTTTCAGCCATCGCAGATCGTTTTCCGATTGTCTTTATCGACAATGTTCCTGAAATCGGCAAAGGGGCACGCAACCAGGCAAAACGCTTCATTACCCTGGTAGATGTTTTTTATGATCGCGGCATTCGGTTGTTTTTGTCTGCCCAAGTTCCCGTTGAGGGGATTTACGCAGGTGGAATCGGAACCGAGAAATTTGAATTTGAGCGGACAGTTTCCCGACTGATCGAGATGCAAAGTGCTGATTATTCTGAAGCAGCACAATCTGAAAGTACGGCGTAAATTTGCTATTCAGTCCGAAAAACTTTGACGTTTACGTAAATATTTTTAAAGTTAAACGATTGAAATCTTTGGCCTTAGAAAATGTGTTTGCCTAAATCGCGCCATCGGTCTATGCAAAAACCCGAAATCGGAAGCCGGCTCGCGGCATTCCGGAAGGTTTTTTCGCGGAGACAATAGATGGCACGCAACAAGATTGCATTGATCGGTTCGGGGATGATCGGCGGCACGCTCGCCCATATGGCAGGTTTGAAAGAACTGGGCGATGTGGTGCTCTTCGATATTTCGGAAGGCATTCCGCAGGGCAAGGGTCTCGACATTGCTCAATCCTCGACGGTTGATCGCTTCGATGCCCGTATGACGGGTGCCAATGACTATGCGGCCATTGAAGGTGCAGATGTCTGCATCGTCACCGCGGGCGTTCCTCGCAAACCCGGCATGAGCCGTGATGATCTTCTGGGTATCAACCTCAAGGTCATGGAGCAGGTCGGTGCCGGCATCAAGAAGTATGCCCCCAACGCATTTGTCATCTGTATTACGAATCCGCTGGACGCAATGGTCTGGGCCTTGCAGAAGTTCTCCGGATTGCCGGCAAGCAAGGTTGTCGGCATGGCTGGTGTGCTTGATTCAGCCCGTTTCCGCTACTTCCTTTCCGAAGAGTTCAATGTTTCGGTTGAAGATGTCACAGCATTCGTTCTGGGTGGTCATGGTGACTCCATGGTGCCTCTGGCGCGCTACTCGACAGTTGCTGGCATTCCATTGCCTGATCTGGTGAAGATGGGCTGGACTTCGAAGGAAAAGCTCGAAGAAATCATCCAGCGCACTCGTGATGGCGGCGCGGAAATTGTTGGTCTTCTGAAAACCGGCTCGGCTTATTATGCGCCTGCTTCTTCCGCCATATCGATGGCGGAAGCCTACCTCAAGGACAAGAAGCGGGTTCTGCCTTGTGCTGCCTACCTCTCGGGTCAATACGGTGTGAAGAACATGTATGTCGGCGTGCCGACCGTGATTGGTGAAGGTGGTGTTGAGCGCATCATCGAGATCGAGTTGAACGGCGACGAGCAAAAAGCATTCGACAGTTCTGTGGCCTCGGTCGCCGGACTTTGTGAAGCCTGCATCAATATCGCGCCCGATCTGAAGTAGACGTCATGTTTTTGACCTCCAAGCAATTTGACCGGACTTGCCCGGCTGTAGCTTTTGCCGCAGCCGGGATTCGGTATTTTGCAGGGTCAGCGGCATTGTCTGTTGCCGGACAAATTCATTTTTACGCGACTGATCAAATTCTTGCGGCTGGAACGGTCGCGCTCGCAGATCCCATTTCAAAAGACAAGGAAAGTTCGCAATGAACATCCATGAATACCAAGCAAAAGCCTTGCTCAAAAGCTATGGCGCGCCGGTTGCCGAAGGGGTGCCGATTTTCAAGGCTGATGAAGCGGAGGCTGCTGCAAAGGCGCTTCCCGGCCCACTTTATGTGGTCAAGAGCCAGATACACGCAGGTGGGCGCGGTAAAGGCAAGTTCAAGGAACTTGGCCCTGATTCAAAGGGTGGTGTTCGTCTGGCCAAGTCGATTGATGAGGTTGTTGCCAACTCCAAGGATATGCTCGGCAACACGTTGGTGACCAAGCAGACCGGTGATGCCGGTAAGCAAGTCAATCGCCTCTATATTGAAGACGGCGCAGATATTGACCGCGAACTTTACCTCTCCATCCTTGTCGACCGGACAACCGGGAAAAATGCTTTCGTTGTTTCCACCGAAGGCGGCATGGACATTGAGGCGGTTGCTGAAGAAACGCCGGAAAAAATCACGACACTGCCGATTGATGGCACTGTGTCATCGAAAGATGCCGACGCGCTTTGTGATGCCTTGGCACTTGATGGCGCGGCGCGCGAAGATGCGATGAAGCTGTTTCCGATCCTCTACAAGGCCTACGTCGAAAAAGACATGAGCCTGATGGAAATCAATCCGCTGATCGTCATGAAAGATGGTCGGGTCCGGGTGCTGGATGCCAAGGTATCATTTGATGGCAATGCCTTGTTCCGCCATGATGACATCATGGAGTTGCGCGACAAGTCCGAAGAAGATGCCAAGGAAATCGAGGCATCGAAATATGACCTCGCCTATGTGGCGCTTGAAGGCAATATTGGCTGCATGGTCAATGGCGCAGGGCTTGCAATGGCAACCATGGACATCATCAAGCTCTATGGTGCAGAGCCTGCCAACTTCCTCGATGTTGGCGGTGGCGCAACCACAGAAAAAGTAACTGCAGCGTTCAAGATCATCACTGCGGACCCGAACGTCAAAGGCATTCTGGTCAATATTTTTGGTGGCATCATGCGCTGCGATGTGATCGCGGAAGGTGTGATTGCTGCGGTGAAGGAAGTTGGCTTGCAGGTGCCGCTGGTTGTGCGTCTGGAAGGCACCAATGTCGAACTCGGCAAGAAAATGATCAATGAGAGCGGACTGAACGTGATCGCAGCTGACGATCTCGATGACGCCGCTCAAAAGATCGTCAACGCGGTTAAAGGCTGAGGGACGGACACATGAGCATTCTTATCAACAAAGACACCAAAATCCTCGTCCAGGGCCTAACCGGCAAGACGGGCACTTTTCATACCGAACAGGCGCTGGCTTATCACGGCACAAAAATGGTCGGTGGTATTCATCCGAAAAAGGGTGGCCAGACATGGGAAGGCTCGAACGGCGAAAAGCTGCCGATCTTTGCCACAGTGGCTGAAGGCAAGGCTGAGACCGGTGCCAACGCATCGGTTGTGTATGTGCCACCAGCCGGTGCTGCCGCAGCAATCGTCGAAGCCATTGATGCCGAAATTCCCCTGATTATCTGCATCACTGAAGGCATTCCGGTGCAGGACATGGTCAAGGTCAAGGCGCGGCTGGAAGCCAGCAAATCACGTCTGATCGGCCCCAATTGCCCCGGCGTCCTGACCCCGAATGAATGCAAGATCGGCATCATGCCTGGTTCCATTTTCCAAAAGGGCTCCGTGGGCATTCTGTCGCGCTCGGGAACGCTGACCTATGAAGCTGTTTTCCAGACCACCAACGAAGGACTTGGACAGTCTTCCGCTGTCGGTATCGGTGGCGACCCGGTCAAGGGTACCGAGTTTATCGACATGCTCGACTTGTTCCTTGACGATCCGGAAACAGAATCCATCATCATGATTGGTGAAATCGGCGGTTCGGCTGAAGAAGAAGCTGCCGCATGGTTGCAGGAGCAGGCTGCCAAAGGCCGCAAAAAGCCAATGGTTGGGTTCATTGCTGGTCGTACGGCACCTCCCGGACGAACGATGGGCCATGCTGGCGCGGTGATTTCTGGCGGCAAGGGCGGTGCTGAAGACAAGATTGCGGCCATGGAAGCGGCAGGAATCAAGGTTTCACCTTCTCCGGCACGACTGGGCAAAACACTGGCTGAGTTGTTGAAGGGGTAAAATGCCAGGGGCCTGATTGCGGGCCATCTGGTGACGGCGGAAACTCCGTCATTGAACCAAGAAACAGTCATCCGGTTCGCCGGATGGCATACCAGATACCGGCGCGGGCATGTTGCCCAAGACCGGAGCATTGCCTTCAGGGGTCCGGTTGATCCGGTCCTGCCACGGCACGTGGGTCAGAATGCGGTTGGGCAGCCGGGCTGCCGCCGGTCTTGTGTCACGGTCCGAAAATCGCAAGAAACCGAGGTTGATCTGATGGATCACGAATTTGACGATTCCCGCCCCGATCTTTCCGCTCTTTCCGGAGATGCGGCTGCCTATCTCGAAACGCTCTATGGTGATGAAACGCCGCGGCCATCATGGCAGCGCGACAACTGGCCAATCGCTGCCAATGGTGAGTTGGTTTCAGCTCTCGACGGTAACTGGGGCGACGTAGAAGCCGCTATCAGTGACAAGCTGAAAGGCAAAGCCCAGGTCAAGGGCGAGGCCGTTTCCAATGAAGATGTGCAGCGCGCCACCCGCGATTCTGTGCGCGCCATCATGATGATCCGGGCCTATCGCATGCGCGGCCATCTGCACGCCAAACTTGACCCGCTGGGTATTCAACAGCCGGTTGAGGATTATGACGAGTTGTCGCCCGCAGCCTATGGCTTCACCGATGCGGATAATGACCGCAAGATTTTCATCGATCATGTCCTTGGGCTGGAATACGCGACGATCCCGGAAATGCTCGACATTCTCAAGCGGACCTATTGCTCCACGCTTGGCTTCGAGTTCATGCATATCTCCCATCCGGAAGAAAAATCCTGGTTGCAGGAGCGCATTGAAGGACCCGACAAGGGTGTCGATTTCACCGACATGGGCAAGAAGGCGATCCTTCAGAAGCTAATTGAGTCAGAAGGCTTTGAGCAATTCATTGACGTCAAATACAAAGGCACCAAGCGTTTTGGTCTTGATGGTGGCGAATCACTGATTCCCGCCCTCGAGCAGATCATCAAACGCGGCGGCAATATGGGTCTGAAGGAGATCGTCTTCGGCATGGCCCACCGTGGCCGCCTCAACGTGCTGACCCAGGTCATGGGCAAGCCGCACAGGGCCGTTTTTCACGAGTTCAAGGGTGGGTCTTACAAACCGGACGAAGTTGAAGGGTCGGGCGATGTGAAGTACCATCTTGGTGCATCATCTGACCGCGAGTTTGATCACAACAAGGTTCACCTTTCGCTGACTGCCAACCCGTCACATTTGGAAATCGTCAATCCGGTGGTGATGGGTAAAGCGCGCGCCAAGCAGGATATCATCGCCACTGAACAGGAAGGCGATATCATTCCGCTGCGCGAACGGGTTAAGGTCATGCCGCTGTTGCTGCATGGTGATGCTGCATTTGCCGGTCAGGGTGTTGTGGCTGAGATTCTCGGGCTGTCCGGATTGCGCGGACATCGGGTCGCTGGCACCGTGCATTTCATCATCAACAACCAGATCGGCTTTACAACCAATCCGGCATTCTCACGGTCTTCGCCTTATCCATCGGATGTGGCCAAGATGATCGAGGCACCGATTTTCCATGTGAATGGTGATGATCCGGAAGCCGTTGTTTATGCCGCCAAGGTGGCCACCGAGTTCCGGATGAAGTTCCACAAGCCCGTGGTTATCGACATGTTCTGCTACCGGCGGTTTGGCCACAACGAAGGCGACGAGCCATCCTTCACGCAGCCAAAGATGTACACCAAGATTCGCGCTCACGAGACTGTGGTCACGCTTTATTCGCGTCGCTTGATCGAAGAGGGCGTGATTACTGAAGGCGAATTTGAAAAGATGAAGGCCGACTGGCGGGCGCATCTGGAAACTGAGTTCGACATCGGTCAGTCCTACAAACCCAATAAAGCCGATTGGCTGGATGGCGAATGGTCGGGCTTGCGTACCGCTGACAATCAAGACGAGCAGCGCCGTGGCAAGACTGCTCTGCCGATCAAGACACTGCGAGAGCTGGGCAAAAAGCTGTCCGAAGTGCCTGAAGGTTTCAAGGCGCACAAGACCATCCAGCGGTTCATGGACAATCGCGCCAAGATGATTGAAACCGGCGAGGGCATTGACTGGGCGATGGGCGAAGCATTGGCCTATGGCTCACTGGCCCTTGAAGGGACAAAAGTTCGCCTGTCTGGTCAGGATTGTGAGCGCGGTACTTTCTCTCAGCGGCATTCAGTGCTCTTCGATCAGGAAACTGAAGAGCGCTACATTCCGCTGCAGAACCTTGGGCCGAATCAAGCGCCTTACGAAGTCATCAATTCGATGTTGTCTGAGGAAGCAGTGCTCGGGTTTGAGTATGGGTATTCGCTCGCGCGTCCGGGCGCGTTGACCCTCTGGGAAGCGCAATTTGGTGATTTTGCCAACGGCGCTCAGGTTATTTTCGATCAGTTCATCTCATCGGGTGAACGCAAATGGTTGCGAATGTCGGGTCTGGTTTGCCTGTTGCCCCATGGTTATGAAGGGCAGGGTCCGGAACACTCCTCCGCGCGGCTCGAGCGCTTCCTTCAGATGTGTGCCGAAGACAATATGCAGGTTGCAAACTGCACGACTCCTGCCAACCTTTTCCACATTCTGCGGCGGCAGATGAAGCGTGATTTCCGCAAGCCGCTCATTCTCATGACGCCGAAGTCATTGCTTCGCCACAAGCGTGCAGTATCCTCACTGTCGGAAATGGCAGGCGAGAGTTCATTCCATCGTCTGTTGTGGGATGATGCGGAAATCCAGAAAGACAGTCCGACCAAGCTGGTCAAGGACAACAAGATCCGGCGGGTCGTGATGTGTTCGGGCAAGGTGTATTTTGATCTTCTCGAAGAGCGTGAGAAGCGCGGCATCGATGACATCTATCTCCTGCGTCTCGAGCAGCTCTATCCTTTCCCGGCGAAGGCTCTGATCAATGAACTTTCGCGTTTCCGCAATGCGGAAATGGTGTGGTGCCAGGAAGAGCCCAAGAACATGGGCGCATGGTCCTTTATCGATCCTTATCTGGAATGGGTACTTGCGCATATTGACGCCAAGTTCCAGCGGGTTCGTTACACTGGCCGGCCCGCATCTGCCTCTACTGCAACCGGGTTGATGTCACGGCATCTGGCCCAGCTTGAAGCTTTCCTTGAAGATGCGCTGGGCGGTTAACCCGGTGTTTGATCAACAGGTCTGATTGAAAGAAACGGAAAAACAATGGCTACTGAAATCCGCGTGCCCACGCTAGGCGAATCCGTCACCGAAGCAACAATCGGAACCTGGCTGAAAAAGGTTGGCGATACTGTTGCAGTCGATGAATCGGTTGTTGAACTGGAAACCGACAAAGTTTCGGTGGAAGTTCCTTCCCCGGTCGCAGGTGTCATCAGCGAAATCACCGCACAGGAAGGTGATACAGTCGAACTCAATGCCCTCTTGGCGACGGTTACAGAAGGCGAGGGTGCTGCTGCCGCACCGGCCAAGAGCGAGACCAAACCCGCTGAAGAGAAAAAATCCGCCGAGACCCCGGCACCGACTGCTGCAAGCACCGACATGCCGGCGGCTCCATCAGCCAAGAAGATGATGGCGGAAAACAATGTCTCCGCCGATCAGGTTTCCGGCTCCGGCAAGCGCGGACAAGTGCTCAAGGGCGATGTGATGGATGCCATCAACAAGGCATCGGCAGCACCACAAGCTGCCGCCAGTGCGCCCAAGGCACCGCGTGCGGAATCTTCCGACGCCGACGCATCACGCGAGGAACGGGTGAGAATGTCCCGACTTCGTCAGACCATTGCGAGGCGCCTGAAGGATGCCCAGAACACTGCGGCCATGCTGACGACCTATAACGAGGTCGACATGACTGCGATTATGGAAATGCGCAAGAAATACAAAGAGGTCTTTGAGAAGAAGCATGGCGTCAAGCTCGGCTTCATGGGCTTCTTTACCAAAGCAGTAACCCATGCGCTCAAGGAAATTCCAGCCGTCAATGCCGAGATCGATGGCACTGACTTCATTTACAAGAATTTCTGCCATATCGGCGTTGCAGTAGGCACTGACAAAGGCCTGGTGGTTCCGGTGGTGCGCGATGCTGACCAGATGTCGATTGCCGAAGTCGAGAAAGAAATCGGCCGTCTCGGTCGAGCCGCACGCGATGGTGAATTGACCATGGCTGATATGCAGGGTGGAACTTTCACGATCTCCAATGGTGGTGTGTACGGCTCTTTGATGTCTTCGCCGATCCTGAATTCGCCCCAGTCGGGCATTCTCGGTATGCATAAGATTCAGGAGCGTCCGATGGCGATGGGAGGCCAGGTTGTCATTCGGCCGATGATGTACCTCGCATTGTCCTATGACCACCGTATTGTTGACGGCAAGGAAGCGGTTACCTTTCTGGTTCGGATCAAGGAGAGCCTGGAAGATCCCGAGCGTCTGGTGTTGGATCTTTAGCAACCCGCTGACGCAATATTCCTCACGCAAAGGCAAGGTCAAGATTGATGATCAGGCTCATGGCGTCCGTTATGCTCATTCTTGCCCCGACAGGCAGCGCAATCGCCGCCTGTCCGCAGGATCTTGCGGTCTATGAAGGTGTTGAGGGAATTGGGGAATTGAATTTTCGGGGTGGAAGCGCTGAGGCAACGCGGCAGATTGCCCTGCTTTATCCTGAGGTTGAACCCGTGATCGGTTATCTGACCGCTGACCCGGTAATTGGGCGGATTGAGATGGTCATCCCGCTTAATTGCCCCCAAGGAGATGTGACGGGCGAGGAACTGGCGGAATGTGTGGTTTATTCCAGTGCGCTTTACGCCATAAACCATGCTGGCGATGTTTCACCTTTACCTCAAAGTGAGGCACCAGCTGCCGAGCAGATCCTGTTGCCGAACCTCGCCTCGGCATTGTGGGAAAATCCGCAATTTGATGATAGTGGCCCAAAGTCCCATCCAGCCGAAATTTTCAAACTGGCGGGGTGCCAGGAATGAATGATGGCAAAGTGTTGATTGTAACCGGCGGGTCGCGCGGCATAGGTGCTGCGGTCAGCCGCATGGCGGGCAAGGCCGGATGGCGGGTGGCTCTGAGCTATCAGTCAAATCGGGAAGCCGCAGACTGTGTTGTCAGCGCAATAAAGGCGGAAGGCGGCGAGGCAATAGCCTTCAAAGCGGATGTTGGCAGTGAAGCTGAAATTTTGGCGCTGTTTTCTGCGGTTGAAGCCCGGTGGGGCCGACTTGACGGTTTGGTCAACAATGCGGGGATTGTAGGCCACAAGCAGCGGGTTGAAGACATGACGGTCTCGCGGCTTGAGGAAATGATGCGGGTCAATGTTATCGGCACGATGCTCTGCGCGCGGGAAGCGGTCAAGCGCATGTCGACCGGTAGTAATGGTGGTGTTATCGTCAATCTCTCTTCTGTGGCGGCCAAACTTGGCAGCCCCAACGAATATGTCGACTATGCCGCTTCCAAGGGCGCGGTTGACAGTTTTACCAAAGGTTTGGCGCTGGAAGTGGCTGGCGATGGCATTCGGGTCAACGCGGTGCGCCCGGGTATAATTGATACCGAAATTCATGCCTCAGGCGGGCAGCCGGATCGTGTTGAGCGGTTGCGCGGTCATCTGCCGCTGAAACGTGAAGGCAAAGCGGATGAAGTTGCCGAAGTCGTGTTATTTTTGCTTTCCGATGCATCTTCTTATGTGACTGGAACACTGGTTGATGTCGCCGGAGGCCGCTAAGGTTCGGATACAGGTAGACATCATTTTTTGGAATAAACCCGGCTATTGGTGCCGGTATACGAGAACGAAAGGCGGCAAGCCGCCGATGAAAGGATAAGACAATGGCCTATGACGTCGTCGTAATCGGATCAGGACCCGGCGGATATGTTTGCGCGGTCAAGGCAGCCCAGCTTGGCAAAAAAGTAGCCGTGATTGAAAAACGTGCGACCTATGGTGGCACTTGTCTGAACATCGGCTGTATTCCGTCAAAGGCGCTTCTGCATGCATCGGAAATGTTTGAGGTTGCGGGGCATGATTTCGAGACCCTTGGCGTGAATATTTCCAAGCCGGAGCTCGATCTTGGCAAGATGATGGATCACAAAGACGCCGTTGTGAAATCGAATGTTGATGGTGTTTCCTACCTGTTCAAGAAGAACAAGATCGACGGCATCATCGGTACTGGCAAGCTGCTGGGTCAGGGCAAGGTGGAAGTAACTGACGCTGATGGTAAAACCTCGGTCGTTGAAGGCAAAGACATTGTAATTGCTACCGGGTCTGACGTTGCAGGCATTCCTGGTGTTGACGTTGATATCGATGAAAAGGTGATCGTGTCTTCCACGGGTGCGATTGCACTGGATAAAGTACCGGAAAAATTGATCGTTGTTGGCGGGGGCGTCATCGGTCTGGAACTGGGTTCGGTATGGGCAAGACTTGGGGCCAAGGTGACCGTGATTGAATATCTCGACAAGGTGCTTGGCGCGATGGACGGGGATGTGTCAAAGCAGTTCCAGCGAATGCTGGCCAAGCAGGGCATGGAGTTCAAGCTGGGGTCAAAAGTGACTGGCGTAGAGAAGTCCGGCGAAGGCGCAAAAGTGACCTATGAGCCAGTCAAGGGTGGCGATGCGGAAACACTGGATGCCGATGTGGTTTTGATTTCCACCGGTCGACTGCCTTACACGCAGGGGCTTGGCCTTGAAGACGCAGGTGTGGTGCTGGATGAGCGCGGGCGGGTACGTGTTGACGGTTATTATCAGACAAGTGTCTCAGGCGTTTACGCCATCGGCGATGTGATTGCCGGGCCGATGCTTGCACATAAGGCCGAAGATGAAGGTGCGGCGCTGGCCGAAATTCTGGCTGGGCAGGCAGGCCACGTCAATTACGACGTGATACCATCCGTGGTATATACAAGCCCGGAAGTGGCATCCGTCGGCAAGTCCGAGGAAGAGCTCAAAACAGACGGCGTCAAATACAAGGCCGGAAAGTTCCCCTTCACCGCCAATGGACGGGCAAGGGCCATGCTTGTGACTGAAGGGTTCGTCAAATTTTTGGCCGACGCGGAAACCGACCGGGTGCTGGGCTGCCACATTGTCGGCTTTGGCGCTGGCGAAATGATCCATGAGGCTGCTGTTCTGATGGAGTTCGGTGGATCATCAGAAGATCTTGCGCGTACCTGTCATGCTCACCCGACCATGAGTGAAGCTGTTCGTGAAGCAGCAATGGCGACTTTCGACAAACCGATCCATCTGTGAGGGAACGAAGTTGCATGTGGTGGCAGTTTCGGCTCCCCTGCCGCACCCGGCTTTAGAGGCCGCGGACTGGAGCGACCGTTTTGAGGTCTTGGTCACCAAAAATCCGGGCTCTGCGGAAAGTGTGGGGCGAAGAATGTTCACCCAGATGCCTTTCTGGGTGAGGCCACTATTGGCGCTGCGCAATATCCTGGTGATGCCACTCGGGCTGAAAGACACCAAGGCAAAGGATTCCAGCTCCGAAAAATCTGGCGAGCAAATGATCGGCTTTTTCCCGATTGTTTTCAATTCCCAGCAGCACGTTGTGCTGGGCTTTGATGACAGGCATCTGGATTTCAGGGTTGTGGTTGATAATGTGGCCTTACCCGGCGGACAATTCCGGATTGGCGTCCAGACCGTAATTCGTCGGCATAATTTTGTCGGACGGTTTTATCTCTTTCTCATCCTGCCGTTTCATCGGATGATCGTAAGAGCTTCCATGGCCAGATTGAAGCGATTTGAACTTAGTTGACGCGGCTGACAGTGTAACCTGATTTACGTAGCAGGGCGACAACGCCTTCTTCGCCTGGGATGTGCAGTGCGCCGACGGCGATGAAAGCGCTGCCTTTGTTGATGATCGGTACCGCCCGCTCTGCCATGACATGGTTGCGAATGCGGATGATGCGCTCCTCAAATTCTGCATAATCTTCTGCTTCTTCGTCCAATCCGGCAGGTGCGGCGGCAGAAAGCATCGGCATGATCTGGGCGATCTCGCCTTGCAAATAGAGGTCGGTCATGGTGGCCATGATATCGGGAATCATGTCGCCCATCTTTATGGTGGTGATCAACCCATTGAGCTGAAAATCAATCGGCAGACTGTTCATGGCATCGAATTGCTCTGTCAGTTCTTCCAATCCAAGTACCGGCTTTCCTTTGGCCTGGGCTTGTCGGGCCAGAGTGATATCGAGAATTTCGGCACCGGACTGTTTGTTGGCCATCTCGCAGTCCGGCAGGGCAACCATGCCCATGATCAACCAAGGTTTCATGCGGGAGACCAATCCAAGGTGAATTCCGCGTTTGTCCAGTCCGGCTTTCAGAGTGCCGAGGTCTTTCTCATCCAATAATTTGTCGAGGGTGCTGCCATCGGTAAAGGTGGTCAATTCGGGTTTTCCCAGCAGTGCCATCTGCATGGCAGCAGGGTCCAACAGACCGGTGGTTTCAATGACCAGCACCTGTGTCCTATCCAAGGCCGCCTGTACATTGGCAGGCACAACGGTCACTTCCGGGCTGGTCAGATGAATGGTGCCGAAAAGAAAAGATGGCTCTTGGCCATCTTTTTCGATCTTCCAGAGTAACCCGCTGCCATTCTCGGTGGCTTGGGCCTGCTTCAAGGCCTCTGCATAACGTTCGGGTTCATTCTTTTTGAGGCTGTCCACCAGGGAATTGCCGTCGCAGGAGGACGGAACAGACGCGTTTGCAGGGGTGATGGCGAAAGCTATGGTCAACACCAACGCCAGCAGAAGAATGACAGGCAAGCTGGAAGCAAGCCACAGCAATGCCTGCGGCCACTGTGGTCCACTGTCATTTTGTAGCTTTGCAAAAGTCTGGCTTGGCATTGGCAGAATCCTGATTGGTGCATCGTTGTTCTACCCATTAAGCCATTCCAATCTGTTAAGAAAAATACTGGAACAGGTACATGGTTAGCAAATGCTTGTGTTCAGGCGCGTGGATGAGCATTGTCGTAGATTTCCAGCAGTCTGGATGAATCCACACCGGTGTAGATCTGGGTGGTTGAGAGGCTGGCATGTCCGAGCAGTTCCTGAATTGTGCGCAAATCACCGCCGCCCGCCAGAAGATGTGTCGCAAAGGAATGACGCAATGCGTGCGGCGTGGCAGTATCGGGCAGTCCCAACGCACTGCGCATCAGCCTCATTTGCTTTTGCACGATTGCTGGCTGAAGTGATCCACCTCGCGCACCTCGAAAGAGGGGTTCATTTATACCCGGGTTCCAAGGGCATATGGCCAGATAATGCGCGATAGACTGAGCGGCGATGGGCAGCAGGGGAACCAGGCGTGTTTTGCCGCCCTTGCCGGTTATGCGCAAACTTTCGGCATCTGGCGGAAAATCTGCTCTGGTCAGCGCCAAAGCTTCGGAAATACGTAAACCGCAGGCATAAAGCAGGATTAGAACCGCCGCATTGCGAGCTGCAATCCATGGTTCTTCGTCCAACTGGCTGTTTGCGTCCACGAGGCCAAGCGCTTGGTTCGCTGTCAGTGGTTTTGGCAGTGATTTGGGTTGTTTGGGTGCTCGCATGGCCGAGATAGCCGCAGCGTTGGCCATTCCTTTTCGCTCCAGATGATGCAGAAACGAACGAATTCCCGCCAAACCCCTTCCCAACGTTCTGGAACCAGCGCCATCGCGGCGTCGATGTGCCAAGAAAGCACGCAAATCCATAGGCTTGAGATCAGATAAATCGGAAATTTCTACCGAACCACCAAAATGGGTAGTTAAAAACGCGAGAAATTGTCGTATATCACGCTCGTAGGCTTCGACTGTTTTGACGGAAAGACGCCGTTCATGCGCCAATTGGGTCAACCACCGTTGCTTTTCGGTCAAAACGTCAGGACTTGCAGTGACTAACGGCCTGTTCATAAGTAAACTCCTGTCGCCAGATGGGAAAATATAATGGCGGAACCAATTGCCGAGTGTCGCATTGGGAACTTATTGGACGGTAAACAAAGCGGTGATGGGATCTGGCGTCATGCTCATTTCACATTCCGTTGCAATACAGCCTCCATTGTCAGGGGGAGCTTAGATGACTAGCCGCCGACCGACATTGACTCAGACCCTTGCCCAGATTTCTTTTGGGAACCCGGGACATATTGTCGACCAGCTTATTGCTGAACGCGGAGAGAAACTGGTTACCAACCCGGTTTGGCCGGTTTTACGGCCTTTTCTCTATTCCGCTTTTCACTATCGCCAGGCGATCAATCTTGCCGACACGCTCGCCGGAAAATCCGGCTTCGATGCATTTTCCCATCTCTCTGACCTGCTCAATTTGGATATACGGGTGCGGCATGCAGACCGGATTCCTGAAAAGGGCGGTTTTCTGCTGGTACCAAACCACCCCACTGGAATCGCTGACGGGGTCGCGATATTTGATCTTTTGAAGACGATTCGGCCGGATATGATGTTTTTTGCCAATCGGGATGCCATCCGGGTCAATCCAAGATTTTCAGAATTGGTCATTCCGGTGGAATGGCGACCGGAGCACAAATCCAGAGACAAGGCGCGTGAAACACTGGTCTTGACCAACCGCGCTGTGCAGGAAGGCAAAGCCACAGTGCTGTTCCCGTCAGGTCGCATTGCCTATTGGAATGAAGGCAAGTTGACCGAGCGTCCATGGAAGATTTCAGCGGTTTCGCTGGCGCGAAAGCATAATCTGACTGTCGTGCCTCTGCATATAGTCTCTCGCAATTCCGGGCTTTTTTATTGGTTGGCCAAACACTCGACAGAGTTGCGGGATATGACGGTTTTTCATGAGTTGCTCAACAAGAAGCAGCAGACTTTCAGTTTTACGGTCGGTCACCCGATCGAACCCGAAGCTCTTGATGGCGATCCGCTGGAAGTTACCAAGGCGCTCGAGGCTCACACTGTGCAGCATATGGCCGAAGACGCGAATACCGTTTTCAAACCTGTGTCAGCAGTTACGTAAGCTGCTCCTGCAGATTAGTGCTCTAAACGGGATTGTTGCATTTATTTTGACAAGCTGAACGAGATTCGATCAACACGTCAGTCAGGCCGCGTTGCCAAGTAGAGCATTGATGAATTTCGTTCTCGCCTTCAAGTCCTGCTTGCTTGCGATAAATACGGCCACATTTGATGGTTCGGCTTGTCTCAATGATGCATAGGGGTGCCTTGGCTGATCGTCGGGATCGATAGTTTTGTTGATAGCCGAGGAGTGGGTCGTTTCAAGGCGATTTGGTCGCACAAGATCAGATTGTTCCACCACTTTCTGTCGATATGTCGGATGCTGTCAAATACGGGTCATATCGATGGTTGATCATCACGGATGCCGCGCTCGGCTAGCAAGCTGACCACATTCTATGAAGACAGCGGATGCCGTAAATATCAATGTACAGGGCAAAGTATGATCTCGCACGGGCAACAAAGATGCTCGAAAGGAGATCTACGCGGCATGCCCGACCTCAAAAGTCAAAAACTCATAAAGTACCGCGATTAATGCCACAGTCCCGTTGCGAGTCTTTTCGCACTATGCTA
>Ga0209344_10000752_pt1 | contig 50485 bp, 40 predicted proteins | sample Cruoilmetagenom6_FD_187293 | JGI IMG/M metagenome (GOLD analysis project Ga0209344, IMG submission 187293) | Oil polluted marine microbial communities from Coal Oil Point, Santa Barbara, California, USA - Santa Barbara Oil Seep Sample 6 (SPAdes)... | ecosystem: Environmental > Aquatic > Marine... | reverse complement strand
GATTAAGGTTTGGCATGACGAACGTAACTGTTTAACTTGGCTGTCGGAAAGTCTTGCCAGCTCTTGTTCAAGTAAAATAACGCCTTGGTAATTACCCTCTTGTTGCTCTAACCCAGATAATACTTGCTCTACCGATAAAGACTTTTCATCTAAAAGCGCTAATAAACCGACACTATTACAGCTTGGCGGCACAACGATTAGGGCGGGTTCTGTAACATCACTTTTCGATTTCAGCGCCTGCATTAAGTTATTAATATCTTGCAAAGTTTCAGCACTAACATGGTCGGTGCCCGAAATGATTAATGGCTGCTTAGCTTGATGTAGCGCTTTATACAGTGAGCAGACAAATTGTCGTTCTTTGCTTCCTAATGACGTTTGTTCAGCTATATCAGTAAGTGCTTGTTCGACATTATGATTATTGTTGACCTCAACAAGTTCAAGTACCGCTTTTAAAGCCACTAAACAAGTCGATAATTGCTCAGGCGGTAAGAGCAAAGTTTGCTCAGCAACATCATCAAGTTTTGAACTGGTACTTTGTAATAAAAATAGCGGTGAAAGTAGGTTACCGCCAATCGTTCTTACCGCACTATCTTGCCATGACGGTATGCCTATTTTAGCGGCTTTAGCCTTAGCCGCGTTGCGCAGCGCTTGCCTAACTGACAAGGCCATGCGTGGCGCGGTTTGACTAATGTCCTCAGCAATTATAAAAATAAAATCACTGTGCTCGATTGCCGTTAGGCTTGGCGGATTATTGGCGGCAAGTAATTGCGCATGTTGCGCGGCAACTTTCATTTCATCGTCATTATAACCTGGGCTAAAATGCTCAGCACCGACCATGTTCTTTAAATAAAAGTTTGCCTCTAATGACGCACGAGCAGAGCCAATGCCAATGAAATTTTTCTTGCTAAAGTGCGAAAAGACCTTGGCAACATCTAACTTAGTTAAGGCCACAGGTGATTGCTGGCTAATACCTTTAGTTTTCCTGATCCGCTGCTCACCATTGACAAAACCGATACCAAAACGTCCTCTATCACATAGAAAGTAGCCATTAATATCCGCGTTATAGCGATTCATGACTCGTCGCACTGAGCCATAACGTTCGCCAATACTGAGATTACAACCTACTGAGCAGTGGCTACAAACTGAAGGCGCTGATTGTAAATCCCACTTTCGGGTATAGTGCGTTGAAAAAACCTTATTGGTGAAAACGCCTGTTGGACACACTTCGACTAAATTACCGCTAAACTCACTCTCCAATGCACCATCAGTTTGGCGACCAAAATACACTTGGTTTTTTGAACCATAAACCCCAAAGTCCTTGCCGCCAGCATAGTCATTATAAAAACGCGTACAGCGATAACAGGTAATACAGCGGTTCATTTCGTGTCCGACTAGCTCGCCTAAGTATTGATTCGTAAAAGTGCGTTTTGTGCCTTGATACTCCCTTACGCTATGGCCGGTCATTACGGTCATATCTTGTAAATGACATTCTCCACCTTCTGTACAGACTGGGCAGTCATGTGGGTGATTGGTCATCATGGCTGCTATCACTTGCTCGCGAAATTCACTCGCATCCGCATGTTTGATACTGATACGCATACCATCTGTTACTGGCGTGGTGCAAGCCATCACCATGCGCCCCCGATTGTCATCTTTATCTTGAAACTGCATCACAGCACATTGTCGACAGGCGCCAACAGAGCCCATGGAAGGATGCCAACAAAAATAAGGCAAATTTAATTTTTTCGATAATACCCCAGCAAGTAAATTATCTTCACTACTGACTTGATACGGCACGTCATCAATAAAAATAGTGACTTTGTTTTCACTCATATTATTGCCCTGCCATTGACGAGTTAGCCGCATTATTATGCTGAATATGACTTTGAGCTATCTTTGTGCGCTTAGCTATTGAAGCGGGATCATAATGGCAGCATCCGTGTTCAATATGCTGTAAGAAGTCATCGTGAAAATATTTCAATGCACTTCTCAATGGCTCCACGGCGCCAGGGGCTAATGCACAATAAGTTTTACCAATCCACATAAAATCACAAAGTTTTTCGAGCGTATCTAAGTCTTCTTTTTTACCTTGGCCATGTTCTATCCGAGCAAGCACTTCAACTGCCCAAGGCGTACCATCTCGACAAGGAGTACACCAACCACACGACTCTTGAGCAAAGAAGCGCAACAAATTTAATACCATGGCGACTGGACAATTCTTATCGTCTAAAACAATCAAGCCTCCGGTGCCTAAACGGCTGCCCACTTTGGCGATAGAGTCATAATCCATTGGCGTATCTAAATGTTCTGCCACTAAAAAATCGGTTGATGCGCCGCCGGGTAACAAACCTCTAAATTGCAATCCGTCTTGCATACCGCCCGCATGTTGATAAAGCACTTCACGCAAAGTTGCGCCCATCGGTAACTCCCATAAACCGGGATTTTTTACCCGTCCACAGGCGCCATAAATTTTACTGCCAGCATCGCTATTGGGCGCAATGCCCTGAAACCATTCAATACCATTTTTTAAGATATGCGGTAAATTACACAAGGTTTCGACATTATTAACGATGGTAGGTTTACCAAATAGACCACTGACTTGTGGAAATGGCGGCTTGGCTCTTGGGTTTGCCCGTTTACCTTCCAAGGCATTGATTAAGGCCGTTTCTTCGCCACAAATATAACGCCCTGCGCTAGTGTGTACGTATAAATCTAAACAGAATTTACTCGCTTGAATGTTGCCCCCTAACCAATGGTTTTGATAGGCTTCACCTATGGCTTGTTGTAAGCGTTTTGCCGCTAAATGATATTCTCCGCGCAGGAATATATAGGCTTTATTCGCGCCAATGGTGTAAGCCGCAATAATCATAGCCTCGACTAATTGGTGCGGCGCTCCCTCAAGTAGTAATCTATCTTTAAATGTGCCAGGTTCCATTTCATCGGCATTGGCGACTAAGTATTTATTATCAGGGGCATCTTCATCACCCTCTGCAAACATGGGCACAAAACTCCATTTCATACCGGTAGGAAAACCCGCACCACCTCGCCCTTTTAAACCCGAGTTTTTAACAATTTCAAGCACTTCATTAGGCTGATGTTGTAATAGCGCAATTTTTGCTCCTTGATAACCGCCGGCTTGACAATAATCATCAAAAGCCAAGGGCTGTTGCAAATTTACCCATTGGGTCAGTGGTTTCAGGTCATTATTATTTATTTGTTCACTCATCAGCCTCTCCATGTGCAGCCAGTTGCAGTAGAATTTCAACAGCGCTTTCTGGTGTTAAATGCTGATAATGCTCACGCCCTATCATCATCACTGGTGCTTTATCACAGCTACCCAAGCAGGCATTTGACAGCAGCGTGAATTTGCCATCTTTGGTTGTTTGCCCATAGTCGATGTTTAAATGTTGTTTAATGGCAGCAAGTACGCCATCAAGACCGGTTAAATGACACGCTATGCTGTCGCATAAGTGGATGACATATTGGCCAACCGGTTGTCGGTAAATTAAGTTATAAAAAGTCGCCACGCCTTCAAGTTGAGCGGTTGGTACAGCCAATAAATCACTGATGGCAAATAAGCTTTCATCGCTAACCCAACCCCGATGCTCTTGAACCACTTTCAGCGCCTCAATACCTGCGGCTTCACGAGTTTCCATAATGCTGGCCTCATGCTCAATCGCAGCTATTTCCGCTGCCGTTAAATAATGTTGATAATCAATAGTCAAGGTATCGATTGTTTGCATAACTTTCTCTTGTTTAATCATCGGTCAACATCCGCCATCACGTAGTCAACACTGCCTAATGTGGCAATGAGATCTGCCACCATTTGACCTTTGCTTATTAACGGCAACATTTGTAAATGTGGAAAACTTGGTGTGCGAATGCGCGTGCGATAACTCATGGTGCTACCATCACTGATCAGGTGATAGGCCATAATGCCTTTGGTGGCTTCAACACTCATCGACACTTCACCAGCAGGGATCACAGGGCCCCAGGAAACATTGAGAAAATGGGGGATTAAGGTATCAATATCGCGCATGGTTCTATCTTTAACTGGTGGTGTGGTTTGTGGATGCTCAGCTTTATAAGGCCCTTCGGGCATATTATTTAAGCATTGCTCAATAATCCGAATGCTTTGGCGCATTTCTTCAACGCGAACTCGGCAACGATCATAGCAATCACCGTTGTGACCAAGCGGCACGTCAAAATCAAACTGGTCATAGCCACCATAGGGGCGTTGCTTACGTAAATCCCAGGAAAAGCCGGTTGCGCGCAACCCAGGTCCTGTGATGCCCCAGTCAATGGCTTCTTGAGTTGAATAAGCGCCGATACCTACGGTGCGCTGTTTTAAAATAGAGTTTTGCATGACCATTTTTTCATATTCATCTAAGCGTTTAGGCAAATAGTTAACATAGTCTCTGACTAAACCCTCCCAACCTTTTGGTAAGTCTTGTGCTACGCCACCAATGCGGAACCAACTAGGGTGCATGCGCGCCCCCGTAAAAGCTTCAATAATGCCAAAGAGCTTTTCTCGGTCGATAAACATATAAAATATCGGCGATAGCGCGCCAATATCCTGTGCGAAAGTACCGTAAAATAACAAGTGACTGAGAATTCTGAACATTTCTGAGGTCATAATACGAATAACTTTCGCTCTATCTGGCACGGTTATACCGGCTAGTTTTTCAACCGCCATGACGTACGGAAAGTTGTTCATTACGCCGCCAAGATAATCAATTCGGTCGGTATAAGGGATATAGCTGTGCCACGATTGTCGCTCGCCCATTTTTTCTGCACCGCGATGGTGATAGCCAATGTCCGGCACACAATCGACTATTTCTTCCCCTTCCATTTGAAGCACTATGCGAAATGCACCATGAACGCTGGGATGATTAGGTCCGAGGTTTAAGAACATAAAATCGCTATCTTTACTTTGTCGCTTCATACCCCACGCTTCAGGATTAAATTGCAGCGCCGCTTGTTCTTTATCTTGTTGATCCGGGGGTAAAGTAAAGGGGTCCATTTCAGTGGCACGGGCAGGGTGGGTTTTCAGTAGCGGATGGCCTTGCCAAGTATGTGGCATTAAAATGCGGGTTAAATGTGGATGATTTTTAAAATCGATACCAAACATGTCCCAAACTTCACGTTCGTACCAATTGGCATTAGGCCAAAAGCCACAAACGCTTGCTAAACTTTTATCTGAATGACTCAGTGCAACTTTAATGCGAATGTCTTGATTTCTTTGGTAAGAGCGCAAATGGTAACTGACCGTAAAAGCTTGGGTTAATGACGATTGATGTTGGCGCTCACTTTCATCAATGGCGGTGATATCAAAGCACATATCAAATGGTTGGCTTAAGTCATGCTTTAATACTTGCATCAGTTTCACTAACTGACTTTTATCTAACCAAAAAGAAGGGATGTCATCGACGATGTTTTCAATAGCGCTGACCGCTTGTAATTTCAGCTTAGGTGATATTGCAACAATTTCATCAAGCAAAGGCACAGCCTGCAACATCTGCCAATCTTTACTCGCGTTAATATTTACCTTTATCACCATTAATTTCCCTTCAATTTTACCGCGGTTAACAATAGTTTTTCTGCACGACTAAAAAACCTGAACCGTATTATCCAGTAGTTACTTAAATCTGATCAGGTGTGTCTAAATTAGTCACCTTAATACGCTCTTCATGCTTAATATCTCGTAATGACGGTTTACCAATTTCGCTGACATTTTGTTCACCTACCACCCAACTTAATGGCCTAGGTTGGTGTGCAATTTTGCTTTGCAACAGCAACAATGCTTCTAGTAATGCTTCAGGTCTTGGTGGGCAACCTGGTACGTAAACATCAACGGGAATAAACTTATCAACTCCCTGTACTACGCTATAAATGTCGTACATACCGCCTGAATTGGCACACGAGCCCATGGAAATAATCCAACGCGGCTCAAGTAGTTGCTCATAAAGATGCTGAATTACTGGTGCCATTTTTCGAAAACAAGTGCCTGAAATCACCATTAAATCCGCTTGTCTCGGTGTCGCTCTGATCACTTCTGCGCCAAAGCGGGCAATATCATGGCGAGAAGTAAAGCTGGTTGCCATTTCGACATAACAACAACTTAAACCGAAATTAAATGGCCAAATTGAATTTTTCCGGCCCCAATTCACCATGTCATCTAGCCTAGCCATAAAAACATTACGTTTTAATTCTGCTTCAGACACGCTTTTCATCTCGCTCATTGCGTCATCTAATTTTGCTTTTGTTAGCGACCATTCCATTACGGTTGTCCTTTAATTTTTTCAATATTGGCGGGCTCTAAACCTTGTGATTCCTGTAAACGCAAACGCTGCAATTGCGTTTCTCTAAATGGCTGATGACGACGTGTTAACTCTAAAGCGCCAACCCTAACTAAATAAACTAAAGCAGCTAATAGCACGACAATAAAAATACTGGCTTCGATAAAGCCGGCCCAACCCACCTCATCAAAAGCAATAACCCAAGCGAAAAGATAGATAGTTTCTAAATCAAAAATGACAAAGAAAATGGCGTACAAGAAGAAGTGATTAGTAAAGCGGGTTTGGTTATTAGAAACAGAAATAATACCGGATTCATACGGGGTGTTCTTTGCTGGTCGCTTACCTTTGGGACCCAAAAAATAAGATAGCAACATCATAAAAATTAGCATGCCGGCCAAAATTAAAAAATAGGCAGCAATTAGCCAAACTTGTGTTATTTGATCGGATGTTTCCACAACGCCTCACTCATAGTTAAACAACTACGAATCGACAGACAGCAAACTTATCGATGTACGAGTCCAATTCAGCACCAAGCAACTCGATATTGCCTAGATAATAATATTGAACAATTAAATTTATTACAGGTGAACAGACGAAATGGCTTTTAGTGTTACTTATCTTCCTTAGCAAAGTAACCACAAAGTAGATGAAACAGAAAAATCTGTATTAGGTAGGTGAAATTCCTGACCTTATAGGGAGCTCGTCATTATCGCTTGATAATATTAACTCACTGCATTTACTTATTATTGTTATTTCGCTTTCGCCAACTGTCTCTCTTCGTTAATCCTACTGAGATAGCACCTATAAATCACAATACCTTCAAAATCGGCTTCTGCTACTGAGGTTGGCAAAATGTCACAATGAAAAATATTGTTGATAAGTTGAGTATAGAAAAGAATTAAAATAATGCTTATTTTTTAGTCTATTAAAATTTATCGAGCCCCAAAAGCAATAAACACGGCAGCTGCCGTGTTTATTTTAATCGTCGGGATTTTCTGCTGGGGGTAATAACCATCTAATTGATTGATTATTCACTTAGCGAGCATTAATTCAATGGCGATGAATGCTCGCTTTATTCCTCCGCGCCATTAAGCAAATCAGCAAAAGCAGAGAGTTTAGCTAAGACTAAGCCATGAATGGATTTTCTTGGGTAACGTCCGGTTCGGGTGATTTCGCCCGCCGGCTGCTCCATCAAAATCTCTATCGCTTGATCAATATTGTCGACGGCATAAATACTAAACTGCCCATCGGCTACCGCCTGAATAACCTCAGGGGCTAACATCAAATTAATGGTGTTAGTTTTCGGTATGATAACCCCTTGATGTCCCGTCAAGCCTTTATCTTTACAGAGTCGGTAAAAGCCTTCTATCTTCTCATTAACGCCGCCGATAGATTGTACTTCACCATGTTGATTCATCGAGCCGGTTATCGCGATGCCTTGGCTGATCGGTAAATTAGCAATGGCAGAAATTAATACACAAAGCTCCGCCATCGAGGCGCTATCACCGTCAATATGGCCATAAGATTGCTCAATAGCGATGTTGGCAGAGATGGTCAATGGAAAGTTTTGCGCATACTTGTGGCCCAAATATCCACTTAAAATCAACACACCTTTCGAGTGAATCGATTTACCTAAATCGACCTCGCGTTCAATATCTGTTACCCCTTGGCTACCTGCATAAACAGTGGCGGTTATCCGCGCCGGCGTCCCGAAAACACTGTCTCCTATCTCTAAGACCGTCAGGCCATTAATTTTGCCAACTTGCCCGCCTTCCGTATCAATCAATAGCTGGCGTTCTTTAATTTCATCCAACCAAGCTTCGCTCATTCGGCCGGTACGACGTTGTTTGGCCGCTAATGCCATCGAAACATGTTTACCGCAAAGACCATTGCTGCCATCAGATAGCTTCCATAAATAGAAGGCTTCATCGAGTAGGTCATTAACTTGTACGATATTAGCGGATATTTTGTGCTGATGTTCCGCGCGTCTAAGCGCATAGCGCACCAACTCAAGTACCGCTTCATCGGTGACTTCGGGGTATTTATTTCGGTAGGCGCGTTGACGAATTAAATTCGCGTAATCATTTAAATTACACTGGTTTTTTTCTAAGTGGCGATCAAAGTCCGCTAACACTCGAAATAACTCGGTAAATTCTTGATCGTAATCTTGTAGGGTGTAATAAATTTCTGGGTCACCCAACAAAATCACTTTGACTTTTAGCGGAATTTTTTCCGGTTGTAAGCTAAAGGCCCCTGGCTGGGCAAATTCTGAATGCGGGTTTTCAATAGTAATTTGTTGCGATTTTAACGCCAGCTTTAGCCGTGACCAAACCAAAGGTTGCGTCAGTAATTTATCGGCATCAAGCAAGATATAGCCGCCATTAGCTTTATGTAAGGCGCCGGGTCTGATTAAACGGTAACTGGTGTAACTACTGCCTTGAAAACTACCAAAATCAACATGACCAAATAAGTTCTGAAAGGTCGGGTTTTGTTCATAAATCACCGGCGCACCTTCATCAGCTTTACGCGTCACTAATAAATTAGGTAAAAAACGCTCAACCAGCAGCTTGCGCATATCTTTATCATTCGTGGCTTCACCATTGCCATCAACCAATAGCTCTAATACCGCATCAACGACATGTTTTTTTACTTTTGCTAAATACTTTAGCACACCGATATTACTGGCGAATTCATGCTCTAATTCGTGTAAAAATGGGTGGATACTTTGCGCTGCGGTTTCTTGTTTAAGTTTGCGCAATTTATCGGAAGAAATGCGTTTCCAGACCGGTAACTCGATCAGTTTTTCAGAAAGTAACTCTTCAAGCTTAGCCAATAAGATATAAAATTCTGCCCGTTTCGGTTCATTCAAATCGGCAAATTCTTGATCGTTAAGTGGCTTACCCGCGACTAACGGCGAAAAGCCAATTTCGCCATTTTCTTCATAGAGCACCACTTCATTTTTTAAGGCGGTTTCTTCAACCTCAGCAATCGCTTGATCATATTTTTTATTAAAGTCGCGATCGATGGCCGCTTTTTGCCTTTGATAACCTGGATTGTCAAAAATTTCTGGAAATAAATCCATTAACTCATCAATAAAGGTATCCATGCGGGTCAGTAACTGCTTACCATCGCCGGGACTAACGTAAAGCTTATATGGGCTGTTAGGATCATCAAAGTTATTGATATAACACCATTCTTCTGGCGTTGGCTCTTGGCTTGCTGTCGCGGCTAACATTTGTTTTATCAGGGTTTGACGGCCGGTACCCGGCTCACCCATGGCGTAGACATTAAAGCCTGGCGCTTGCATCGACAAGCCGAAGGTTAAGGCTTCTTTAGCCCTTTCGTGACCAATAAATATTTGTTCTATTTCTGCTGCGGGTGTGGCATTAGCAAATTGTTCAACCGTTAAGTCGGCGGTTAATTGGCAAGGTTTAAGCCGTACATTTGTTGACACATTTGTCATAGAGGATCTCTCGGGGATACTAGTAGAATATCAAGTGAAATAACGCTAGTTCACTTCTTTAAACGAAATTAGCTGACACCTAGCCAGTGAGCCTATTGCTCAACATAAGCCTAACCCTAATTGAATCAACGGAGGGTGAGTCACATAATTTAACACAAAATAATTAATGACAGTGTACCGTTACATGACAGTGAACCGCAAAAATAATATCAAAAAAGTCGATTTTTTATGGCGTTAGGCTCAATCGGTGAAAGTCTTTACCACCACAGGCAAGGCATTCAGTAATTACCCCGGCATGATGATAAATGACGCTGTGTTGGCAGGTTTGGCATTGTAATTGACCAAAACCGACATAATCGCCAACATGGTAACCATCTTGATGCTGAAAGTCATCCATAAGCTCAGACCATTCAACTTGCGATTTATCAGTAATTTGCGCCAAGCTCGCCCACAGGCTCTCATTAAGTAACTCTAGGTACAGTGAATGCTTAACATCGGCTTGGTATTGCTGATAAAAATCGCCCAAATCATACTTGAGATTAGTAATAAATTGCTTCACTTGCTGCTCAGGAATTTGCTCAGCAGCAATGACTATTTCTTTGGCTTGCTCGATTAATTCCACCACCGAACGAATTTCGTTTTCTTTGGTTTCTTCAAGCCAGCTTTGTAGCTTTTGATAAACCTCTTGAATGCGTGATTGCTGTTTTTTCATAGCGCCTCCAGACATTAAAATAATCGTTCAATATCGGTTGATTATAGTCTATCTCAGCTGAACTGAAACCTAAGGTATAGGGTCAATAAACTGGATCTAGTCACCATCACTGACCATAACCGGAAAAATTTTCACCATTAACTTGCTTTAACTTGTCGCAACGGTCAGAGATAAGGTATCCTATCGGGATTATCTTTATCGCTTCACCTTAACCTTAGAATAACAAGTTTTATCATCATAAATTTGCCAAAAAAGCCGGTTGAAGCTCTTATTTTAGCGTGTTTGAGAAATCTTAATGGAATCCACTTACAATCCCCAATCAATTGAAGCCGAAGTTCAGAAGTTTTGGACTGATAACAACACCTTCAAAGCCGAAGAACTGCCTGGAAAAGAAAAGTTTTATTGCTTGGCGATGTTTCCATATCCAAGTGGCCGTCTCCATATGGGCCACGTACGTAACTACAGCTTAGGTGATGTTATTTCTCGTTACCAGCGTATGCAAGGCAAAAACGTTATGCAACCTATGGGTTGGGACGCTTTTGGTTTGCCAGCAGAAAACGCCGCGATAAAAAATAATTCAGCACCGGCGAAATGGACCTACGAAAACATTGATTATATGCGTAACCAGCTAAAATCATTAGGTTTTGCTTACGACTGGAGTCGTGAATTAGCGACTTGTAAAAAAGATTATTACCGTTGGGAACAATGGTTTTTCACCCAGCTTTACGAAAAAGGCTTGGTCTATAAGAAAAACGCCACGGTCAATTGGGATCCGGTTGATCAAACCGTATTGGCCAATGAACAAGTCATAGACGGTCGCGGTTGGCGCTCGGGCGCCTTGGTTGAGCGCAAAGAGATTCCACAATGGTTTATTAAAATCACCGACTATGCCGAAGAATTAATTAACGACTTAGACCAATTAACCGATTGGCCTGAGCAAGTTAAAACCATGCAACGTAACTGGATTGGCCGCTCGGAAGGTGTTGAGATGACCTTTCAAGTGCTCGACTCAACTGAAAGTTTCGATATTTACACCACACGCCCTGATACCTTAATGGGGGTGACTTACGTCGCCTTAGCAGCGCAACATCCATTAGCGTTGGCAGCGGCTGAGCACAATCCTGAGTTAGCGGCATTTATTCAGGAATGTAAAACCAATAAATCCACTGAAGCCGATATGGCGACCATGGAGAAAAAAGGCGTTGATACCGGCTTAAAAGCCATTCATCCTCTGAGCGGTGAAGTGGTCCCTGTCTGGGCAGCAAACTTTGTCTTAATGGATTACGGCTCGGGTGCGGTCATGTCAGTACCGGGTCATGACCAACGTGATTGGGAATTTGCCACTAAGTATGGTTTAGAAATTAAGCAAGTGATTGTCGGTAGTGAAGCTGACGACATCAATGTCGCGGCCATTACAGAAAAAAATGTCTTAATGAATTCAGGCGAATTCGATGGTTTAGACTTTGCAGCGGCCTTTACAGCAATTGCTGATAAGTTGATCAGTGAAAACAAAGGTAAAGTCACGGTAAATTATCGCTTACGTGACTGGGGTGTTTCTCGTCAACGTTATTGGGGTACTCCGATTCCAATGCTGCATCTAGCCAATGGTGAGTCGGTGCCTGTGCCGGCCGACCAACTACCGGTTGAATTGCCAGAAGATGTGGTGATGAATGGTGTTACCTCTCCTATTAAAGATAACCCTGAGTGGGCAAAAACCACTTACAACGGTGAAGAAGCCTTTCGTGAAACCGATACCTTTGATACTTTCATGGAGTCTTCATGGTATTACGCGCGTTACTGTTCACCCAATGACGATACGCAAATGCTCGATTCGGCCAAAGCGAATTATTGGTTACCGGTCGATCAGTACATCGGCGGTATCGAACATGCCATTTTACATTTACTTTATGCCCGTTTCTTCCATAAATTATTACGTGACGTTGGCTTAGTTGAGTCTAACGAACCGTTTAAAAGTTTACTGTGTCAAGGCATGGTGTTGGCTGATACCTACTATCGTGAAGCCGATAATGGCGGACAAGATTGGATTTCACCGACCGATGTTGACGTTGAGCGTAACGAAAAAGGCCAAGTCACCTCGGCTATCAGTAAATTAGATGGCAAACCGGTCATTTCTGCTGGTATGAGCAAAATGTCAAAATCGAAAAATAACGGTATTGACCCACAAGAAGTGATCGAGTTATACGGCGCTGATACCGTACGCTTATTTATCATGTTTACCTCACCACCAGAGCAAACTTTAGAATGGTCTGACTCAGGAGTTGAAGGTGCACATCGCTTCTTAAAGCGGGTGTGGAAACTGACTTATGACTTTACTCAAGCCGCTGAAGTCTCTAACGCTGCGCCAAGTATTGCCGGTTTAACGCTGAACGCAGCACAAAAAACCTTACGCCGTGAATTGCATAAAACCATTGCTAAAGTCAGTGATGATATTGGTCGTCGTAATACCTTCAACACCGCCATTGCGGCGATTATGGAGTTAATGAATCATTTAAGCAAAGCCAGTATCGACCGCGCAGAAGATCGCGTGGTGATGCATGAAGCGATCCGTGCGCTGGTGTTAATGCTAACCCCGATTGTGCCGCATTTAAGTCACCATTTATGGAACATGATTGGCGATGGTAATCCGGTTGAAAATACCGCCTGGCCAGTGGTTGACGACAGCGCTTTAGTGGAAGATGAAAAACTGATCATAGTGCAAGTGAATGGTAAGTTACGCGCTAAAATCACCATTGCCGCCGATGCAACAAAAGCTGCAGTAGAAGAAATTGCTTTTAATGATGAAAATGTCAGTAAATTTATTGACGGCAATACCGTACGTAAAGTGATTTACGTACCAGGTAAACTGTTAAACATTGTTGCTAATTAATTCATGCTCACATGCTCTATAGCGCTACAATTGTGGTGCTATAGAGTACTTGAATTTACTCCAGACTAAGTGAACACTTTATGAATCAATCGATAATTCGCCAGTTAAGTAAACTTTTAACTTTTAGCATTATTTTAATGATGCTAAACGGTTGTGGCTTTCAGCTGCGTGGCAATTATTTATTAGCACCCGAGCTGCAAACCATTGAATTTAGCTCAGTAGATCAATATGGCGAACTGACGCGCTTGGTCAAACAACATTTAACCATTAATGATGTTAATTTAGTACAACACAGTACTAAAGCGATTCCGCAAATGCGCATGTTACAGGACAACTTAGATCGCAGAACGCTGTCCGTTTTCCCTAATGGCCAAGTGGCAGAATACGAGCTGATTTATACCGTGCGCTATCAAATATTAATCCCAGGACAAGCAGTGCAATATTTTAGCTTTGAGCTCAACCGTGATTACCAAGATGATCCTGATATTGCCCTAGCAAAAAGTCGTGAGTTGTCATTAATGTTACGAGAAATGCGCCAAGAGGCGGCTAATAAAATTTTACGTGACATGGCTAGCATTCAGCTTTAGGTCATTAACAATGCGCATTTACCATAACCAACTCGACAATACGCTGAAACAAGGTTTTAAGCCGATATGGTTAGTGTTTGGCGATGAGCCATGGCAAAAAAATGACGCCTTAGAAAAAATTAAGGCTAGCGGAAAAAACCAAGGCTTTGACGAAGTTATTCGCTTTAGCATTGACGATAAATTTGATTGGCATGAGCTGTTTCAAGCATATCAATCCATGAGCTTATTTTCCTCATTACGCATTATCGAAGTTGAATTTGTTAGCGGTAAAATTGCTGACAATGGCGCCAAAGGCATAAGCCAGTTATTGACCATGCTACATCAAGACGTACAACTGGTTTTTCATGGTCCAAAACTTGACGCGGCAACACAAAAACGTAAGTGGTTTAAATCCTTAGAGGCTGCCGGTTGCTTCCTGCCTTTGTATGATATTGAAGGCAAGCAATTAAAGCAGTGGTTGAGCACTCAAGCGCGACAACTACAGCTAAGCCTACCTGCCGATGTTATCGACTTAATGGCCGAGCTCTTTGAAGGTAACTTGTCCGCCTTAGCCCAAGAGCTGCAAAAATTGGCGATTTTATTTGGCCAGCAAGCGGTCAGTTTCGAAGAAGCTGAAAAACTGCTCATCAAGCAGGCTAAATTTAACCCCTTTCAACTTATTGATACTTTGCTGATCGGCGATCTAAAAAAATGCTTAGCTATGTTAGATCAAATGCAGCATGACGGCAGCGCCTTCGCGCCCTTAGTCTGGTTTGTCCATAAAGAGCTCAGCCAACTTTACCTGATGTTAGAGCAACTAGCCCAAGGCCGCAGTATTAACGACATTTTTAAGCAATATCGTATTTGGGATAAGAAAAAACCTTTATATCAACATGCCTTAAGTCATATTAGTTTACACAATGTCGAACAGGCATTAGCGCGTTTAGCGCAAGTTGATTTACTCAGCAAAACCAGCAGTGACTTTAACGAATATATCTTACTCAGTGATGTCTTGATCAGTTTATTTCACCCTGACTTAAGTGAACATTTCAGCTTGGATTATGAATACAACTAAGCACAAGGCCCCCAAGCTAATCGCCTTGCTTGGCGGTACTTTCGACCCGATTCATCTTGGCCATATTCTGCCGGGCCAAGAAACCGCAACCTGGCTAGGTGCCTCACAATTACAGTTAATTCCGGCTCATATTCCGCCCCATAAAGCCGGCACACATGCCAGTGCCAAGCAGCGCGCAGAGATGGTGGCTTTGGTGTGCGATAACAGTGATGTCTTTAGCCTTGATAGTCGCGAGCTCAAACGTCATAAGCGCTCTTATACCGTCGATACTTTACGTGAAATAACCGCCGAACAGCCCAGCGCAGATTTATATTTTATTATGGGCATGGACTCGCTGTTAACTTTCACCCAATGGCAGGACTGGCAAGAAATTTTAAACTTATGCAATTTAGTGGTTAATATTCGCCCCGGTTATCCGCATCAAACCTTGGAAGCTTTACTAGCTCCAGCCTTAAAGTCGCGTCTTGTTGACAACCTAAGTCAACTGCAGCAACAACAAAATGGCCAAATTATCCTGCATGAAAGTAGCTCCGTTGACATTTCCTCCACCCAGATAAGAGCAAAAATTAAAGCAGGTTTGCCCTACCGCCACTACCTGCCTGAATCAGTATTTCAATATATTGAGCAACATCAGCTCTATCGCTAAGGCTATTTCCTTTCATTTAGACATAAAGGTAGTGAAATAAATCAACTGTTGTGTAAAAAAGCTGCGATTGACAACATTAGACTGTTAACGCACCAACAAAATAATGCTATTATCGCCGATTATTGTTAATTATAGAGATCCCACTTTGCAAAGTTCAGACCTAATTACTTTTGTTACCGAAAAAATCGAAGATATGAAAGGCCGCGATATCGTCATATTAGACATAGCTAAAAAGTCGAGTTTCGCTGACTACATGGTAGTTTGCTCTGGTAACTCAAAACGCCATGTTATTTCCATTGCACAGTCATTGACCATTGAATGTCGTGCTGCTGGCATTGAAGCCTTAGGTGTTGAAGGAAATGATGTCGGTGAATGGTCTTTAGTGGATTTAGGCGATGTCGTTGTCCATATTATGACCGATGACACTCGTGACCGTTACCAGCTAGAACAACTCTGGGAATAGTATAAAGTCTAATGCGCATTACCTTATACGCTGTTGGTAATAAAATGCCGGCATGGGTCAGTCAAGGATTTAGCGAATATTGTCGACGATTTCCTCGTGATATGAGTTTTCATTTAGTGGAAATTTCACCGGGGAAACGCGGTAAAAATGCCGATATAGCTCGTATTCTAGAAAAAGAAGGTGAGCAAATGCTCGCTGCCATCCCCAAAGGTAATCGCATTGTCACTTTAGAGGTTGAAGGCAAGCCTTGGACTACCCCACAGCTTGCCAAGCAACTAGAGCGTTGGCATGTCGATAGCCGTGATGTCGCTCTCCTGGTTGGCGGCCCTGAAGGCTTAGCCCCTGCTTGTATTCAAGCCTCTGAACAAAAATGGTCATTATCACCGCTGACTTTACCACATCCTATGGTACGCATAGTGGTCGCTGAAAGCCTCTACCGTGCTTGGTCAATCAATAATAACCATCCTTATCATCGAGAGTAACTAATGGCCCTGAAAAAACGCGTTGCCATTAGAAACCATAGCGCTGAGGCCAATTTATTTGCCCGCCGTACCTTCATCACTTTTATAGCTGTGCTGATATTATCATTAGTGCTATTTAGTAACATTTATAACCTTGAAGTCAATTCATACCAAAAATATCAAACACGCTCTAATTCTAACCGCATTAAAATTTTACCGGTCGCACCCAATAGAGGCTTAATCTACGATAGAAACGGCGTATTACTGGCCGATAACACCCCTGTCTACAGTTTAGAAGTGATCCCTGAGCAAGTCGCTGACATCAAGAAAAGTTTAGCGGAAGTGAGTCAGCTGTTAGATATCAGCCAAGAGCAACAAGAGAAACTGCTCAAAGCCATGAAAAGCAAACGGCGCTTTAAACCGATAGAGTTATATTCGCGATTGAGTGAGCAGCAAGTATCATTATTTTCCGTCAATCAGCATAATTTTCCCGGCTTTTTTATTGATGCCCGCTTAAAGCGCTACTATCCATTTGCCGATTTAACCACGCATTCACTAGGCTATGTCGCTCGAATTAATCGTCGAGATTCGGATGCACTTGAAAAACAAAACTTAGCTGAAAACTACGCGGCGACTCGTAACATGGGTAAATTGGGCTTAGAGCGATATTACGAAGATATCTTACATGGCACCATTGGCCACCAAGAAGTCGAGATTAATAACCAAGGTCGGATCATTCGCACCTTAGACTTTACCCCACCCATTCCTGGTAAAGATCTGACCTTAACCTTGGATATTGAACTACAAATGATCGCAAAGCGCGCGCTTTCAGGTAAGCGTGGCGCTGTAGTCGCCATCGATCCCAGAGATGGCGGCGTGTTAGCTATGTATTCAAATCCGAGTTTTGATGGCAACTTATTTGTTCATGGCATCAGCAGTAAAAAATATAAAAAGTTATTAGCGCCTGAAAGTAATAAACCATTATTAAATCGCACAGTGCAAGGTTACCCCCCGGCTTCCACCATTAAACCTTTATTAGCTATTACCGGACTTGAAGCTGGAGTGATCACCGCCGAAACGGAAATTTACGATCCCGGCTTTTATCAACTACCCGGTATTGAAACCAAACGGCGTGATTGGAAAAAGTGGGGCCATGGCAAAGTCAATTTAACTAAATCACTCGAGCAATCCTGTAATGTTTACTATTACGACTTGGCCTATAAGCTCGGTATTACTCGCATAAGTCAAATGATGGAAAAATTTGGTTTTGGTGAATATACCGGCATAGATCTTCACGAAGAAAGCCGCGCTATTATGCCCAGCATCGAATGGAAAAGAGCCCGTTATAATAAAAGTTGGTATACCGGTGAAACCTTATCCGTTGGCATAGGCCAGAGTTATTGGTCAGTAACGCCGTTGCAGCTAGCACAAGCAATCTCTATTTTAGTCAACAAGGGACACATTAAGGTACCGCACTTATTGAAAGCCAGCAGCGAAGTATTGCCGAGTGACAAAAGTACTAGCGCACAACAGCCAGTCGTTACGGAATATATCGTCGATGAAAAACGCCCTATTGTCTTGCAAGATGAAAATCATTGGCAACTGGTGTTGGATGCATTACATAACACAGTGCAAAAAGTTGGCGCAACCGGCTATAACGCCTTTAAGGGTAGTAAATATGACGCCGCCGGTAAAACGGGCTCGGCGCAAACGGCTAACATTGGTCAAGATGAAGAATATGATGCAGCAAAAGTTAAGGAAAGTAGACGTGATAATGCCATGTTTATTGCCTTTGCTCCCTTTGAAAATCCAGAAATAGTCATTGCCGTTGCTATTGAAAATGTTGCCAAAGGTGGTGGCGGAACAAACGCTGCGCCCGTGGCACGTCAGATCATGGATCAATATTTTGGTGACCGCGAAATTATCAGTAAAAATCCGATGAAACACCCACATCATAACAAGGTTTATCATCAAAATATTAATAACTTGGCAGGTACCCCCTAGTGCGTAATACCGGACATGAGCAACAGCGCCAACGTACCCTATGGCAACGTCTGCACATAGATTTACCCTTGTTAGTAGGCATTTTAATTCTCATGACTCTGGGATTATTTGTTGTCTACAGTGCCGGAGGACAAGAAAGCGCGGTGCTAATACGGCATGCTAAGCGCGTTGGTGCAGCCCTATTTGTCATGCTGTTAGTGGCTCAATTCCCACCTTTGTCATACCGAAAATGGGCGGTACCTGTGTTCATTTTTGGGCTATTATTATTGCTTGCCGTGCTGCTCTTTGGTCATGTCGGCAAAGGTGCACAGCGTTGGTTAGATCTTGGCGTCACTAAGTTCCAACCCTCTGAAATCATGAAACTTGTAGTACCAATAATGATCGCATGGTATGTCAGTCAATATGATTTGCCGACCAAAATGTCTAAAATCGTTATTGCCTTTATTTTAGTGTTAATGCCAACCTTACTGATCGCCAAGCAACCTGACTTAGGTACCGCTTTACTGATTGCCAGCTCAGGAATTTTTGTTATTTTTCTGGCTGGGGCCAGTTGGAAACTCATTGGGACCTGCCTGGGTTTAGCGTCGGCATTTGCACCGATATTATGGATGTTTTTGATGAAACCTTATCAAAAACAGCGGGTATTAACCTTCTTAAACCCTGAACAAGATCCACTGGGTTCGGGTTATCATATTATCCAATCTAAAATTGCCATAGGCTCAGGTGGCATACATGGTAAAGGTTGGTTGCAAGGTACTCAGTCCCAATTAGAGTTTCTACCTGAACGACATACCGACTTTATTTTCGCGGTATTTAGTGAAGAGTTTGGCTTAATCGGCGTGAGTATCTTGTTAACGGTTTATTTAGCTATCGTTATGCGAGGGTTATGGATTGCAGTTAATGCCCAACATGCTTTTACTAAACTTTTAGCCGGTAGCCTGACCCTGACCTTTTTTGTTTATGTTTTTGTCAATATCGGCATGGTTTCTGGCTTATTACCTGTGGTTGGCGTACCGTTACCATTAGTGAGTTATGGCGGCACATCCATGGTGACATTAATGGCAGGATTTGGCATGCTCATGGCAATAAGTACCCATAGGCGCTTTCATGTCTAACAGCGACAATAATAATAGAGTTTACTGATATTTTATGGCGCAGCTAACCTTCCCCCTCCCGCTCTACTTTTGTTTACTGCTGATATTGCTTACAGCTTGTAGTACGAACCAAAGTCGCTATCAACAAAAACATGACAGTAGCCCCTCACGTTTACCCAGCGCGAGTGAACTTCAGGATGCGACACCACGAGCCGAGCCCCATAGTCGTGGCGGCAATAGAGATTATCAAGTCTTTGGTAAGCACTATCAGGTATTAAAAACAGCCGAAAACTTCAACCAAAGCGGAATTGCCTCTTGGTATGGTCGAAAGTTTCATGGCCATTTAACCTCCAATGGCGAAATTTACGATATGTACGCCATGAGTGCTGCTCACAAAAACTTACCCATACCCAGCTATGTCAAAGTGGTTAATAATGATAATGGTCGCACCGTGATTGTTCGCGTCAATGATCGCGGGCCCTTCCATCAAGACCGTATCATTGATTTATCTTATAGCGCTGCACATAAGCTCGATATGTTAAAAACTGGCACCGCCAATGTTAGCATTAGCGCTATTACCGACTTTAGCGCCAACGCTTTAGCACAACTTCGCCCTGATAATAGACAAATAATAACGGCTACTACCCAAGTGGCACCCTTAGCAAAACCTCAAGCCCCAGTAGCAAGCAACACTACTGCGGCAGAAAGTAATACCCAAAAAATACCAAGCTCAGTAACTCTAAAGTCGACACCAGCAGAGCAGTTTATTCAGGTATTTGCCAGTCAAAGTCATGCCCAAGCCACTAAACTTGCCACTGGACTTGCTCAGCAATATCAAACACAAACAAAAATAGCTCAAGAAAATGGAATTTTTCGCGTCCTTGTTGGTCCGATAAAGCGCAGTGATGAATTATCAAGATTATTGCTCACCATTAAGAACAATGGTTATCCGAAAGCATTCATTAGAAAGTAACGGTTTTGCCAACCTAAATTTAGCGCCTTTATCGTTTAGCAACATTTTACTGTAAAGGTAGTGATACTAGGTGAGTTCATCAAGGGTTACAAATTGATGACCGTGGCCATTAGAATTAAAAATTAAAAATGTTATACTGCTGAACGTTTTTATAATTTCCATTAAACAATTGCGCTGTAGGACAATTATGCCCCAGATTAAGGTTACTCGAGTGTCTAAAAAATCAAAGAAAATATTAACGTTTTTAGGCTCTGTATTATTAAGTGTTTGCTCTCTTTCTCATGCTCAAACGATTATCCCATCAGCACCCGAGGTGAATGCAAAAGGTCACATTTTAATTGATTACACCACAGGTAAAGTTATTGCTGAAAGTAATGCAGATATTTTACTTGCGCCGGCAAGCTTAACCAAAATGATGACCAGTTACATCATAGGTAAAGAATTAGCCAGCGGTAATATCAAAAATGATGATGTCGTTAAAATTAGTGAAAAAGCTTGGGCAAAAAATTTCCCTGACTCATCGAAAATGTTTATTGAAGTCGGTACAGAAGTGCCGGTTAGCTTATTAAACCAAGGTATTATCGTCGCCTCTGGTAATGACGCTTGTGTCGCGATGGCTGAACATATTGCCGGTAGTGAAGGTGCCTTTGCACAGCTGATGAATGCTCATGCAGAGCAATTAGGTATGCATAGTAGCTACTTTGAAAATAGCCATGGTTTAGACAGCAAAGAGCACAAAACCACGGCCCGTGATATGGCGAGCTTAGCGATTGCCCTGATCCGTGATGTACCAAACGAATATGAGCTTTACAAGCAGAAGTCTTTTACCTACAACAATATTAAACAATATAACCGCAACAGCTTATTGTGGGATAAAAGCATGAATGTTGACGGTTTAAAAACCGGCCATACCTCACAAGCGGGCTACAGTTTAGTAACCTCTGCCACTAAGGGTGATATGCGTTTAGTGGCTGTGGTCATGGGCACAGAAAGCGAACGTGAACGTAAAGTAGAGAGTAAAAAACTGCTCAACTACGGCTTCCGTTTTTTCGAAACTTACACACCTTATAAAGCCGGTGAGAAGTTTGTTAGCGATCGCGTTTGGATGGGAAATAGCAAAGAAGTTGATTTAGGTATTATGGTTGATACGCCAATTACTATTCCTCGTGGCCAACGTAAAAATTTACAGGCGAATTTCGAGCTCAACAAACAATTAACCGCGCCTTTGCAAAAAGGTGAAGTCGTTGGCAAGTTATTTTTACAACTTGATGGGGAAGATATTGCCCAATATCCTTTAGTGACATTACAAGCCGTTCAGGAAGGCAGCATGTTTAATAAACTAATGGACTATGTAAAACTGAAATTCGCTAACTAATCGATGAGTAATCTGAACAAGTAAAGCTAATCATATCAACAAACTCAGCCTTTGCTGAGTTTGTTTTTATTACTAGATGAATAAATAAAGTTTCACCTAAACATTGATATTAAATAAATCCTCCCTCATTTATAGCCAATAACCTTTAGCAAATTAACTTCTACTGATCACATTTATGGCAAATGGTGTTAAAATATCGCCAATTTACACATTCAGCCGCATTAATGATTACCACATGGATTGGTTTATTTGCGATTAAATCAATTAAGAGAAAATAAATGAATACTAAGTTTGATGAATTATTGGATTTTCCAACCGTTTTAAACTTTAAAGTCATGGGCATTGCTTGCGATGAACTACCTGACTTGGTTATTGGTGAGTTGCAAAAACACACCCCTGGTGACTACGCACCTAAGATTAAACCAAGCTCAAAAGGTAATTATCATTCGATATCTATCGCGGTAACGGTTACCAGCAAAGATCATATTGAAACAATATATAAAACCTTGAACGCCATTGAGCAAGTACGATACGTACTTTAAGCCCTAATTATTATCCGGTGTATTCTAGTTATTATTTGGATATAATGCGCTCGCATAGAATTTATAGAGATTTATCTTGAAAAATACATTGATTATTCGGCAGTTGCATAAACTCGACTACGTCGATGTTTGGCATGCCATGCAAAATTTCACCGATAATCGAGACGAGCATACCGCTGACGAACTTTGGTTGGTAGAGCACCCGTCAGTATTTACTCAAGGGCAAGCCGGTAAAGATGAACATCTACTCATGCCGGGTGATATTCCTGTCGTTAAAGTCGATCGCGGTGGACAAGTGACCTACCATGGCCCAGGTCAACAAGTGATTTATTTTATGATCAATCTACGGCGCAGAAAAATGGGCGTTAGACAGCTGGTTACCTTAATAGAGAATGGCATCGTCGCCTCAATGGCTGATTTTGGCATCACGGCAAATGCCAAGCCAGATGCACCTGGCGTTTATGTTGACGATAAAAAAATTGCCTCGTTAGGACTGCGCGTGCGCAAAGGCTGCTCTTTTCATGGCTTAGCATTAAACGTTAATATGGACCTATCGCCATTTCTTCGCATTAACCCTTGTGGTTATCAAGGCTTAGAAATGATACAAACAATCGATTTACAAGGCCCAGCCACAGTAGATCAAGCGGGTGAGTCGCTGGTTAAACATCTCAGTGAACTATTAAACACCGAGCATTTATCTTATCAAACGGGATTGGAAACAATACATGACCACTAAATCATCACGCATCACCCCAGGTACTAAACTACGCGACGCTGAAAAAATGGCGCACATTCCTATTAAGGTGGTCACCTCTGAGCGTGAAACCATGCTGAGAAAGCCTAATTGGTTACGTATTAAATTGCCAAAAAGTTCTGAGCGTATCGACAGCATTAAAGCGGCACTGCGTAAACATGATTTACATTCCGTTTGTGAAGAAGCCTCATGCCCTAATTTATCGGAATGCTTTAACCACGGCACCGCCACCTTTATGATCTTAGGCGATATTTGTACTCGTCGCTGTCCTTTTTGTGATGTCGGACATGGCCGCCCTTTGGCGATAAATAAAGACGAGCCGCGCAAGTTAGCGTTAACGCTAAAAGACATGAAATTAAAATATGTCGTGATCACCTCAGTCGATCGTGATGATTTACGCGACGGCGGCGCCCAGCAGTTTGCTGATTGTATTACCGAGATTGCCGAGCATTCACCCCATACCAAGGTCGAGATTTTAGTGCCAGATTTTCGTGGTCGTATGGAGCGCGCTTTAGACATTTTAAATGCTAATCCCCCGCACGTTTTCAACCATAACCTTGAAACGGCGCCTCGCCTTTATACCAAAGCTCGTCCTGGCGCTAACTACCAATGGTCGTTAGATTTATTGAAAAAATTTGGTCAAGCGAATCCAAACGTGCCGACTAAATCTGGCTTAATGGTAGGTTTAGGCGAAACTAACGAAGAAATTCTCCAGGTTATGCGAGACTTACGTGCTCATGGCGTCACTATGCTAACCATTGGCCAATATCTACAGCCCAGTAAACATCACTTACCTGTAGAGCGTTATGTGCATCCAGACGACTTTGACATGTTTAAGCGCGAAGCGGATAAAATGGGCTTTGAGCATGCTGCTTGTGGGCCACTGGTCCGTTCTAGCTACCACGCTGACAAACAAGCCGCTGGTGAAGAAGTGAAATAGAGTTAAATAAAGCCAAACTTTATTTTCATCATTATTCACCCAGCGCACATGAGTCTGGGTGAAGTTCAAAAGCTAGCAGCTAAAATGGCTAGCTTTTTTATTGGCCATAACTAAGTAACTAATGGCTCATTTGAGCTTAGCCTTTCGGGCGATAGGCTGAGTACACAAAAACAAGGCTAAAACCCCACCAATAAGTGCAGTTACTGCGGCAAAATCAAAGCTGGTTACCGCACCAAGACCGTCTTGCCACAATAACCCCGCAACATAAGCCCCAACTGCACCACCAACACCATAAACACCACCAATATAAAGCGCTTGCCCGCGGCTTTGTTGATTGGCGTTAAAATGCTTTTGAATAAAGGCAATACTGGCGCTATGGTACAAAGCAAAACTTAATGCGTGCAGCAATTGAGAAGCCGCTAATGCGCTATGGCTATCGGCGAAATGTCCAACTAAAAACCAGCGTAAAGCGGTAAATAAAATACTGATACTTAACAAGCTTTTTAATGAAAAGTGCTTAAAGAAAATCGCAGAAAAAACAAAAACACCTATTTCAGCCAGCACGCCAATCGCAATAAAAATACCAATGAGAAAACCAGAGTAGGCTAAGCTTTTCAGGTATAGCGCGAAAAAAACATAATAAGGGCCAAAGCTCATTTGCAACATTAAGCCAGCAAAAAAGAACAGTAAGAAGTTACGGTTAAAGACTTTTGTCTTTATCGAGACATGTGCAACTAAGGCTTGTTGGGGTACTCGCGGTTGCTTGCTAAACAAAGTTGAGATAAAAAGCCCGGCTAATATCGCCATGCCAATATAGCTGAAGGCCTGTGCAGAATAGCGCTCAATTAACTCACTACTGAGCATGGCAACAATGATAAAACCAATACTGCCCCACAACCGAATACGGGCATATATTTTCGCACTTTTACCAATAGAGTTCAGCGTCATGACTTCAATTTGCGGTAAAATTGAAGTCCAAAATAAGCTAAACATCGCCAAGCTAAACATCAGTGGCCAATAGCTCATAGTCCAAATAAGCAAACTAAAGCACAGCAACGACAGCAATGCCCCAACCTGCACTATGGTTAATTGCTTACCTGTGCTGTCAGCAAGTTGTGCCCACAATGACGGCGCGACTATTTTTGTTGCGGTGATCACCGCTAATATTTCACCAATTTCAAGTGAACTAAAGCCTCTAGCATCAAGGAATAACGCTAAAAACGGCACCACTAAACCTAAAATGCCAAAATACCAAAAGTAGTTCGCTGACAAACGAACAAATTGCTTTGAAGCCACTTGTTAGCAATCCGTTGCTAGCTTAGCGCTCAATATCTGGCGTTTGACAACTGACATCCATATTCTGCGCGCGATGTCTTAAATAATGATCCATCAAGGTTAATGCGAGCATGGCTTCTGCGATTGGCACCGCACGAATACCGACACAAGGATCATGACGACCTTTAGTGATAATATCTGCCGGCTGACCTTGAAGATCAACGGTTTTACCACTGACACCAATACTCGATGTCGGTTTCAGGGCAATAGAGGCGACAATCGGTTGCCCTGACGATATGCCGCCTAACACGCCACCGGCGTGATTAGAGGCAAATCCTTCCGGTGTTAACTCGTCTCTATGCTCAGAGCCTTTTTGGTTAACCACGGCAAAACCATCACCGACTTCTACCGCTTTTACGGCATTAATGCCCATTAGCGCATGGGCGATATCGGCATCTAAGCGATCGAAAATGGGCTCGCCTAGACCAACTGGGACATTGTTCGCCACCACCATTAACTTAGCGCCAATTGAGTCTTTTTCGCGCATAATGCCACGTAATAACTCATCTAATTGTTCAAGCTTGCTGGCATCAGGGAAAAAGAATGGATTATCTTCAACAATATTCCAGTCAATATGCTCTGCCGTCACTTCACCAATTTGGGTCACACAGGCTTGAATGGTAATACCAAATTTTTGTTTTAAATATTTTTTCGCTACTGCGCCAGCAGCCACTCGCATTGCAGTTTCGCGGGCTGAAGAACGGCCACCACCTCGATAATCACGAATGCCGTACTTCTGCCAATAGGTATAATCGGCATGGCCTGGACGAAATGTTTTCGCAATATCGCCGTAGTCTTGTGAACGTTGATCGGTGTTTTCAATCAATAAGCCAATCGGCGTACCTGTAGTTTTACCTTCAAACACACCTGACATTATTTTCACTTCGTCCGCTTCACGGCGTGCCGTGGTAAAACGTGAGGTGCCCGGCCGACGGCGGTCTAAGTCAAGCTGCAAATCAGCCTCACTAAGTTCGAGACCCGGAGGACAGCCATCAATAATAGCGCCTAGCCCTAAACCGTGGCTTTCGCCAAATGAAGTCACTGTAAATAATTTACCAAAAGTATTGCCTGACATAATGAATCTTTACCCGTAAAAAATACTGTTTTATACCGGCAATAAAATAAATGAAATGCTCATTACTCTATTGCATGAAATCTTCTTGATGTTGCTGTAATTGTGCTTTGGTTAAACGAAAAACACCATGGCCGCCACGTTCAAACGCTAACCACTGAAACGGTACATTTTCAAAAGCCGCGGTTAAATGTACCTGTGAATTACCCACCTCACAAATCAGCACGCCATCATCATTAAGATGGCTGGCCGCTTGCGCCAATATTTGTCGCACTATGTCTAAACCATCAAAACCGCTGCCTAAGCCCATTTCTGGCTCATGTAAATACTCTTGCGGCAACTCATCGACATCTTCTTGATCAACATAAGGCGGATTTGTCACTATTAAATCATAGCTTTGTCCTGCTACCCCAGAAAAAACGTCAGATTGAATTGGAATAACTTGTGCAGTTAAACCATGGCCTTCAATATTGATTTGCGCAACATTAAGGGCATCAACCGACAGATCTAAAGCATCAACTTCCGCATCAGGAAACTGCACCGCGCAGGCAATGGCAATACAGCCACTGCCGGTGCATAAATCTAAAATTCGACTCGGCGCCTGAGCAATTAACCCCGTAAAGCCGTTATCGATTAACTCACCTATTGGCGAGCGAGGTACCAGCACACGTTCATCAACATAAAAAGGTAAACCACAAAACATCGCTTGATTAGTTAAATAAGCCGATGGGATGCCTTCAACAATACGTCGTTGAAATAATGCTAAAATCGCTAGCCGTTCAGCTGATGTCAAACGGCATGACATGATCTCAATGGCTATTTCTCGAGGTAGGGCAAGCTGGTGCATCACTAAAGTCAGTGCTTCATCCCATGCGTTACTTATACCATGACCAAAATACAGCTCAGCTTGATTGAACTGACTTGCACCAAAGCGCACATAATCGTTAACGGTATGCAATTGCTCGCTTACCTCGGCAAAATTTATTGTTTCCACGCGTTCCTCAGGCTTAAACTCAGTCATAGATATGATTTTTTATTATACTTTCACTTGTTATTGTTCGTCGATGTTTTTAGACTTCGCCAATGAAATTTAAAGATGCACTTAACGCAGCAGAAAAAAAGTTATTTAAAGACGCCATAGGTAAGGTAAAACCTTTGGTGCAGGACAGGGTACACCCGGCAAAAAGAACCATCAAGCAGAAAACGACGTTAGCAAGACAAAAAGATAAAAAAGCCCTAGCTGAGTTTCATTTCTCTGATGAGTTTGAACCCAATTTAAACAACCATGGGCCGGTAAAGTATGTGCGTGACGGTGTCGACAGTTTTGCCGCGAAAAATTTGCGACGAGGCCATTATAGCCCTGATCTAATTTTAGACCTGCACGGCTTAGATCAACAACAGTCGAAGCGAGAAATTGCCGCCTTACTAGCCGCATGCGAAAAAGAACACGCGCAATGTGTTTGCATCGTTCATGGCTTAGGGGGCCGAGTATTAAAAAATAAAGTGCCGCACTGGTTAGTGCAACATCCTGATGTCATGGCTTTTCATCAAGCGCCACTGGAGTGGGGCGGTAATGGCGCCATACTGGTGTTAGTGGAATTAAAAGACAAATTCAATCTCGACTAAAACCGATGTCACACTAAAACCTATGCCACACTAACACCACTAATTTAGCGCGCAATGGTATCAGGCGACACTAAGCCAACAAACTCTCCTTGCATCGCTTGCAGATCATAGTCAATTTGTGCAACAGAGGCGGTTTGAAATATCGGCATGGTATTGTCACTGGTTAATTCTGCCACCAAATAGCTCACTAACGGCATATGTGACACTAGTAATATGCTTTGGTACTGCGCTTTAGCGCATACGCCATCAAGATAATCATGCACAGCTTTAGGGCTATCTTCTGGCGTGATCAGGCTGAGGGTTTGCCTTTTGCCAACATCACTTAACTGGCTAATGACAGCATCTGCGGTTTGTTGCGCGCGCAAGTATGGACTAACAAAGATGCAATCAAAGCGCTGACTATTGGCCAATAACCAGCGGCCAGTGGCTTTAGCTTCTTTAACACCCTCTTCAGTTAATGCCCTGAGAGCATCGCTAGCAGCTACCGATTCAGCTTGACCATGACGCATAACAAAAATTTGCATAAATACCTTAATTTCAACAGGTTTGACTATAAAGTTTAAAAATTGCGGCTATAGTAAAGGAATTGTTATCTTTTTATAACACTACTTTCATTAATTTTGCCATCTTGTTGTGAACAAGAAAGATAAATCAAGGCAAAACACTCGATTGAGTAGAGCTAACTATTGGTATTGAGAGCAGAGCAGGCTTGGGGTATTTTCACCAGTACAAGTGGGCATAAATTATTGAAATTGACATAACAACGACTAAGAATAAATGGACTCACCTTATTCCTTAAGGTAATTTAGCATGACTATAGGAATAACACTAAAATCATAGCTAAAGCCTGCTATCGGTTATATTTTGCGGAAGCGACAGTGAAAAAAAGCCCAAATGACACTAAGCAATATAAAGCAATAACCTTAACCAATGGATTGAGAGCGTTACTGGTGCACAATACTGAGTCGAATAAATCGGCTGCAGCCCTCGCCGTCAACGTTGGTCATTTTGCTGATCCTATCCACAGGCAAGGCTTAGCGCATTTTCTTGAGCATATGCTATTTCTTGGCACCAAAAACTTCCCCGATGGCAGTGAATATCAAAAGTTTATTAATGAACATGGTGGCAGCAATAACGCTTGGACGGCCACTGAGCATACCTGCTTCTTTTTTGATATTGGCCATCAGCATTTTAGCGAAGCAATAGAACGTTTTGGCGAGTTCTTCACCGCGCCCTTACTATCAGAAGAGTTTGTTAACAAAGAACGAAAAAACATTGACGCCGAATTCAAACTTAAATTAAAAGATGATATCCGCCGGCTTTATGACGTTCACAAAGAAACCATTAACCAAGACCACCCTTTCGCTAAATTCTCAGTCGGTAGCAGTGAAACCTTAGCCGATAAAGCTGGTTACAATTTACGCGATGAAGTGTGTGATTTTTTCCAAGAGCACTACCAAGCACATTTTATGACTCTCGTGCTAGAGGGTCCGCAGCCAATTGCCGAATTAGAACGCTTAGCGAATTGTCATTTTTCTAAAGTTAAATCAAACGGCGTTGCGAAAGCTAAAATTAGCCAGCCGCTTTATCATGCCGAACACCAGCAAAAATTTATCTCGGTGCAACCGGTTAAAAACGATCAACAACTGATCATTAACTTTGCCATGCCAAGCATAGATAAATTTTATCGGCAAAAACCTGAATCTATACTTGCTTACTTAATCGGTCATGAAGGCCCTGGCAGCATATTGTCATTATTAAAAAGTAAGCAATGGGCTTTAGCGTTAACCGCAGGCTCTGGAATAAATGGCTCAAATTTTAAAGATTTCAATATTAGCATTTCACTTTCAAAGTTAGGTCAAAAACACATAACATCCATCGTTAGCATAGTATTTTCTTATCTAAACTTACTTAACCAAGCACCGATTAATAGTCGATATTATCAAGAGAAAAAAGCTTTAGCGGAATTGTCATTCTCTTATCAAGAAAAACTATCACCGCTTGACTCTGTCAGCCAACTTGTTATTAACATGCAGCATTATCCCGAGCAAGACTACATTTTTGGGGATTATGTCATGCAAGGCTTAGATGAATCTGCGTTTAGCTACTTACTTGACCATATGGTACCGACAAATGTTCGCATTATATCTATCAGTAAAGAGTCGAGCCCACATCGACGTACCAGTAAATGGTATAAAGTGCCCTACTCTGTGATTGACATCAAGCCAGAGCAAATTCAGCAATGGCAAAATGCGCCGACTTTAAACGAGCTAGCGCTACCCAATAAAAACCCTTATATCGTCTCCCAACCGGAGTTAATCGCTGATGACAATGCAGCAAACTCGCCTTTGACGCCGCCGAGTAATATTTGTCAGGAAAATGGCCTAAATGTCTGGTTTAAACACGATACCAGCTTTAAAACCCCGAAAGGCTATATTTATCTATCGATAGACTCACCAGCGGTCATTGAAAACACCAGTACAATAGCAATGACCCGCTTATTTATTGACTTATACAGCGATGCCGTTATTGAAGAACACTACGACGCCGAGTTAGCGGGTATTCACTATCACCTTTACTCTCATCAAAGTGGTTTAACACTGCAATTGTCCGGTATAAGTACTAAGCAAGAACAACTGTTGCCGCTGCTATTAGCCAGCTTAATACAAGGTAAGTTTTGCCAAGAAAAGTTTGAATTATTTAAACAACAATTACTCAGCCATTGGCATAATGCAGAAAACAGTAAATCCATTTCACAGCTATTTGCTAATCTTAGTGCCACCATGCAACCGAAAAGCCCAAGTAGTCAAACTTTAATTAACGCGCTTGAAAAAATAGAATTCCATCAGTTTCAAAACTTTGTGCCGCGTATTTTTGAACATACCGCCATCAACATGCTGATCCATGGTAATTGGTCAAGACAGTCAGCGAACAATATTATTGAAGAAGTCAAACAAGTTTTCAAAGACAAGATCTCTGAAAACAACCAAGTGCAAATTCCCTGTCTTGATATCCAAGGATTAGGAGTACTAACAATCCCCATAGAGTTACCTGCGCATGACCACGCCGCACTGCTCTATTTTCCGCTGCCTCAGAAAGATTTGCGTACGGTAGCATTAGCCATGTTAATTAATCAGTTATTATCACCGATTTTTTTCCAAGAAATGCGCACCGAAAAGCAATATGGCTATTTGGTTGGGGTCGGTTTTATCCCGATCAATCGGTACCCAGGCATCGCCTTTTATATTCAATCCCCCCATACCGACTCCGTTACCCTAACAGCGGCAATAGACGACTTTATTGCGCGGGCTAATCATTACATTGCAACTTTACCGGCCGAACACTGGCAACACCTGCAATTTGGCTTGGCAAGTCAGTTACAAGAAAAAGACACCAGCTTGAGAATAAAAAGCCAGCGCTATTGGGCAACCATTTGCAATAAAGAAGAATCTTTCACTCAAAAGCAAAAACTAATTACCGTCATTGAGCGCCTATCAATAAACGATGTTAGTGAGTTTATTCAACAACACTTTCATGGCAAAAAGGCAAAAGACTACCTATCATTATTAAGTTACGAAAACAATGCTCAATTAGCCGCCATGACCACAAACCAATCAATAGATAACGATTTCGAAGCTTTATTAAAAAAAAGCCATAAAAAATACTAGTTTAGAAAATAAATAAGGTAACTTTGTTATGGCAGAAACGTCGTTATCTACCTAACACAATAACCACAAAGATTGACTTCGCTCCTGACATCCTTTGTAATGGGTCTAGCATCCAAAAATAATAAAAATATCTGGCCTACCTGACAAGTTAAATCATTAAGGTAAGGGTTTCACTACCAAAAGGTTGAGTTAGTGCTTTTGCTTTTTTTTAAATATAAGTTAATGTCGAAATTTTCTCCGACACTTGCTGTCTTAGCTTTACTTGCTTTGCTATTCCCTTATAACAACACGCTAGCTTTCGAAAACAATATCAATCAGCCCCCGCTAAAGTTCGAACGCATCTCCATTGCCGAAGGTTTATCACAAAGCTATGTTTACGATATTATCCAAGATAAAAATGGCTTCATCTGGATCGCCACACAAGATGGTTTAAATCGTTATGATGGTAAAAATTTCGTTTATTATCGCCACGATAGAGCTAATAAAGACTCAATTGCCGACAATTTCATTCGTAAACTTTTTATTGATAATAACAATGTGCTTTGGGTTGGAACCAATAAAGGTTTAAGTCGCTACAGCCAAACACTAGATAATTTCGAAAACTTCTATCATCAAAGTAACAATACTAACTCATTAAAAGACGATGAAATATGGGATATTTATCAAGATCAACAAGATGTGATCTGGATCTCCACTAAAGAAGGCCTCCATAAGTTCGACTCAGAAAACAATAACTTCTCTCGGGTCAGAATCCGTGGTTTTAGCACAGCTTTAAAAGAAATTAAAACCATCTTTCAAGATAATAAAGGTAATTATTGGCTAGGAACTTATGACCAAGGCATATTTTTAACCAATAGCACAATGACATTTGCCGTATCACTCAACGCTGAAAATAAATGGGATTTAGAGATAAACGCTAATGCGCTTTTTGATTTAAAGTTTATTGATAATCAATATTGGTTAGCGACTGACAATGGCTTATATATCGTCTCAGAAGATTATGAAATAGTTAAACACTATACAGATAAAAGTTCTGATATTGCATTAAATATACTATCAAAAAAAGTTAGATCTATTGAACAGCTTAACGACTCAGCCGTTTGGATAGGCACATTGAACGGATTAAATAGTATTAACATTTTGACGGGCAAAGTCGACTCATATCAAAGTGAACAACATAAAAACGCACTCTCATTTGATCTTATTTTAAAAGTTTACCGAGATAGCGCTGATAAATTATGGTTAGGTACAAACGGTGGAGGAATTAGCACTTTCAGCCCTATCCAACTAAAAATAAATCATGGGTTATTTAGCTATTCTGGAAATGAACAAGCTGTTTATGCTTTTGCTGAAGCAACTGATAACACTATTTGGTTTACTACGGAACAAGGTCAACTTAGTCGAATTGAGCAAAGTGGCAAAGTTAGCGTCACATCAACTTCAAATCAAAGGCCTTTTAGCCACCTTATCGCTGATAATAAAAATAACCTTTGGTTAAAAACTGAGCCCGAACGTCCATCTGAACCTGGAAACCTATTCTATTATCAAACTAATACAGGTAAGTTAACCGAACACGAAGAATGGGCAAAAAGCTCAACGCAGCGCTACAATAGTAAATTATTATTCTTACGCGATAAACTATGGTTCATTGATAAACAAGGACAGTTATCAAACTATAATATCGAGCATAAATCATTTGAAATATTCATAACAGAACCTCCTACGCTCTTTACTGCTTTTACAGATGATGCCGAAGGTAACCTCTGGCTTTCAAGCACCAATAATAAAATTATTAAATTTGATATCAAAAATAAAAACTTTGAAACTGTTACCACTTTAAAATCAAAACTTAATAGCTTTAGCTCCGTGACTAGTATTACCATTTCAAAAAATTGGCTTTGGCTGGGCTCTAGAGGCCAAGGTATAACATTACTTAATAAGCTTAACTTAGATGAAACTCATATTAGCGAGAGTTCTGGATTGTCCAACAACTTTATTGCCGCAATAAAAATAGATAACTCAGAGAATGCTTGGATATCCACAAACAAAGGCATAAATACGGTTAACCCAAATTCAAAAGTAGTACGCTCTTTTAACCAAGCGCTAAAATTATATGATAGTGAATTTATTAGCGATAGTGCCTTAATTACCCAAGAACAAGTAGTTTATTTTGGAGGTTTAAATGGCTTTCATGCTTTTACACCACAAGATGTTTTACAAATATCCCAAAACTTACCCACCCCCTATATATCAAATATTTTAGTAGCAAATAAAGAAGTTCCTGTTTCAAGCAACGGAGCTAAGATATTTCATTTAAAACAAGCTCCTAATTCGTTAACCACTCTAACTTTAGCCCATGAACAGTCCCAATTTAGTATAGAGTTTATTTCTCCAAACATAAAAATGCCTAGTTACTTAAAGTATCGTTACCGCCTTAGAGAATGGGAAGATAAATGGATTGATGCCGGTAAAAATAACCTTCGAGCAACCTACACAAACTTAAGTCCTGGGGATTATGTCTTTGAAGTACAAGCCTTTGATTTACAAAACAATCAAAAAAGTGCAATCAAAACACTCAATATTGCAATAATGCCCCCCTGGTGGTTATCGCGTAGTGCCATATTAATATATAGCCTTATTGCACTATTAATCATAGCTTACATCCTTCAGCAAATGCGCCATAAGCGCCTTTATCACTTACAGATAAAATTAAGTGAAGAGCGGCTTAAGTTGTCACTTTGGGGGAGCGGCGATGAAATGTGGGACTGGAATATCACCCAAGGTAAAATATATCGCTCAAATATTTGGGGCATCCTAGAATTCCCACAAGATGGCAAGCGCAACGTCGGCACTGATCAAACCAATATTCATCAACAGGATATCCCGCGAGTACAGGCAGCATTAAATCAGCACTTTGAAGATAGCAGTCAACATTTTGAAGCGACCTATCGAGTAAAAGACAAGGATAACAAATGGATTTGGGTACTTGATCGCGGGAAAATTGTCGAACGGGATGAAAAAAACGCCCCCTGTAGAATGACCGGAACCTTAAAAGATATTAGCCAGATTAAACGTGCGGATGAGCGCTTAAAACTTTTTGCTAAATGTATCGAGAATATTTCCGACGCCATTGTGATTTATGACCGTCAATTTACCGTCGTCGATGTAAACAAAGCGTTTCAGCGCATTACCGGAAAAAGTAAAGCACAAATGCGCGGTACTCTACTAACATTTGAACAGTACCCCGATAGCTTTAATCAAAGTGTCAAGAAACACTTAATTACTAAAGGTAATTGGCATGGTGAAATAGAAAATGTCCGCGACAACGGCGCTGTATATTTGACCGATTTCAATATAGATATCATACGTGACGAAAATAATAATATTTCCCACTTTGTTGGGGTATTTTCTGATATTACCAAACGTAAAAAAACCGAAGCAGAATTACGCAAACTGGCCAATACCGACACTTTAACTGGATTACCTAATCGCTCCTATTTTCAAGCCAACCAACAAAAATTAGTTAATAATAAAATACCACATGCCTTATTAGTGTTTGATTTAGATAATTTCAAAAAAGTTAATGATTCCTTAGGCCACGAAATGGGCGACCTATTGCTCTGTAAAGTTGCTGAGCGCATTAGAACGCTAGGGAGAAGTCAAGACTCGGTTTACCGTTTAGGTGGCGATGAATTTAGTTTAATTGTCGAGAATACCAATGATATTCATATTATCACTAGCATCACCAAAGAAGTATTAGCCTCAATCGCACTACCGCTAAAGCTAAAAAGCCAAGAAATTGTCCTTTATAGCAGTATTGGTATCGTGCTATACCCTGAAGATGGCACAAGCCCACAAGAGCTGCTTAAAAACGGCGATACAGCCATGTATCACGCAAAGAACGCTGGCGGGAATAAATACCAATTCTTCAGTGATTCAATGAACAAAGCTGTCGTCAAACGCCTGCAAATTGAAAATTTAATTAGGCATGGTTTAAAGGAAGACTTTTTCTCGGTTTTTTATCAACCTAAAATTGAAATAGCCACAGGTAAAATCGCGGGCATGGAAGCACTGGTACGCTTTGAAACACCAAATAAAGGTATTATAAGCCCAGTAGTGTTTATCCCGATATCCGAAGAAACTGGACAAATAATAGACATAGGCGAAGTGGTATTACGTAAAGCCTGTTTTGCTACCAAGAAATGGGTAGACGCGGGCCTTTTTGACGGGCGTATTGCCGTCAACCTTTCCGCAGTGCAATTTACTCAACCCAATTTGGTAGCCATGATAGCCAGTATATTAAAAGAAAGTAAATTAGCTGCAAAATACCTAGAATTAGAGATAACTGAAGGTACGGTTATGAACTCACCACAAAAAGCCATCGATACCATGCTGCAAATTCGCGCTATGGGTGTACATTTGGCTCTTGATGATTTTGGTACCGGCTATTCTTCACTTGCCTACTTGAAGAAGTTCCCTTTAAACACGCTAAAAATTGATAAAGCCTTTATAGATGACATTGAAACATCAGAGCAAGGCAGAAACATGGTAGCAACCATAATTACTATTGCACATAATTTAGGTATGCAGGTGGTGGCAGAAGGCGTCGAAACTAACCAGCAGTTAAGCTTTTTGTCCGGTCTGCATTGTGAACAATTACAGGGCTATCTTTACAGTAAACCTTTACCTGAAAATGACTTCCAAAAGTATTTACTGTCTTTTCAAATCACTAATAAGTCGACCTCACTCAGTAAAAACACCATCTAACCTCTGTCGTCTTAACTGATCTTAACTAACTGACGACTTTATGACACTAAGAAACTGCTTTAAATAAAACGCTGAAGGCCCCATAAATTAAGACTTTAAAAATATGGCACAGCTTTTGCTTTTTCTATTATTGAAATTAAATAAATCAATAATATTAATAAGGAAATAGCATGCTTAGTTCATTAATTCTCTCTTTGGCCATGTCAAGTACCCCTGCCGCAATTAACGTAAATGATATCAACATTGAAGAAGCGGGCACTCGTCGTGATCAAGTTCGTATTGGTACTCGTCGTGATCAAGTTCGTATTGGCACTCGTCGTGATCAAGTTCGTATTGGCACTCGTCGTGATCAAGTTCGTATAGATATAGAAAATGACAAAGTTGATATTTCAGAAGTTGGCACTCGCCGTGACCAAGTTCGTATCTAGGAGTTATTATGATTAATTTACTTAAATCATTATTTGTTACTGAAAAAACTGAGAATAGCATTGCTGCGAGCATCGAAATTAAAGAGATGCCGGCAAGCACTTGGTGGAATTAAGCTCTAATAGCACATCAATTAGCTATTAAAGAATATTGGACACTTCGCTACAAGGAAGTTAGCGTCTTTCTCGACTAAAGATTAAAAATAAGAAACAAGGAATAGTTCAGGATTATGCTGAAAATAACAAACAATCAAAGCCAAAGCGCTGATATTGCTTTACGCGTTTCTTCATACAAAACATTGGCCAGACAAAAGGCCCAAACATCAATCCTGCTGTTGCCCAACGCTTAGCACCTAAACCGCTACTAATTGCCTGACAATAAAAAAACAATGAAAATACAACACCTAGGGTGATTACAAGTAATAAAATCATGCTCTACTCACTACGAAAACAATCTATTTAAAAAGAAACTTACCAAACGCGCGCAGGCATATTATCAACTTTAGAGTAAATATTCAAAAAATATTAACCTTAATATTTACTCATATCCCTCTTTATATCCTAATAATACATTTTATCTAGCGGATAAAAAAGAGGCAATAAACTGCCTCTTTTTTAGCCAAGTATTGCCGTCTTTATGGCAAAATAACACCCTGAACTTTAGCTCTAATTATAAAAACTCTCACCATGCTCTGCCATTTTCACCAAAGCCTCACATGGCGCAAATCGTTCACCAAACTCTGTTTGCCATTGCGTTAACTTACTCACTAAAGTGGCAGCACCAATTTTATCCATATACTGGAATGGACCACCAAGAAAAGGTGGGAAGCCGATGCCAAAAATAGCACCAATATCACCGTCACGGGCATTACGGATAATACCTTCATCTAAACAACGGGCAGCTTCATTAAGCATCATATAGACGCAACGTTCCGCTTGAGCATCGGTGACAGCTGTATTACTTACCTGCAGACCCAGGAGCGAATACACACTGTCATCAACTAGCTTCTTCTTACTTTTAGTCTTGTATTGGTAAAAGCCTTTCTGGTTCTTTTTACCTAAACGACCATCATCAATTAGTTTTGAAAAGGCTGCTGGTGGTGCGAAGCGATCGCCTAATTCAGCTTGTAATATTGGACCAATTTTAGCGCCAATATCAATACCCACTTCATCAAGTAATTGCATAGGGCCTACCGGGAAACCAAATTTCACCATGGCTTTATCAAGTGCTTCAATAGAGCAGCCTTCAAGCAGCAATATCGCCGCTTCATTCATATACGGCGCTAAAATACGGTTAACATAAAAACCTGCTTTATCCTTAACAACAATAGGTGTTTTGCCTTGTTTCTTAGCAAAAGCCACTGTGGTTGAAATGGTTTGGTCTGAGGTTTTCTCATGCGGAATAATCTCTACCAATGGCATTTTATCGACCGGTGAAAAGTAGTGTAAACCAATCACATTTTCAGGGCGTATTGCTTGCTCGGCAATTTGTCCTATCGGTAAACTCGAGGTATTACTGGCAAAAATTGTACTTTCTTTACAATGGCTTTCAATATCTGCCACCATATTCTGCTTTAAAGTTAAATCTTCAAATACCGCTTCAACAACAATATCAGCCTGTTTAAAGCCACTGTACTCCGTTGTGCCAGTTATTAAGGCTAATTGATTTTGCATTTCGCTATGACGAATAAAACGGCGTTTAACTCGTTTATTTAACAAGTCATAACCATATTTTAGGGCAGAACTAATACCTTGATGTGAAATATCTTTAATACGCACCGGCAACTTCGCCTTCGTTGCAGTAACAAAGGCAATACCGCCGCCCATTAAGCCACCACCAAGTACAGCAACGCTGCTGATTTTTTCAGGTGCTACGCCTTCAATGCCCTGCTCTTTTTTCATATCTGTAGTAGCAAAAAATACTTGGCGAAGCTGTGCTGATACGTCACTCATCACTAGCTGACCAAAATGGTCCGCCTCCACTTGATAACCTTTAGCTGGCGTTTGTTCGACACCGACACGTACGCAGTCGATTATTTTTAATGGCGCTGGATAATTGCCTTTAGTTTGACCTAATACCATTTTTGTTGCCTGATTAAAGACAATGCTACGACCTACGCCGTTACCTTCAAGTAATTTATCCATCATGGATAACTGACGCGCTTTTGCTTTTACCTTACCAGAAAGCGCTAACTGCTCAGCAGTTTTTAACAAAACACTATTAGGCACCACGTCAATTACTAAGCCAGCCTTTAAGGCTTGCTTAGGTCGTAACTGCTTACCCGTAAGCATCATATCTAAGGCTTTTTGAATACCAACTCGTTTGGGCAGTCGTTGTGTGCCACCACCACCGGGTAGCAAACCTAATTGCACTTCAGGTAAACCTAATGCGGTTTTAGGGCTATCGCTACAAACGATAGCATGACAAGCCATAGCCAGCTCTAATCCACCACCTAAACAAGCGCCATGAACAGCAGCAACGACAGGTATAGTTAAATTTTCTAACTGATCAAAAATCATTTGCCCTTGACGTGACAAGGCAGTGGCTTCCGCGGCAGAAGTACAACCCGCTAACATATGGACATCAGCACCGGCGACAAAAGAGTCGGCTTTGCCACTGGCTAACACTAAGCCAACAATGCTTTTATCTTCGCGGATCTCTTTTAAGATCTCAGCAATTTCATCCGCAAATGCCGCTTTGAGAGTATTCATGGAATCGCCTTTAACGTCCATGAGTAAATGCGCTATGCCATTTTCTTGGCGCACTAAGCTAAAGGTCTTGTTATTGTCTTGTGATTTTTCCGTTACTACATCAGTCATTAGTCTGTCTCCACTATCATAGCTGCGCCTAAGCCACCTGCTGCACAAGCAGTGGTTAAGCCTATTCCGCCACCACGACGATTTAATTCATTTAATGTTTGTACAATCAAGCGCGTACCGGTTGCAGCAAAAGGATGACCATAAGCTAACGAGCCGCCCATAACATTAAACTTGGCCATGTCGATTTCACCAATGGCTTTATCTTGTCCAAGGTGGGTGCGCGCAAATTTGTTACTAGCAAACATTTTCATATTCGCCAACGCTTGTGCGGCAAACGCTTCATGCATTTCAATTAAGTCTAAATCGGCTAAATTCATCCCGGCACGTTTTAAGGCAATTGGCGTGGCGAAACTTGGCCCCATTAACATATCTTCCCAGACATCAATGGCGGCAAAACCATAACTGCGAATGTAACCTAACGGTTTATAACCTAGCTCTTTAGCGCGACCTTCTCGCATCATTAATACGGCCGAAGCGCCATCGGTTAATGGCGTGCTGGTGGCCGCGGTTACTGTGCCGTGTTTACGATCAAACACCGGGCGTAATTTTGCATAACTGGCCAATTCTGAATTTTCACGAATACAATTATCTTTAGCGATAAACGACTTATAAGGCTCGCTATGTGCGGTCATTACCTCACCGTCAAGCTTGCCTTCTTGCCAGCTTTTCGTCGCTAAAGTATGTGAGCGATGCGCCAAGGCGTCTTGATCTTCACGGCTAATACCATGGGTTTTTGCCATTTGCTCAGCGGTTTCTCCCATAGAAATGCCGGTAGAAAATTCTGCAACAGCAGGTGGGACCGGTAAAATATCTTTAAAATTAAGTTGGCGAATTAACGCCAATTTCTGGCCAAATGAGCGTGCTTTACTTAAATCTAACAAGGTACGGGCGAATTTTTTAGAAACCCCAATCGGCGCCACCGAGGATGAGTCAGCACCGCCAGCTACACCCACATCAACAAAACCGGCCATAATCGACTCAGCAACATTCACCGTCGATTGAAAACTGGTAGCACAGGCGCGCGAAACGCTATAAGCATCGGTATGCACATTCATACCAGTACCGAGCACAATCTCACGAGCAATATTTGGCGCTTCTGGCATTTGTACCACTTGCCCAAACACCAGTTGGTCAATGATTTTTGGGTCAACATCATGTTTTTTAAGTAATTCATTAACAACAATTTTGCCTAAGTCGACAGCTGGAACACCGTGAAAAGCCGTCGCTTGTTTTGCGAACGGTGTCCGTAAACCTGCGACTATCGCGATACGTTCGCCACTGCCTGTTAGTAATTTTGATTTTGTCATTTTTATTTCCATCTTGTTGCAATACTCAAGAGGTCAGACCTCTTTGGATTTAACTTGATTCTAACCATATATAGAAAAAATTCAATCTTTATCAATAAACAATCGTTAAGCGGTTAAATAGCCACGACAATTTTATCTTAGCGGTTGTTTTTTAAAAGCTGAACCTTATATCAACTTATGGGTCAGAGTTGCTGACTAAAATTTTTTTCATCAACTAATAAAGATAAACTATGGCTATTGAACATTTTTCCTCATTAAAAGAACATTTATCTGCAGAAATTATCGGACAGCATGCGCTGGTTGAAAACTTACTGATTGCACTTTTAGCTAATGGTCACCTTATTGTAGAAGGTCCTCCGGGTTTAGCAAAAACTCGCGCGGTTAACGCCTTAGCACAAGGCATAGAAGCCGACTTTCATCGCGTGCAATTTACCCCAGATTTACTGCCGGCTGATTTAACCGGTACCGATATCTATCGCCCAGAAGATGGCAGCTTTGTTTTTCAGCCTGGGCCGCTATTTCGCAACTTAGTGTTAGCCGATGAAATCAACCGTGCACCAGCGAAAGTGCAGTCGGCGTTATTAGAAGCCATGGCAGAAGGCCAAATCACCGTCGGTCGCAACACGTACCCGTTACCAGAATTATTTTTAGTAATGGCGACACAAAACCCTATCGAGCAAGAAGGCACTTATCCCCTGCCTGAAGCTCAACTCGATCGCTTTTTAATGCATGTTGAGATTGGCTACCCTGATGCGGCAAGTGAGCTGGAAATTTTAAAACTCAATCGTGGTGAAGCATTAAAAGTAGCAAAACAGCCAATAAAAGAAATCACTCAAGCAGATATTTTCGCGGCCCGTGAACAAGTGATGCAAATTCACATGGCGCCGGCAGTCGAAAACTATATCGTTGATCTGATCATGGCGACCCGTAATCCAGAAAAATATGATGATAAGTTAAAGCAGTGGCTTGCCTACGGCGCCAGTCCACGTGCGACTATTGCCCTCGATCGCTGTGCCCGTGCCCGAGCTTGGTTAAATGATCGTGACTTTGTCAGCCCTGAAGACGTCCAAGCGGTGTTTCATAACGTTTTACGCCATCGTATTTTAATGACCTATCAAGCTGAAGCAGAAGGTATCAGTAGTAATCAACTACTTGATCACATCCTCAGCTTAGTAGCGGTGGCCTAGGCGCAAAATACCGTTATGTGGTTTAATCAAAAAAAATCAAACGAGCAAAACGACCCGCAAATATTGCTGGATGAACTGTCAAGCAATGGGATTGAACTCTCCATTGAAGAGCTGATCCGCTATCAAAGCAAAAGCTCGTTAATCAATTTAGCCGCCGCGAAAAGTTTACATGGCAAAATGTCAGGTAATTACCTTGCCCGCAGTAAAGGGCGCGGTATGGAATTTGATGAAGTGCGTCATTATCAAAATGGCGACGATATTCGCGCCATTGATTGGCGAGTCACCGCGCGTACCGGAGAAACACATACCAAGTTATTTCGCGAAGAAGTCGAGCGCCCCGTGCTGATTGCCACCGACTTAAGCACTAACATGCTGTTTGGTAGTCAACTGCTGTTTAAGTCGGTACAAGCAGCGCATGTGGCCGCGCTAGTGGCTTGGCATGCCAAATCACGTGGCGACCGTATTGGTGGCGTGGTGTTTAATCAACACAGCCACACAGAATTAAAGCCGCGCAGCCGACAACAAGGGGTATTGCATTATTTACATGCCTTAGTGAAATGTCATGCTGAGTCAAGCGCTGCATGCAGCGAGCCATTAGATCGCGAGCAAGCAAAACTAGCTTTTGAGCAAAACTGTGCCCGCCTACGGCAACTCGCGAAACCCGGTAGTTTAGTGTATTTGCTCACTGACGCCTTTAGTCTTACTGACGAAGCTGTACGTCACTTAGCCAGTGTCAGTCAACACTGTGAATTAGTGGTGTGCTTGCTAAGCGATCCGCTCGAACAGCAATTACCCGAGAGCGAACAAAAAATTAGTGTCACCGTCACCGATGGCAACGAGCGTCAGCAACTGATATTAGGTGATAAGGCCATGGCAGAAAAATATCATCAACACGCCATGAGCTTAAACGACACCATAGAGCAAAAGTTAGCTAAAGCTGGTGCTCGCTTACTACATTTTTGTGCCAGTGAGCCGCTCGAAACTCAATTACATCGCGGAGTAGCCTCATGGATCCGTTAGCACAATTAAAAGATATTCACTTACCCAGCAATGTCCACAACTACCCCATCGCACCGGGTTGGTGGCTGTTAGCCCTGATTGTGTTGGCGTTAATCATTTATGGCGTGATAAAGCTGCGACAATACCGTGCTAAACGCAAAGCGCAAAAAACCGCCTTAAAGCAATTAGCTCATGCCGCAGATATCAGCACTATGGTGAGCGTATTAAAATGGGCCGCTTTACAATATTTCCCGCGCCAGCAAGTCGCGCCTTTAACCGGTGGAGCTTTTAAAAACTTTTTAATCGCGACATTACCCACTAAGCAGCAAGCACAGTTTACCCAGCTGAGTGGCGAGAACTTTAGCTCGGTCTATCAAAGTAATGCAGCCAGTCAAAGCGATGCAGAGTTTACTGCCGCGGCCCAATTATGGCTACGTCATGCTCTGCCGCCAACACAGGAGCTTTCAACAAACGCAGCTGCCGATGCAACCCACCACAAAATGAGCGAAAATGGCGGAGTCAAATCATGATACATTTTGATTTTATTTGGGCATTAATCGCGCTACCGCTGCCGTTACTGGTTTACTTTCTGCCGGCTAAAAAACAACTACAAGCCGCACCACTGAGAATGCCAACCCTCATTAAGGGCGTGCAAAGCCAAGATATTGCCCCAGCCAAGAAAAAAACCTCACTAGTGCTATTAAGCGTTATTTGGTTGTTACTGGTCCTAGCGAGCAGCCAACCCCAATGGTTAGGTGACGCCGTCAATGTCCCAACTGAAGGTCGCGAGATGATGATCGCCGTTGACTTGTCCGGCAGTATGCAAGTAGAAGATATGACGCTCAATGGTCGCAGTGTCAATCGCCTTGATATGCTGAAAGTATTACTGGGTGAATTTATTCAGCGACGCACCGGCGACCGACTAGGTTTGATCTTATTTGGTGATGATGCCTATATGCAAACGCCAATGACTTTTGATCGAAAAACCGTGCAGCAAATGCTCGATGAAACCGTGTTAGGCCTAGTGGGTAAACAAACCGCCATAGGAGACGCCATTGCGCTAGCGGTTAAACGCTTTGATGAAAAGAAAGAGTCAAACCGGGTGTTATTGTTACTGACCGATGGCCAAAATACCGCCGGAAAAATCACGCCTGAGCAAGCGCTTGAATTAGCAGTCGTGAAAAACATCACCATTTACACTATCGGTATTGGCGCGGATGTGATGATCCAAAATTCATTATTCGGCGCCCGCCGCATTAACCCATCCAGTGAGCTTGATGAAAAGTCTTTACAGCGCATTGCTGACGAAACCGGCGGGCATTACTTCCGTGCCCGTGCTAGTGAAGACATGAGTAAAATTTATCAGCTACTCGATGAACTCGAGCCAGTCGAGCAAGAGCAGCAACAAATGCGACCGTTAACCGCCTTATTCTACTGGCCGCTGGGTTTAGCGCTACTGCTCAGCTTTATCACCGTACTCATGTACACCCTCGCCAGTAGCGGCTTTTTCACTAACAAACATAAGCTTATGGGAGCAAAGCATTAATATGGCTGACTTTCATTTTATTCGCCCGCTTTGGCTACTGGCCATTATCGCCTTAATCTTGATGTTGTTTTTACTGAAAAAACTGCGCATTAAGCGCTCTGGCTGGCAACAACTTTTACCCAAACATTTAGCCAACGTACTGGTAGCAGGCAACGCCGAAGCACAATCTAGCTCATTAGTACTGCCATTTTTTATTGGCTTACTATCCATTATCGCCATGGCAGGACCAAGCTGGCAAAAGCTGCCGCAGCCGGTCTATCAAGTTGCCCAAGGCTCAGTGTTGATCATGGATATGTCATATTCTATGTATGCCACCGACGTTGTGCCTAATCGTTTGACCCGTGCACGCTATAAAGCCATCGACTTACTCGATAACATTAAAGACGGCGAAATAGGCCTTATCGCTTACGCCGGTGATGCTTTTAGCATTAGCCCGCTAACCGACGACATTAATAATATTAAATTGCTACTACCGTCATTAAGCCCAGAATTGATGCCAGCACTGGGCAGTAATCCGTTTGCGGCACTGGCACTTGCCGATGAAATGTTAGTCAATGCCGGTCATAACAGCGGTGATATCTATTGGTTTACCGACGGAATCGACAATATTGATATTCAAGATATTACTCAGTGGTCACGTAATCATCCTTATCGGCTAAATATTCTCGGGGTCGGTACTAAAGCCGGTGCACCGATTAAACTCAGTAATGGCGAACTAATGAAAGATGATAACGGCGCCATTATAGTACCTAAATTAACCGAGCAAGCCTTACGAGGCTTAGCGAAACGCGGTCGAGGTAATTACACTACCTTAAGCCATGATGATAGCGATATTGAGCGCCTTATTGCCAAGCCGCTAAGCACTGAGCAAGAAAAAACCAAAGCCAGTGAAAATACCGGCGATCAATGGCAAGAATTTGGCCCCTATTTATTATTTTTAGTGCTACCGATGGTGTTAAGTTATTTTAGGCGCGGTGCCTTGCTCCTCACCCTGCCATTTGCCCTAATCTTGCTGCCCCATGGCCAAGTGCACGCCGATATTTGGCAAGATCTGTGGAAAACCCAAGATCAACAAGGCCAAGAGTACTTTAATAAACAAGAATACCAGCAAGCGGCAGCACAGTTTAAAGACCCACTATGGCAAGGCAGCGCCCATTACAAAGCCGGTGAGTATGAACAGGCCTTGGCAGCCTTTAAACAACACGATAGCGCCGAGGCGCTGTTTAACCAAGGTAATGCCTTAGCGAAATTGCAAAAAATCGACCAAGCAATCGCCGCTTATGAGCAAGCGTTACAACGCGACCCTAACCTAACCGATGCGCAAGCAAATAAAGCCCTGCTTGAGCAACTCAAACAGCAGCAAGAAAACCAACAGCAAGACGCTGGCGACGAGCAACAAAACCAGCAAGACCAAGAGCAGCAAGACCAGCAGCAAAATGGTGAGCAAAGCGGCGAGAGCCAAGACAGCGAAAACCAAAATAGCGACAGTCAGCCCAGCGATCAGCAGCAAGACTCACAAAGCGCAGAGCAGCAGCAAAATCAGCAAAGTGACGCCGCTGAGCAAGACGGCAGCGAGCAAGAGAATAACGAGCAACAACCAGCAGAAAAAGATCAACAACAAACGGAAGAAGAACAGCAACAAGCTGAACAACAAGCACAATCAGCGCAAAATGCTGAAGATGGTAATGAAGAGCAAAGCGCCGCAGCACAAGCCATGGCGGAGCAACATGCCAAAGAAACCGAACAAAAACATCAACAGCTGCTGAACAAAGTCACCGATGACCCCTATATGTTACTGAGAAATAAAATGCAGTTAGAGTATCAAAAACGTCATCAAGATCGCCGCAATGTAGGAGTTAAGAAAAAGTGGTAAGAGTTATAATTTCTTTGTTAGCTATTTTATATTCACTAAATAGCTACGCATTAAGCCAAGTGACTGCCTCGGTTGATAAAAACCCAGTAGTGGTCAACGAATCTTTAGTATTAACCGTCACCGCTGATGACGATGTCGACCGCAACGCCTTAGATACCTCAGCATTGTTAACTGACTTTATTGTCGGTCGCACCTCGGTTAGCTCACAAACCAGTATGGTAAATTTTAACACCACCCGCAGCACAACCTGGACCACAGTATTAATCGCCCGCAAACCCGGCGACTGGCTTATTCCCGCCTTTAATATCGAAGGCGTAAAAACTCAAGCGATCATGATCAAAGCACTCGCGGCGAGCAAAATACCAGCCGCAAGTCAGCAAGATTTATTTATTAGCACCGACGTCTCTGCCAGCAATGTTTACGTGCAGCAACAAATCACCTTAACGGTAAAATTACACTTTGCCGCCGAATTAAAACGTGGCAGCCTAACTGAGCCTAGCTTAGCCGGCGCAAACATTATACAAGTAGGCAAAGATAAAGAGTCTGAAAACATTATCAATGGTAAACGTTATCGTATTATCGAACGTGTTTATGCCATCAGTCCACAAGAAAGTGGCGAAGTGGTTCTAAAATCTCCAGTGTTTTCTGGCGAGATCATTATGCCGTCATCAAGGCGCTCAAACTTTTTAAGTTTCGCAGAGACAAAACCTGTCAGCGTTATTGGCGATGACATCGCGCTCACCGTCAAAGCGATCCCAGCCCAAGTTAGCGGTGCATGGCTACCGAGTGAATTATTAGCTTTACATCAAGAATGGCAACCTGAGCCTGAACAATTTAAAGTCGGTGAGCCAATCACCCGTACCGTCACCCTTACCGCAGCAGGCCTGTCTGAAGAACAGTTACCGGAAATCACCATGGAGGTACCACATGGGCTGAAAGTTTATCCGGATCAAGCTGAGCTACATACCGGCCTAAATAATGAACGTTTAGTCAGTCAAAAAGTGGTTAACTTTGCCATTGTAGCGAGCGAAGCTGGTGAGTATATACTCCCTGAAATTAACATCCCTTGGTGGAATACCGTCACCAATAAAGCACAAATAGCGAAAATTCCAGCACAAAAAGTCAACGTATTACCTAATCCTGACTTAGCGCCGATAAGGGTAGAACAGCCAGCTAGCATTACCCCCGCACAACCTGCGCCGAAAGCTCTGATCGAAACTGTGGTCATAGAACAGAATAGCCTCTGGCAATGGTTATTTTTAAGCTTATGGCTGTTAACCTCATTAGCCTGGTTTATTTCCGCTAAGCGCCCGTTTACGCGCCAGAGAACAGCGAATGCAAGCGGCAGTAAAGCCAATACTGCTCACCTTGACCTCAAGGCAGCATGTAAACAAAATAATGGCGAAGCTGCATTAGCGACGCTATTACCTTGGGCGCGCGCGCAAGCATCAGAGAACGAGCACAGTGATACACTAACCACACTAGACTCATTACATGATTACTTTAACGATAAAGCACTGTCAGCAGCCATTATTGAATTACAGCAAAGTTATTACGGCAAGCGCCCTAGTCAATGGTCAGGCAACAACCTACTCAATGCGATACAAGCAGTGAACAAAACTAACCGCACCAACCCCATTAATACGGCCATTAACCTCAACCCCTAAAGCGAATAAGTAGGGTCAGAATAAGTAGGGTCAGATACACTTTAACGAATAAGTAGGGTCAGATACACTTTAATATACTGGCCACTTCTATTTTCTTTAAACTCCCTCAAAAAGTAGGGTCAGATACACTTAAAACAACTAAGTAGGCCGCTGAAATTTAATGTGTATCTGACCCTACTTATTTAATGTGTATCTGACCCTACTTATTTCACATTTAACTCACTATCACGCTATAGTCGATAAATATCAATTCTTTCGAAATTAAAACACACAGCCTCAGGTCTGTTACAACATGGCGACAAAACAAGTTAGATACGAAGCACTCGTTAAAGCGTTACATGCTGATTTATATCGATATGGCTACTGGTTATGCCACGATAAGCATATTGCTGAAGACCTAGTGCAAGAGACATTTTTACGTGCCTGGCGCGCGCTTGACTCGTTGAAAGACGAAAAAGCAGCTAAGTCATGGTTAATTACCATTTTACGCAGAGAAAACGCCCGACGATTTGAACGTAAGCGTTTTGATATGAGCGAATATGAAGAGGCAACCATTACCGATGTAAAAACCATCAGCAGCGAGCAGGATATTGAAAATCACTGGCTGCGAGAGAAAATAGCCCAACTACCTGAAGAATATCGCGAGCCGTTAGTTTTACAGGTTATTGGCGGCTTCAGTGGCGAAGAAATTGCCAGCATGTTGTCGTTGAACAAAAACACCGTGATGACACGATTATTTCGTGCCCGCAATCAATTGAAAGAGGCCGTAGACAGCGAGCCAACATTAAGAGGTCTACACAATGGATGATTTGCAAATTAGACGTAGCATATTAGCAGATCCTAAAAATCGTGATGAAGCGCTCAATTCCGCCATCAAAGCTGAACCAACAAAACAAAAATTTGCCAAAGAAGTTGAGGCATTGGACGACAATATTATCCGAGCAATCAATGTTCCTGTGCCGGACGATTTAGCGAATAAATTAATTTTACGTCAAACCTTAGCCAGTCATCAGCAACAAAAACGAAAAACCCGTGTGCGCTTGGCAATGGCGGCTTCGGTAGCCTTTGTTATGGGCTTAACCATTAACTTTATGATGTTTTCTAGCACTTATAAAAACTTAGGTGACTATGCCATTGCTCACGTTAACCATGAGGCGGCGTATTTTTCTAACGATGACTCCCCATCGGTGACCTTAGCCACTTTAAACGAGAAAATGGCAGTCTTTAACGGCAGTTTTGATAGTACCTTTGGCACGCTAATTTTCGCTGATTATTGTCGCTTTGACGGTAGTAAGAGCCTGCATTTAGTATTTCAAGGTAAATCGAGTCCAGTTAATATTTTCATTTTGCCTAATGACGAAGATATTAAGTTTGTTGCCAATTTTGCCAATGATAAATTGCAAGGTCGGTCATTAAACTTTAACCGCTCTAATATTATCGTCGTAGGAGATAAAAAAGAACCGATAGCCCAATGGCAAGATCGTGTTAACCACAATATCACTTGGTCAATTTAGTAAAAAAAAGCGCTAAGCTGACAGTTAAAAGCTAAAAAAATAGCGGTAAGCTGTCAATTTTAAGCCAAGAAAATAGTGGTAAGCTGTCAGTTTTAAGCCAATAAATAGCGGTAAGCTGTCAGTTTTAAGCCAATAAAATAGCGGTAAGCTGTCAGTTTTAAGCCAATAAAATAGCGGTAAGCTGTCAGTTTTAAGCTATCAGTAAAACCATAAAACAAACTCTCAAACAGTCTCTTATCTTTTAACTGACAGCTTAAAACTAAAAAAAGCTATCAGTAAAACCATAAAACAAACTCTAAAACAGTCTCTTATCTTTTAACTGACAGCTTAAAACTAAAAAAAGCTGTCAGTTCTAAGCTATCAGTAAAACCATAAAACAAACTCTCAAACAGTCTCTTATCTTTTAGCTGACAGCTTAAAACTAA
>Ga0209344_10000751_pt1 | contig 50512 bp, 38 predicted proteins | sample Cruoilmetagenom6_FD_187293 | JGI IMG/M metagenome (GOLD analysis project Ga0209344, IMG submission 187293) | Oil polluted marine microbial communities from Coal Oil Point, Santa Barbara, California, USA - Santa Barbara Oil Seep Sample 6 (SPAdes)... | ecosystem: Environmental > Aquatic > Marine... | reverse complement strand
CTGCGTGATGATGGGCTCGCTGTTCGCCGGGCTCGATGAGTCCCCGGGCGAGTTGGTGATCTCCGGCGGTCGTCGCTACAAGAGCTACCGCGGGATGGGCTCGGAGGGCGCGATGAACAATGGCTCGGCCGATCGCTACCGCCAAGCCGACAAGCTCGCGTCGCTGAGCAAAGCCCCACAAAAATTTGTCCCCGAAGGGGTCGAGGGCTTGGTGGCGTATCGTGGGACGCTGGCCGAGTTTGTGTACCAGCTCGTTGGCGGGATGCGATCGGCCATGGGCTACTGCGGATGCCCCACCATCGACAGCTTCCGCACCGACGCCCGGTTTGTCCGGGTCTCGGGGGCGACGGTCGTCGAGAACCACCCCCACGACATCAAAATCACCAAAGAATCGCCCAACTACACGATGGACCGCATCTAAGACAGTGGCCTGCCCGATTTTGAGGCGTTCGTAAAATCAATCAGCCGATGAACCCAATACCCCCTGAGCCAGTACTAAAATACTGGAAAGGGTATCTTTACGGAGAACACACATGAGTATTTTACAATCACGAAACCCGGCGATGAGCGTTCTGCAATCCGAGCGGACCTTCGGCGTCGAACAAGCCCGAGTCATGACCCTCGGGGGCACGATCACCGCGACGAGCATCCTGCTCTCGATTGTGGCCGCGGTCGGGATCTTGACTTGGCAGTACCTTAGAAACGCCTATGCCGCAGGCGGTGCCATACCTAGCTGGGTCATGCCAGTCATGATTGCGGGTGGATTGGGTACACTTGTTGTCGGATTCGTCATCTACAAAACCCCAAAGTCCGCCCGTGTAATCGCACCGCTCCACGCTGTGCTTGAGGGGGCATTCGTCGGTTGTGCAAGCTTCTACTTTCCGATGGTGTACGCTCCTGCAGCGGCTGAGGGCGTGCTCTTGAATCCATCGACCATGATCGCGGCGCAGGCTGCTCTCGCGACTGTCGCCGTCACCGCTGCCATGCTCCTCGGATACGCGACAGGAGTGTTGCGTGTTGGACCAACGATGCAAAAGCTTATCATTACCGCGGGCGCGGGCGTAGCGGTCTATGTCATCGCGTTGTACGCGATGCGTATGTTCGGTTTCGATGGGCTGTGGAACGGGTTTGCCGACACTGGTCCTCTGGGCATTGGCTTCTCTGGATTGATGATCTGTCTCGCGGGCCTCTTCCTGCTCCTCGATTTTAAGTTTATCGAAGAAGGCGTTGAAAATGGCGCTCCTAAGTACATGGAATGGGTCGGGGCGTGGGGCTTGATGGTCACACTCGTCTGGCTCTACATCGAGATCCTCCGCCTGCTCGCCAAGCTGCGATCAAGCGACTAATCCAAACACATATCTATAAAACGAAGGCCCGGAGCGTGCTGCTCCGGGCCTTTTCTATGCTCGTTTAGAATTTCGAATCAGACATTGAACAAGAAGTTGCACACATCCGCGTCGTGCATGACATACGCCTTGCCCTCGACGCGGAGCTTGCCGGCTTCCTTGATCGCCTTCTCGCTCTTGTGCTCCACCAGGTCATCGACGCTGTAGCACTCGACACGGATAAAGCCCTTCTCGAAGTCTGTATGGATCACGCCCGCGGCTTGGGGCGCTTTGCACCCGTGCGGGATGGTCCAGGCGCGGACTTCTTTCTCGCCGGCGGTGTAGTAGGACTGGTACCCGAGGAGCTTGTATGCAGCACGAGCGAGCTTGCCCAGCGCCGGCTCGTCCATGCCCATGTCGCTGAGCATCTCGATCTTGTCCTCTTCGTCGAGTTCCGAGAGCTCGCTCTCGATGCGGGCGCAGACGGGGACCATCTGGGCACCGACGGATTCGGCGTGCTCGCGGACGCGCTGGGCGAGGGGCCCCTCGCCGTTGGGATCGTCGTCGGAGACATTGGCGATGTAGAGGATGGGCTTGACGGTGATCAGCCCGAGCATATCGAGTGCTTTGATCAGGTCGGGGTCATTGAGTTCGAGGGCGCGGGCGGGCTTCTGGGCTTCGAGGATGGGTTCGAGGAGTTCGATGACCTTCATGCGGGCCACGGCATCGCGATCGCCGCCCTTGGCGTTGCGCTTGGCCTTGGATGCCGCGTTCTCGATCTTCTGGATATCCGCGAGGATCAGTTCGAGCTCGATGGTCTCGATATCGCGCAGCGGATCAACCGAGCCGTCCACATGGGTGATGTCCTCGCCGCCGGGGGCTTTCTCGAAGCAGCGGACGACCTGAACGATCGCGTCGACATCCTTGATGTGCCCCAAGAAGGCGTTGCCCTTGCCCTCGCCGGCCGAGGCCCCGCGGACGAGCCCGGCGATATCGACCAGCTCGAGCACCGCGGGGATGATCTTCTGGGTCTTGATGTGCTCCTGGATGATGTTCAGGCGCGGATCGGGGATCGGGACGACGCCGACATTGGGGTCGATGGTCGCGAATGGGTAGTTGGCGGCCAGCGCGCCCGCGTTGGTCAGCGCGTTGAAGAGGGTCGATTTGCCGACATTGGGGAGCCCAACAATTCCTGCTTTCATCTCGGTTTCTCCGGTGCCCAAGCCCCTGCTCCACGCAGCGATGATTGGCATAGATCATAGGCGATCAGTCGCATCCGCTGCAATCCGCCCCTACGCTTGAGGCAGATATTGCATCCGTAGCTCAGCTGGATAGAGCAATGGTTTCCTAAACCATAGGTCGGAGGTTCGAGCCCTCTCGGGTGCGTTTGCATGGCTCAGAAACCCATAAATCCAACGAACCCGCTCCCCGATCGCGGGCACCTGCTCACCGAGCAGCGCAACGAGCGATCCGCGGGGCTTGATGCGTGCTCGACGCTTGAGTGCCTGCGGCTGATCAACAGCGAGGATCAGCGGGTGGCATCGGCCGTGGGTGAGCAGATGGACCAGATCGCGGCGTTTACGGATCTGGTGATCGAAGGGCTCCGGGCAGGCGGACGATTGATCTATCTGGGCGCCGGCACCAGCGGCAGGCTCGGGGTGCTCGACGCCTCGGAATGCCCGCCGACCTTCGCGACCGATCCAAAGACCGTCATCGGGATCATCGCCGGCGGGGATCGTTCGCTGCGGGTGTCGTCGGAGTCCAAAGAAGACATCGCCAGCGGGGCCCACGACGAGCTGAGCGCCCTCGGGCTCACGGAGCACGACAACGTGCTGGGGATCGCGGCCGGCGGGACCACGCCCTATGCCCTCGGCGGGGTCGAGTACGCGAAAGCCAGGGGCGCCCGCACCGGGCTGCTGACCTGCACGCCCATCGAGCAACCATCGTGGTGCGATGTGCTGATTGCCATCGAGACCGGGCCCGAGGTGCTGACGGGTTCGACGCGGATGAAGGCGGGCAGCGCGACCAAGATGTGCCTCAACATGATCACAACGGGCGCGATGGTGGGCTTGGGCAAGACCTACTCGAACATGATGGTCGATCTCAAAGCCACCAACGACAAGCTCCGCGATCGGGCGGCTCGGATCATCACGCAGATCACCGGAGTCGATCGTGCGCACGCTTTCGAGCTGCTCGATCAGGCCCACCAGTGCGTTAAGCCCGCGATTGTGATGCACACGCTCGGCGTGCCCTATCACCGGGCGATGGAGCTGCTCGATCAGGCCCAGGGGCATCTGGGGCGGGTGATTGGTGAGCCTGAAACCAGGCAGGCCGGGGATCGGCCATGAGCGGGCTGATTGATCCGAAGCTCGCCGGGTCCGTGCTGATGTTCGGCTTCCGTGGCGGGACGCTCAACGACCCCGAGACGAGAACCGACATCGCCGAGCTCAAACGGCTCCACCCCCGGGGTGTGATCCTCTTCGATCACGACATCGCCGGGAACCATCCACGCAATATCCACACCCCCAAGCAGCTGACCAAGCTCATCGGGGACCTGCGCCACGAGCTTGGCGAGGGTTTGGTCATCGGGATCGATCAGGAGGGCGGGGCCGTGGCTCGGTTGCGCGAGGACAACGGGTTCCTTCCGAGCGTGAGCGCCGAGGACTTCGCGTCGATGCTCGAAATGGATCAGGTTCAATACAGCGACAAGCAGGCCCGCCAGCTGCGCGAGCTGGGGATCGATCTCAACTTCGCGCCGTGCGTCGATCTGGCGATTGATCCCAGCTCGCCGATCATCGCCGGGCGTGGGCGATCGTTCGGGGTCGATGGGCAATCGGCCGCCCGGTGCGCGGGCGTGGTGATCGAGGCTCACGAAAGCCAGGGGGTGCGCTGCTGCATCAAGCACTTCCCCGGGCACGGCTCGGCCCTGCTCGATTCGCACATGGGCGTGACGGACATCACCCGCGTGCACCAGCCCGAAGAACTCGAAATCTTCCAAGCCCTCGTCGAGCGGTACAACGCACGCGTCGCGGTGATGAGCGGGCACTTGGTCAACACGACCATCGACCCGGATCTCCCCGCCTCGCTCTCGCCGGCACACACAACGGGTGTGCTGCGCGATCGGCTCGGCTTCGATGGCGTGGTCGTCACCGATTCGCTGGATATGCGCGCGATCCGCGATCGGCTGGGCGAAGGGCAGGCCAGTGTGCTGGCGATCGAAGCGGGGGCGGATCTGATCCTCGACGGGCTCAACTCACCGGGCTATCGCGAGCCCGGCGGGGCGACCCGGATTACTCAAGGGCTCCGCCAGCACGGATGTGAAGAGCACATTGTGGCGGCTTCTCGACGGCTTGATCGGTTCTTTTCGCCGATCGAATCGGCGTGAGCCCAGCGCAGCCGATCTCCGATAACCGGGCCATAAACAGAGGTTTTTGTGTGAATCTGCCCGTCGGCGGGCGCAATCCGGGCACAATGACGGATTTCGCTGGCCAACGCCCCCAAAGTGTGGTCGCATATAGGGAGCCATGCTGAATCAACAGAAGAAATCGAACAGCGTCCTCGCCGTCCTTGTACTCGGAGCCGCGCTCAGCGCACTTGTTGGGGGGTGCGCTGGGTCCCGGTATTCGGCGGCTGGACCATGGGAGTGGGCCCCGCCGCCGGCATTGGCAGCGGGAAATGCTGGAGCAAGCGCAGCGGTCGTTGTGCCTCCAGGGCGAGCCAACGCTCAGGTCTTCGCGTACAACTATGACCAGATGCCTGAGTACGATCGGCGTGATTCAACGCTCAGCGTCCGCACCAACGACCCATACGCCGGCTGGCTTGGCTATCCGCAAGCCGAGCGCCCGTCGCTCGATCACCAGCGTTCGTTTTATACGAACCGGAGCCCGGATCGCTACACCTACCCCACCCGCGATTCCGATCGACGCGGATACCGCTCGTCGCGTTCGCGGCGGAGCCACTGGCGATAAACCAACCCGATTGATTGTGCGCACCGCGCACAAAAAAGGAGGAGGCCGACCCGTCACCGGATCGGCCTCGCACCAACACCAACATGCATCGTCATCTGGTTGCTTGCTTACGGCTTAGTCGTAGAGCGCCGCGGTGGTCGGGAGCTCAACGGATCGGAGCTGGAGCGTGGTCTCGACCCGGAAGTTCGAGCCGCTGTATCGGCGCTCGGCGTGGAAGATATCGAGCGAGTAGGTCCGCCCGTCTTCGAGCCAGTCCAGACGGTCCACATCGAGGAACTGCTCACGCTTGGGATGCAGCCCCCCCAGGTCCACGACGAGTCGCCCGTCGATAAACACCCACACATCGTCATCACCGGTGAACTTGAACACCTGTCCGGTGTCCCTGTGGAACGCGAACTCGGTATTGATCTCGGTGGTGAAGTGGTAGTTGCGGTTGTCGCGGAAGTCGCCGTAGAGCTCGCCGTTGACCGGCAGGAAGTACCCGCGGTTGCCGAACTCTTCGTCCGAGCCGCTGTCAAAGACATAGCGATCGGTTCCTTCGATCCGTGTGAGGGTCAGCGAGATATTCTTGGAGAGGTTCACGCCCGGCACATCTCGGTACCACTGGCTGAAGCTCTCTTCGCTGGCGAAGCCGTTGCCGCCGCCGCCGGCCTGCAGCGAGCCTGCGCTGTCACCCAGCTCTTGGTTGTACATCGCGGGGTTGATGTTACGCCCGGCGCTGTCTTTGAACTCGGAAGCGATCTTGAACCCGCGGAGATTACCCGAGGAGACCGGCTTGCCGTCATCGCCGAGGTAGTCAGCGACGAGACCGACCGTGGTGGTGCCGCCGAAGGATTCGAAGTCCGGGTGACCGCCCTCCCAGGCCTTGGGCTTGAAGTCACGGATCACGCAGGAGAGCTGCAGGGTCTCGGGGAGGTTGTCCGAGGCGTTGGCTTCGACCTCGGTCTGGTTCTCGGTGCTTTCATTCTCGGTGGCGCTGGCGATCGAGACGAACCCGACGGAGCCGGCCACGAGCATGACGGCGCTGATGCCGCTGAGGCGTTTGAAATACTGCATAGTGTGTGTTTGACGATTCATTGTGAAACTCCCGCAGCGTTCTTGGCTGCTCTCCCCCGAAACAAAAACGCTTAGTGTTCCGACGCGACGCTCGCGGCGGGTTGATCGCCCGCGGACGCGACCGCGGTGCCGATCGAAAAGATCATCGAGATGCCTGACGCTGCAATCGCTGCGATCAGCAGCGCCTGCATGAGCCGATTCGGGTTGCCCGACTCTGTCATCTGGTCCATGTGTTGGTCTGCGGTGGTCATTGGTGCCACTCCTCGTTGCATGTTGGTTGCCCGGGTCCCCGACGAGGGGAAAGAGCGTGTGTTGTATCAAACATCGAATTCACCTCCCCGATTGCCAGCGATGGGGGTGAGAATTGCGCGATCCTCTGTGGGTTGTGACGGCTGGCGAAAAAACTCCGGTTAAACGGGCGTTTTCCCCCAGAGACTCCAAATCCTTGTGCATGGCCGATTTGCGAGTGCGCAAGGGTATTGAGCCGATACCCCAGTGCACACCGCGCTCGAAATCCCCGCAGATCAGGGGATCGGGCGTGGTACACTCACCAAGGGCAGGGCTCTGGAGGCTGATGGGTTATGGATGTATTTGTCATCGAAGGCGGTCGCAAGCTCTCGGGCTCGTTGCGGATCAAGGGCTCAAAGAACGCCGCCCTTCCTTTATTAGCCGCCACGCTGCTCAGCGACGAGCCCGTCACCCTGCGTGATGTGCCCGATCTGTCGGATATCCGCAACATGTACCGCCTGCTGGGCGAGCTGGGCGTGCAGATCGACAAGCACCCACTCGACGAGCGGATCGACAGCGATGATCTGAGCGCCCCCATCACCCTCCAGGTCACCGATCCCAGCGAGCACCATGCCCGCTACGACATCGTGCGGACCATGCGGGCGAGCATCTGTGTGCTCGGGCCGATCCTGGCCAAACGCGGGCGGGCGCGGGTCTCGATGCCCGGCGGGTGCGCGATCGGGCAGCGCCCGGTGGATCTGCATCTGCGTGGGCTCGAAGCCTTGGGCGCCAAGATCACGCTTGAGGGCGGCGACATCGTCGCGACGGTCCCGCAATCCGGCAGACTCATCGGCGATACCGTGTTCTTGGGCGGGCCGTTCGGCTCGACCGTGCTGGGCACCGCCAATGTCATGTCCGCGGCCACCCTCGCCCAGGGCACCACCACCATCGAGTGCGCCGCGTGCGAGCCCGAGATCGTGGATCTGGCGAACATGCTTATCGCGATGGGCGCCAAGATCAGCGGGGCCGGCTCGCCACGCATCACCATCGAGGGCGTCGAATCCCTCGGCGGCGTCGATCACACCGTGATCCCCGACCGGATCGAAGCGGGCACTTTTATGTGCGCCGCCGCCATCACCAACTCGACGCTCACGCTGACCAACTGCCCGCTCGACGCGATGATGTCGGCGACCGACCGGCTCGAAGCCATCGGGGTGCACATCGACCCGACGGATCATCTGACCGGTCAACCCAACTCAACTGATCCGCTCCGCCGGACCTGCACCGTCTCGACTTCGGGCACGCTGCGCCCGGTGCAGATCACGACCCAGCCGCACCCGGGATTCCCGACGGACCTGCAGGCCCAGTTCATGGCGCTGCTGTGCTTGGCGGAGGGCAACTCGGTCGTCACCGAGAAGATCTTCCCCGAACGATTCCTGCATGTGGCCGAGCTGACCCGGATGGGCGCGACCGTGCACCGTCATGGAACGACAGCCGTGATTTCGGGCGTCAAGGAACTCACCGGCGCCCCGGTGATGGCCAGCGATCTGCGGGCCTCCGCCGGGCTGGTGCTCGCGGCTTTGGCCGCCGAGGGCACGACGGTGATTAATCGGGTCTATCACATCGATCGCGGGTACGAGCGCCTCGAGCATCGGCTCGCCAGCGTGGGCGCGTCGATCCAGCGTCTGAGCGAAGAGCAGACCGCCGAGCTCGGGCTGATGAGCGAATAGACTGATTCGCTTCTCGTCTTCTTCTTTTAATCTTCTTCTTCGTCGAAGCCCCGGCTGACGAGCAACGCCAGGTGCGCCAACGCGTCCTCGGCATCGGCACCGACACAGGTCACCTCGATCTCGGTGCCTTGGGTCGCGGCGAGCATCATCAGCTCCATGACGGATTTGCCGTCGGCATCATCCTGATCGCTGCGGACCCGCACATCCGAGGCAAAGCCGCTGGCGGCCTGCACGAACTCCATCGCCGGGCGCGCATGGAGCCCCTGGCGATTGATGATCTTCATTTTGGATGAACAGGTTTTGCCCATGCCTCGCCTTCGGTTTCTGGATGATCAACACAGGTGCCCGCGATCAACATCGCGATGCCCAGACATCGGCGTCGGCCTTAGCCGCCGAGCCGATGGTTGTCGGCGTCGTCGAGGAGCTGGGCAATGTCTGCGGGGCTGCCCGACTGGCGCAGCGCCCGGCGGAAGCCATCCTTGGAGAGGTTCTTGAAGATGATCTCCATCGCCTGGAGGTGCTCCTCGGGTCGGCTCTGCGGGCTGAGCAGCAAGAACACGGTGTAGACCGGCTGCTTGTCGAGCGAGTTGAAGTCGATCCCCTCGGCGCTGATCCCGATGGCGGCGGTGATCTGCTCGATGTCAGGGTGCTTGACATGGGGCACGGCGACCCCACGACCGAACCCGGTCGAGTGTTTGCGTTCGCGATCGAGCACACGCTCGATCAGGTCGTCCTTGATCGATGCGGGTGCGGCTCCGGATTCGACGAGCAACTCGATCATATCGCGGATCGCTTCGTCACGATCAGTGGTCCCCAGCTGGGCAATGATGGAGTCTGGCTGGATGATTTCCGTCAGTTTCATGCTCTTATCCTATGTGCCCCGGTGCCCGGGGGCTCGATGGCGCTGAAAGTGACTCAGACAGCCGCCCGAGCCGCCAAAATCAGCGGTGTGCGAGCTTGAGTTTCTCTCGGTGATCGTTGAGCTGACGCCCGACCTTGGAGATCGCATCGTCGATCACCAAATACAGATCATGCCCGTCGGCTTTGGCGAGAAAATCGGGGTGATTGACTACATCAACCACCATTTCGACCGAGAATGATTCTTTGGCGGTGTTCTCTTTCCAGAACTTGATGTCGATCTGCTGGATGAGATCGCTGTATTTGTCGAGCTTTTTGGCTTTGGACTCGGCGTGGTTACGGATCGGGTCGGTGACTTCGATATTGTGTAGGCCGACAATATTGGTACGCATTTTGGACCTCCTAGAGCTTCTTATCCCCCACCGCTCGCGATGCTGAATCCGTCCAGCCGGGCTGTGGGTATCCGTCTCATTCTATGTTAAACAACGGTGAATTGCACGCCGGAAATGGCGACAACTTGGGCTCTTGTTGTCTGATGGCCCGTCGGCTGGCATGCTTTGCCGGGTTATGACGAGAATCCCACCAATTCCGTGCACACTCGGATTTTGGCTTATACACTGGCAGTCGATGTCTGCACGCACACTCCGCAACCTGATTCAGTATGGATTGCTCCTGGCGATCCTGCTCATGCTCACCGTCTTCTTGCTCTACCCGATCGGGCTGACCGTCCGCGGCGGGTTCGCCGAGGACATCGCGACGGGCAAGGGCTGGACCCTCGATCATCTGATCCTGATCTTCGAGAACCCAACGCGGATGGCTGGGCTGGTCAACGCGTTTAAGATCGCATTGGCCACAACCGCCTTGTGCATCATCATCTCGCTGCCATTGGCGGTGCTCAGCGCCCGGTACACCTTTCCGGGCAAGAAGCTGCTCAACGCGTCGATCTTGGTGCCGTTGATTTTACCGCCGTTTGTTGGCGCGATCGGGATCCGCGCGTTGCTCGGGCGCGAGGGTGCGCTCAACGCGCTCCTTGGCACCGACTGGGATGTGCTGGGCGTGGCCAAGTTCTGGGGTGTGGTGGGCGTGATGGCGTTGCACCTGTACCCCATCATCTATCTCAATGCCACCGCATCACTGGCCAACCTCGACCCAGCCCTCGACGAGAGCGCTGAGAACCTAGGCGCTGGCGGGTGGAAGCGGTTCTTCAAAATTACCCTCCCGCTGATCCGTCCGGGTTTGTTTGCGGGTGCCACGATCGTGTTCATCTGGAGCTTTACAGAGCTGGGCACGCCGTTGATGTTTGATTATTACGATGTCACCTCGGTGCAGATCTTCTACGGGCTCAAGGATGTGCAGAACAACGCCGAGCCGTACGCACTGACCATGGTCCTGCTGGTCGCGGCGATCTCGTTCTACCTGCTCGGCAAGTTCATCTTCGGCAAGAAGGGCTACGCGATGTACTCCAAGGCCTCGCGCGCCGGATCCGAGATCCAGCTCGGGCGTTTCTGGGGCACGCTGGCGGCTGTCGGCTTTGGCAGCGTGATCCTGCTTGCGATCCTGCCGCATCTCGGGGTGCTGCTGACGAGCGTGGCCGAGCCCGGATCTTGGTACGCCACCGTCCTGCCCAAGGACATCACCGGCTCGCACTTCAACGAAGCACTCACATCCCCCGAATCATTCAACTCGATCAAGAACTCGCTGATGCTCTCGCTGATCGCCATGGTGCTCAACATGGGCGTGGGCGTGGTGATCGGGTACCTGATCGTCCGCACAACGATCAAAGGCCGCGGCTTGCTCGATGCATTGTGCATGCTGCCATTGGCCGTGCCGGGCTTGGTGATGGCGTTTGGCTATGTCGCGATGACCCTCCGCTGGCCGTTTGGCAGCAACGGGATCTTCGAAGGCACCTGGTTCCACTGGATGAACCTCGAAGTCTTCGGCACCAACCCCAACCCCTTCCCGCTGCTGGTCATCGCCTACGCGATCCGCCGGCTGCCCTATATCGTGCGTTCGACGGTGTCGGGGCTCGAGCAGACCTCTGGCGAGCTCGAAGAAGCCGCGGTGAACCTTGGGGCGACGCGGGTGGCCGCGGTCCGCAAGGTCATCATCCCGCTGATCATGGCGAACCTGATCGCCGGCGGGCTCTTGGTGTTCAGCTTCTCGATGCTTGAAGTGTCGGACTCGCTGATCTTGGCCCAGCGGAGCGATCACTTCCCGATCACGAAGATGATCTTCGAGTTCACCAATCGGCTCGGCGACGGGATCTACATCGCCAGCGCGATGGGTGTGTGGGGCATGACGCTGCTGACGATCACGCTCTTCGGCGCGTCGCTGATGCTGGGCAAAAAGCTCGGCTCGATCTTCCGCGTATAATCCGCTCCACGGAGCACACCCATGCAGATCAGACGGATGACCAAGGACGACGCCGAGCCCATCGCGGCGGTGCTCAACGCGGCCATCGGCTCGTCGATCGCGCACTTCGGGACGGTGCCAACCACCGCTGACGAGGTCCTCGAAGATTGGTACGAAGCCGGCGAGACCTACCCGTGGCTTGTTGCGAGCGATGACAGCGGTGCGTTCATGGGCTTCGCCAAAGCCTCCGCGTGGAAAACACGCAAAGCATATAAATGGACCACCGAGACCGGGATCTACATCAATGCGGGGGCGCAGGGCATGGGCGTGGGCAAAGCGCTCTACACCAAGCTCTTCGAGCTGCTCACGCTGCAGGGGTACCGGATCGTCGTCACCGGGGTCTCGCTGCCCAACGACGCGAGCGTCGCGCTCCATGAGTCGATGGGCATGCAGCTGGTGGGCGATCTGGACCCGGCCGGGTACAAACTCGGGCAGTGGATCCCCGTGCGGATCTACCAGAAGCATCTCGGCGAGCTCTCGCCCGGAACCGTCCCCGGACACATCCGCGCGGTGAGCAGTGTTTGGGAAGAGAGCTCGAGTGAGCAGGAGCAACCGAACCATAAGGGCATGCAATCATGAGTGATGAACCCAACCAGTCATCGAAAGATCGGCTCAATGATCAAATCAGGGACGAAGACCAGCAGCTCGCCGTCGAACGCGTCGAGCGCCTGTTGCACACCTACACCGAGGGCACGCTGCTCGTCGATGCGCTCCCCTACGACCAGTTCTACATGATCGATCCGCGCACTGGCGCTTTGGTCATGTGCATCGAGGAGGACATGCTCGCTGGGCAGGACATCGTGCTGGTGGTGCCTCAGGATTTGTTCCGGGCTCCGCTGCGCCTGAGCCTCGAGTTGAGCACCAGCATCGAAGAAGAAGCCTGCGATCGTTACCTCGCCTACCACCAGAACCAGCACAACCCCATCTGGGCCCACGGCTACATCAACTTCGCGAAACTCGACTCGGGCGAAGTGCTCAATCAACACGAAGTCCAACGCCCCAACGAGCTCATCAGCGAGCACTCAGGGCTGTGCCGAAAGCTCAACAACGATCGCAAGGCCCTCCGCGAGGTATGCAAGCTGCTGAGCAAGACCGACATCGAGGAGCCCACGGCTGTCGGGATCGACCCGCTGGGCTTTGATGTCCGCGGGCCATTCGGGGTGGTCCGGGTGGAGTTCCCGGCGCGGGTGACGGATGCACGCCAAGCCGAGGAAGTGTTGGCGGCCCTCTTGGGCGGCGTGTCGTGACCAAACCTGAATGGACGAACTTAAGAGAAGGCCACGCCCACCTGTTCCAGCTCGGGCGATCGCTGCAGATGGTTGATCTGATCGCGTGCGCGACGCGCGAAGAGATGATCGAGCTGCTGGGACAGCGGGCGAAGACGGCTGCGCCCGACGAATGGATCTTGGCCCACGGGGCTCGTCCCGATGGCTGGCCCGACCCGACATGGCCTAGCCGCCAAGAGCTCGATCATGCTTGTGACGGAAGGGCCGTCGCTGCCTGGTGCTTCGATTATCACCAGCTCGTTGGTTCCACTGCGGCCCTTGAGCGTGCGGGGATCAACGCACAGACCCGCATAGACGGCGGACGCGTAGAACTCGATGCAAACAACGACCCGACCGGGCTGCTCATCGAACACGCGGCACTCGCTATGTGGAGCGCCGTGCCCGAGCCGATCGAAGCCAGGCGCATTGAACTTGTGCGCGACGCGTGCCTGCACCTCGAATCGCTGGGCTTTGTCGAGCTCCATGATCTCAAATCGCAGCCGTGGATCGGGGGCGTGCTCAGTGATCTGCACTCCGCCGGCGAGATCAACATCCGCTCGGTGCTCTATCCGCTCATCAAAGATCTGCGCGAGACAATCGCTCAGTCAGCACATTGGAACACGAACAGCGTGCGCCTCGGCGGCGGCAAGATCTTTGTCGACGGCACCTTTAACTCGCGCACCGCGTGGATGCTCGAGCCCTTCGCCGACGGGCACCCGGATCACCCGCAGGGCACCCCGATGATGAAGATCGCCCAGATCGATCGGATGCTCGAAATCTGCAAAGACCACGGCTTACCTCTGGCCGCCCACGCGATCGGCGACGGCGCGGTTCGCGCGGTGCTCGACGCGATCGAGCGCACGGGTTGTGCGCACACCGGCTGCCGGATCGAGCACGCGGAGCTGATCGACGAAGCGGACATCCCGCGGTTTAAGGATTTGGGCGCGATCGCGTCATTGCAGCCGTGCCATCTGCTCCCGGATATCGAGGCGCTCAATAAGGCCGTGCCCGATCGGCTTCATCGGGTGCTGCCGATCCAGGAGTTGATTGATTCTGGGCTCGAGCCCGGCAAGGACTTGGTCTTCGGCTCCGATGTCCCCATCGTGCGGGCGAATCCGGAGGACTCGATCCAGGCGGCCGTCCATCGTCGGCGGGCGGGGATGGATGAATCTCTAGCGATCAACATCGACCAGCGGATCAGCGAAGACGACGCGTGGGCGTGCTTCCAAGCGGAGCTGAGCGCGTTTTAATCCGTAGAAACTCGATCTTCATCGAGCGGGATCGTGAGCAAGAACTCTGCTCCGTGTCCTCGTCGTTTGGTGAGCACCAGATCGCCTCCCATCTCGCGGGCCAAGCCGCGCGAAAGAGCGAGACCGAGACCCAGACCAGAGCGGGCGTTGGAGAGCCCACGCCACCCGCGTTGGAACTCGCCGAAGATCCGGGCGCCCTCGCCGGGCGCAATGCCGTCGCCGTGATCGGCGACGAGCAGTTCGAGCATGCCATTGTTTATAGAGGTGTCCAGATGCACACGAGTGTCGGCGACTTCTCCGGTGTCTTCTTCCGACTCGTCTTCGGACGGAGCCGCGTATTTGCACGCGTTCTCGATCAGGTTCATCATGATTCTTTCCACGGCGTGTGGATCGACGGTTAGGGTGCGATCGCCGTGGGCTTCGAGGTCCATCGAGACCACCAGATCGAGGTTGCTCTGCCCCGCGCGACGCGCCAGGGCCGGGCGGAAACGCGCGATGAGCGCACCGGGAGAGAGCGTCTGCACGCCCGAGGCTTTGTCTTTGGTCGATCGCTGGCGTGATAGGCGGGCGTACTCGAGCACATTCTCGACGATGCCCGACAACCGCTCGGACTCGCGTTTGAGAATTTGGAGGTAGTCCTTGCGGACGGTCTCGTCGCTGACCATGCCGTCGGCGAGCATCTGGGAGTAGAGCCGAAATGTTGTTAATGGTGTGCGCAGCTCGTGCGTCACCGCGCTGACGAACAAGCCGCGCCGCTCCGAGAGCACGATGGCCGCCCGCAGCACGGCCCCCACCGCGATGATCGTCGAGATGATCGCGATCCAGGTGACGAGCAAGCCGATGGTGGCCGGCGACCATCGCCAGGCGAAGCCAGCGGTGCTTGCCGCGGGGATGAACTCGACGGGAATCGTCGCGAGCTGGAAGCCCCCGACCATCGACGATCGCGGCCCAGTCACGGCCACCAGCGACGAGTCGGGCATGACATCGTGCACAGACTCAAGCAAGTCGGTGCGCAGCGCGTCCCAATCGAGCCAGACGCCCTGCACGACGGGCTGGCCGTTGATCACGGCGGAACGCACCAGCACCAGCTGCATCGCGCCCGCGTCGTCGGCGATCCACCGGGGTTCAAGCGAGCCGATCTCGGCCATCGCCTGCCCGCGGCCCCCCGCAGACGATTGATCTTCTGATGTCATTGAGCCGATCGCCGTGACTCCATCATCGACTATGAAAGCGTTATTGTTCGGCTGGGCATCGAGCGTGGATCGTTGGTGCTCTTCGTATGACAAGCCGCTCGGGGATGCCTGCTTGGGTTGAGCCTGCGTGTTCTTGGTCGCGTTCTCCACCATCCGCTGGCGGGCGAGGTAATCCGAGTCGTCGTCCGACTCGGCGTCCTGCTGCGACATGCGCGATTCCGGCTCGCTCACGGTCTCTGCTGTGTTTGATTCGTGCAGCTGATCGCTGTACGCATAGTCTGCATCTGCGAGTTCGTCCTTGGGCTTTTCGGATGCGGTCGTTTCGGATTCAGGCTTGTCGGACTCAACCTCAATCGAATACGAGCGTTTGGCTTGCCCCGAGCCGCTGGGTGAATCTTTGAGGGTCTGGAGCGTATTGATCAAGCTTGAAATCTCGGTGGCCTGATCGTCCGCTTTGAGCCCCTCTCCCTCTTGCCCGAACTCGAAGTACCGGTTGGCATACACCGGGTTGGCCTGGGTCACGGAGCGGATTTTCTGTTGGATATCTGCACGGGCGTTGTTGATCCACGCGTCGGTCATGGCATCGTCGGTCGCGTCGATGGGCTGGTAGTCCGTGTACGGGCGCGAGGCTTCGATCGCGAGGATCGGGGCCATCTGCGAGTCCATCCGCCAGAGCGCCCGGCGCACGGCTTCTTGTTTGACCGCCTGCTCTTGGGCGATGGCCTCGCGTTTTTCGAGCGCGACAACCTCGACACTCACCCACGCCAAAGCCCCGAGGGCGAGCACCACGCTGCTCCAGAAGATCACCCAGGTCATGAGTCGGCGGGTGCTCATGAGTTGGCCTCATCCGTTCGTTGAGGTTCGCCTTGTTTAGCTTGATCTGTATCGGGCTGGACCAGCATGTAGCCCTTGCCGCGGACGGTTTTGATCACGCTCGGGTTGGTCGGCTCATCGTCGAGCGTCTCGCGCAGGCGTGCGATGGTCATGTCCACGGTGCGGGTGTGGGTGCCGCGAGGGTCGAGCCCCCACACTGTTTGCAAGAGTTCCTCTCGCGACACGGCACGCCCGGCGTTGGACGCGAGGAACCCGAGCACCTCGGTCTCGCGCTCGGTGAACGATCTACGGACGCCGCCGGCGAGCACGACTTCTCTACGCTCGAAATCAATCTCCCGTCCGGCGATGGTCACCGTCGTTCGGCTCGTTGGACGACCCGGCGAACGACGCAGCACCGCTTCGACCCGGGCGAGCAGTTCGTCGATGCTAAAGGGCTTGACGATGTAGTCGTCCGCGCCCAGCTTGAGCCCCTGGATGCGGTCGTACTCCTCGCCGCGGGCGGTCAGGAAGATCACGGGCTGCGCCGGCTTGACCTTCCGCAGATTCGCGAGCACCTCGAGCCCGTCCATCTTGGGCATCATGATGTCGAGCAAGACCAGATCCGCATCCGTCGATAAGATCAGCTCCAAGCCCGCGGCCCCGTCGGGCGCATCGAACACCGTGTACCCAGAATACGACAACGCGTCGGCGAGCCCACGCCGGATCGAGTCGTCGTCTTCTACCACAAGCACTACACCAAGCGACATGCAATCTCCTTACATAGGTGGGCGAATCCCCGGAAACGGCTTCATTCCCAGTCGTACCGCACGGTGTAGGTCACGACGACCTCGCCGTCCTTTTCGACGGTGACGGGGATGTGCATCGTGCGGACATCGAGCATCTCGCTCGAGTGCGAGATCGACACGATCTTGGCGTTGCTCCAGCGGTACAGGTATTCCTGGATCTGCACATCGACCGGCTGGTCTTTGTGGTTGCGGATCTTGATCTCGAAGGATTCGACCATCCACTTGTTGCCCCGGCTAAACGCGGTCTGCTTGCGCTCGCCCACGACATCGAAGGCGTTGCCGAGTTTGATCATGACCTCTTCGTTCTTGGGGGTGTGATCGATGACATCTTCGCCGATGAACTCGAACGAGCCGTCGGCTTCGTCGAGCTTGCTCACGCGGATACGACCCGATGGCAGCGGGATGCCCAGCCCGTCGTCTTCGCTGTTCTCGAAGGCGAGGTAGACCTCGACCTTGGAGTTGGAGGTGACGCCGAAGTTCTTATCGTTCTGGATGCCGCCGTAGTTGCGGTACATGCTGGATCCGTCGTAGAGCAGCTTCTTCTCGACGGGCACATTCTTGGCGGCCTCAAACAGCTCGATCTGCTTGGTCGAGCGGTCGGGGATCGTGGTCGGTCGCCCGAGGGTGTAGAGGTGGTACTCGAAGAATGATTTTTCCTCGAAGCCGGGGGCAGATTTCGCCATCCCCGAGTCCATCATGGTCTCGGCATACCGGTAGTTCCGGTTCTGAGGCTGGGGCGCCCGGTGCACATCGCCGGCGACGAGCTTGAGCGTCGCGTCCTCGTAGGTGCCTCCCGACTGATTGAGGATCGAGACCCACGCGCTCAGGTCGAGCGTGCCGTGGTTGGCGTCCTCGCCGTCGGTGTAGATCATGTTGTAGTCGGCCCACCAGGTGATGCCGCTGGTCTGGTAGGAGATGCGGGTGTCCTGCTCGCCGCCGGTGTGGGATTCGAGCATCCAGTTGAGCGTAGGCTTGAGGATCAATCCCTCGGCCATCGACGGGAACCGCACGCCGTGGTAGCCCTGCTGGAACTCGATCTCGCCGTTCTCACGCTGGAGCAGCATCCCCCCGGCGGACACCGACAAGAGCTTGACGCTCTGCCCGCCCCAGATGATCTCCTTGTCGATGTAGCGTTCGAGCATCTTGTCCATGCTCAAGAGATCGAACCGGTAGTCCTGCTCGAGCACGGTCGTGCCGTCGGGGTCGGTGAGCGATTCGAACATCACGGTCGTCGGATCGAGCAGGGCGGCCACGCCCGAGAAGCTGATGTCCGAGATGCCGCGTTCGATGTCGAGATCACGCTGCTGCTTGACGATCGCGTAGCCGGGGATCTGGCGGTACTGGTTGTAGCCATAGCCCGAGCCCCCGCCGGGCACAGGGCGGTACATATCGGGCGAGATCGCGCCCGGCTGGGCGGACGAGTAAATGGTCAACGCGGTCTCGTCGCCCATCGAGGTGCCCGCGAGCAGGCTCAGGGTCAGGGCGGTGGTGACGGCGGCTATGGATCGTGTGAGGTTCATCATGGGTCTCCTGTTGAGGTTCAGTATGAATCGGTATCATGAGTATAAGGGTATTCGAATTGGATGGTTCTGCTTGGACTGGTTTACTTCGGGTTGTGGACGAGCACACGCTGGCTGCGGTTCATGAAGTACACATCGCCGCGGTTGGCCAGGACCCACTGGCGGTCCTGCTTGACGAGGTCTTCGACCAAGGCCCAGTATTCGTCGCTGGCGAACTCGATGGTGAGCTCTGGCGCTTCGTCGGCCATCTCTCCGAGCTGGGCATCGACCCACTGGCCTTGCTTCTTGTACAAGGTCGAGCCCTGCCCACGCTGGATGGTGTTGACCACGACCTGGTTCATGTTCGCATCGTAGTACTTGCTGGCCTTGAGGGCGACAGAGGTTTGGATCGTGCCCTCGAATGGGACAAGGCCGCCGTCCTTATCCATATCTGATTGGATGGTCGCCTCGTCAACATTCTGGCGGTTGGCCATCTGCGACACGCCCGCGGCTCCGGAGCGTTGACTATTGAGCGCATTGATTGTTCCTGTAGTCTCTTGGTACGCATAAGAAACGCCGCTCTCATTCACTTCGAGCGCCCGGCTCAGCTGCATGTCTTCCTCGGCCAGGAAGGCCGTGTACTCCGACATGATCCCGTGCTCGAGCGAAAGGCGCACGATCTCATCGACGAGTTCTTGGTTGGGCTCGGTGCCGTCGGCCCCGGCGAGGCGGATCTCGTTGATCAGGCTGTCCATCCGCTTCTGGGCCCACAGGCGGGCGATGAACGCGTAGCGGTTCGATGCGTCTTCAAGCGAAATCTGAGTCCGGATCGTGTTCTCTGGTTGTGATTTCGATGAGAAAATACTGAGTTCTTGCTCTATTCGCATTTCCATTTGCTCATTGATCAGACCGGCGTACCTCCCAAGGATCACCACGCGTGAGCCGCTGAATAGATCATTGAGTTCACTGGGTTCAACCATCTGCAGGTTGGGTGCACTCTCTTGCGTTGTAAGATACCGCGACATAAAAATGGGATCGAGCATTACCGGCCCGTCGAGCTTGTCGAAGACTTGCCCGACCTTCATCTCGACATCCTCGTTTGGAGCAACAAATGTGGACTCGGCTCGCGTATCCATCGCCAGCCCATCGAGCAGGGGCACATTGACATCGTACCCGATGCCGAAGGTGAACACGCGCCGCCCGTGGGTGTTGGCCCGCTGGGCGGCTTCTCGAATTTCAGACTCGCCGGTGACACCGACCGAAGCTAGGCCATCGGTCAGGAACAAGACCATCGGCAGGTGGCCTTCGGTCACTTCCGTATCGAGCGCGTCGAGCATCGCGTCGTGGAGGTTAGTGCCGCCTCGGGATTGGATCTGGTCGATGTAGGCGATGATGCCGGGGAGTGAATCGGCGGTGATCTCGATCGGCAGATCAGTGTACGAGCGGACATCGCCCGAGTAATCAATGATGTGGACAAACTCGCCGAGCTTCATCCCGTGGACGATCTGCTTGGCGGCTTCGCGTGCTTGGATGATCTTCTGACCACCCATCGAGCCCGAGCGATCGATCACGATGGTGATCTCGCGAGGCGTGGTGTCGGTCGTTGTATCGATCTGCGGCGCGTCAGCCACGAACATAAAGTAGCCCGAGTCTGCGCCCAGACCATCCGGATAGAGCATGGCCGTGGCGTCGCCGTTGCTTGTGCCATTGCTTGCGTCGTTACCGAGCATGGCGTAGAGCCGGAACGCGCCCGGCTCGCCGAGCATCGGGACATTGATCTTCATGGTGTCGTTCCCGCTCGCGTTGGATTCGAGCTTGGACACGACCGGGTGGGATGGCGAGAACACCGGGCCCATTTTTCCCGATGCTTCGAGTTCCAAATTAATCGACCACTTGATCGACGAATCCGCGTACGACGCGGAGCGTGGCAGCACATACTCCACACGCCCGCGATGGGCATCGAGCGATTGCTCGTACACGATGGTCATGGTGCGCGACGCGCCGGGCTCGACGGGGAACACCGACGACTGGATCATCGAGGAGCCCACGAACTCGAGCAAGCCCGGATCGATCATCTGGGCGACGATCTCGTTGTAGCGCCGGGTGGCTTCTGCTCTTGGCAGCAGCTTGGCGGTGGGCTCATCGCCGATCCCGTCGATGCCGAAGGTGCTGATCGACGAGCCGTTGGGCACCGGAAGGACCAAGCGGGCCTGCTGGGTGTTCGAGCCATTGTTCATCACCGTGATCTGCACGCTTGTCGTGGCGAGCGTATCGGTCAAACGCACATCCACATCCACGGTACTGATCTGGGTCACATACTGCGACCCCACGCGCCGCTGAGGCATCAGGATATCAATCGTTGGCTCGACCACTGGTTGGACGGCTGGCTGGACGGCTGGCTCGATGACGCGGATCGTGGTCGAAGTCGCGTCCTGAGCGATCGCCATGTTCGCGCACAGCACGATCGAGAGCGCGGACAATGCGGCGGTGTTCTTCTTCGATGACTGGCTGGTGTATGCGTTCGGGTTCATGGCGGTTGCTCCTGCTTGTTCGATGCGGGTGTACTGCGAGTTGGCTGCTGGCCAGTGGAGACCACTCCCTTGGCACTGTTAAACATACAACCCGATGCGAGCCGTGGTTGTCACCACTATGTCACAACAGCATCGGTCGCCACACCGTTGGCGCTTTGTCACCAACATGTCACAAGCAAGTCACAAGACCAGCCCAATAGACGCTCAAAAAAGCACCCAAACGGGGTGTTCACCACGAGGCTAATGTTTCGCGACTTCCACAATCAGTTTGTGAGGCAGCAGCATCGCCATGAGCCCGGCCGAGAACAACACCCCGGCTGTCGCCGTGAACGCCGCGTTGAGCCCCATGCCCTGCATCAGTCCACTGGCGAACGATTCGGGGAACAGCTCAACCATCCAGAGCACAAATCCGGGCGTGTGCGGCTTATCGACCAGCCCGTTCTGCACGATCTCCGCAAAGATCGGCCCCACGAACGCGAGCATCCACGCGCCCCCAAGCATCAACCCGCTCGCCAGGCTCGTCCGGTGAGGGAGCAGACGCTGAGCAAGCGAGATGCTCACCGGGATCACCGCGCCAAAGCCCACGCCAGTCAATACCGTCGCAAAGATCGCGAACGGCACCTCGATCCCATCGCCGATCAATGATGCACGCGGGATCATGAACATCGCAAACGCCCCGAGCATGGGCAGCCCCACAAACGCGAGCTTCTCGAACCGGGCGCTGAGCAAGAACCCGAGCAGGATCCCGACGCTGCCCATGCCGACCTGCATTGACGCTTGGAGCATCCCGTTGAGCTGCGAGGCTTCGATGCCCAGCTCCGCGCTCATCTCCGCGGCGTTGTTCCGAGCGAGCACCGTCTGCCCGGTCCATTCGACCAGCAGGTACACGAGCGCCATGTTCACACTGAACCGCATCATGTTCGCCACATACAACACGCCCACGGCGAACCACCGCTGTCGACGCTCGCTGCGATCCCACGAGACATGGTGATCCTTCGCGTTGTCATGGCGATGCCCGACCTTGTGGATCGAGTACGCCAGCAAGGCCGCGAACGCGAGCCCAATGGGGATGAACCAACGCAGCGCCAGCACGCCGGCTTGCGAGTCGGGCGTTCCGTCGAGTGCCCCATCCAGAGTCGGCGTCATCCACTCGACGAACCGGGGCGTGAAGACATTGCCCGCGATCCCGCCGCACATGCCCGCGAGGAAGAAGACCGCGATGAGCATCGAGCGCTTCGATCCCCCCAGATGCCCCACGATCGCGGCCGCCGGCGGGTGGTACGCGCCGATGCCCGCGGCGCCCAAGCAATACAAAATCGCGAACTGCGTGTAGTTCTGCGCCATCCCCAGGTTCCCGATGCACAGCACCGCGACGACAAAGCCCAGCGTCCCCAGCGCCCGCGTGTCGTAGCGATCGCTCGCCCACGCAACCACGGGCTGGATGGCCCCAGAGAACAACGACCCGAGCCCGAGCAGCAGCGCTTTCTTCTCCGTCGGGATCTCCAGGAGCACGGCGAACAAGGGCAAGAGCGCCACGCCCACAAACGAAAACAGGTCAACAACAAAGTGCGTGACGATCGTCACCCCGGCCCGCAGCCCGGCATGCCCTACCGGAATGGCGATGGGGCTGGGCACGGGCTGGTTCTTGATGGATGACTCAGGCATATCGGGCAGATCAGGCATGGCATGATCCTTGGCTCACGGAGCCCAGATAACCCCCATGGACGGATTTTTAGATGCTCTTTGACGACCCCCATCGATCGGAACCATCCTCAATCCACCCCCAGCCCACCATTGGGCTCAATAGCCCCCCCAATCACTCCGAATTATGCAACACGCAGGACCATCCGAGCGTATAACTCCAGACCGGAGCACCGTCTTTTTTGGAGCCTTCGGCTGGTGCGGGTAGTTCTTATGCCGCACATGCACTCGCCTGCTGATCCAACCCGATCCAATCCCGCACAACCCCGCTCGTGCGATCGTCGAACAGGAACCTGTCTATGCCCCTTTTTCGCCTGACCCCAGCCGCCCTGATTACGGTGTCGCTTGCATTCGGTTCATTTTCACAAGCCCAGCCGGGCGAGCAGGTGCAGCCAGCCCAGCAGATCAAGCAGGCCGACCAGCCCAAGCTTGAGCGCATCGACCTGATGACCTACACCCCGCCCAAGGTCTACGAGGGGCAGATGGTCATCCGCATCCGCACCAACTCGCAGGCCCAGCTCGACGGCTTGCTGAGCCTGACCGAATCCGTCTGGTCCGAGCGCACCGGGATCGGGCAGCTCGAGGTCCAGATCAAACGATCAAACCTCGACGCGATCACCAAGATGGGCATCCCCCACGATGTGCTCATCGCGGACCTGCAGGCCCACACCGATGAGCAATGGTCGAGGCTCGTCGCCCAAGAACGCATCGACATCCAACGCCGAGCACTCGAGGCCCAGCAACACAACAACCATCGCGGCGGCCCGGTCACCGTCCACGACGAGTCATGGTTCGAGAACTACAAGCAGCTCGCCGACATCAACGATTACTTCGCCAACATCGCCGACACCCGCCCGGACCTGGCGAGCATGAGCGTCGTCGGCCAATCGCTCTTCAACAACGACATCCACGCGATCACCATCACCGGGCCCGACCAAGAGGGCAACCTGGGCGACGATCGCCCGGTGATCCTCTGGCACGGGGCGACCCACGCCCGGGAATGGGTCTCGCCGATGACCGTGACCTATCTGGCGTCGAGCTTCACCGATGCCTACGACACCGACCCACGCGTCAAGAACCTGCTCGATCGCTCGCGCATCGTCATCGTGCCCGTCACCAACCCGGACGGCTACCTCCACACCTGGTCCGACGCACGCTTCTGGAGAAAGAACCGGCGCAGCAACGGCGGGGGCACCTTCGGCGTGGACATCAACCGCAACTGGGGATTCGAATGGGGCGGCCAGGGCGCTTCGCGCAGCTCCCGCGATGAGACCTACCGCGGGACGGGGCCCTTCTCCGAGCCCGAGACCCGCGTGATCCGCGACTTGGCCCTGAGCTTCGGCGACGACCTGCTCGCCCATATCGATTACCACACTTACTCCCAGCTGATCCTCTGGCCCTTCGGCTACGCCGATGATGTGATCACGCCCGAGCCCGATCGCACCTTCTTCGACAACCTCGCCAAGGACCTCTCCAATGAAATTCTCGACATCTCGGGCGAGCGCTACGCCCCCAAGCAATCCGTTCGGCTCTACCCCGCGGCCGGCACTTCGAGCGATTGGTTTTACGGCGAGCACGGCGTCACCAGCCTGACCTTCGAGCTCCGCCCGAGCAACCCGGCGCAGGGCGGATTCTCACCCACCCCCGACATCATCCTGCCCACCTCCCAAGAAAACTTCGAAGCCGCCAAGCTCTTTGTTGAGCGCGTGCTCGAGCCCATCTCCCTCTGGTTCGAGCCCATCGACACCATCCACGCGATGCTCACCAACAAAGTCACCGTGAGCGTCACCGATGGCTTGACCATCCACAACCCGGAATCGGTCACGATCAACTGGCGCATCGGCAGCACCGGCGACTTCACCACCCAGAGTATTCCAAACGCCCAGCTCTCCGACTACACCTTCGAGCTCCCCCTCGTGCCCTGCGGCGAGACCATCGAGTACTACTTCCAAGCGGCCACGCTCGGCGGGCTTCCCCAGACGTATCCCCCCCAAGGTGCCCTGGCACCGTTCAGCTCGTACGCCGAAGGGTTCATCGCTTCAGCTCACGAAGATACCATCGAGCTCGACACGGGTTGGATCGTCGGCTCACCCAACGACACCGCCACCAGCGGCATCTGGACGCGCATGGACCCCGAGGGCACCAGCGCCCAGCCCGAGAACGATCACTCGCCAGAAGGATCGATCTGCTGGGTCACCGATGGGGTCGCTGGCGTGAACGCCGACGACGGCGATGTGGACAACGGCTACACCTCGCTGACCTCCCCACGCTTCGACGCGGTGATCTTGGGCGACGAGGCCATCCTCTCATACTGGGTCTGGCACTCGGGCAACGAAGCCGACGCCGACACCATGACCACCCGGATCTCCAACGACAACGGGAACTCGTGGACGAGCATCGAGTTCTACCGCGGCACCACCAATCAGTGGGAAGAACGCCAGTTCCGCATCGCCGACTACATCCTGCCGACGGATCAGATGCGGGTGCGGTTTATGGCCGTGGACCTGCACAGCGACAACACGATCGAAGCCGCTATTGATGATCTCCGCGTCGGCGTTGTCGGGTGCGAGTCCACCAACCCAGCGGACCTCAACGATGACGGCCTGCTCGACTTCTTTGATGTCTCGGCCTTCCTCGACGCCTTCGGCGAGCAGAGCCCCGTGGGCGACTTCAACGATGATGGCTCCTGGGACTTCTTTGATGTCTCCGCTTTCCTCGATGCGTTCGCGGAGAACTAAGCCCACCAACCACTGGCCAAGCGAGCATGATCCAGCTTTCAGAGAGAAGAGACCCAAACCCCTCCTCTCCCCTACCGACCCCCGCGCATCCACGCGGGGGTCATTTTTCATACCCGCTTGCTCGCCGGGACAGCCACACACGGCTACCATTGAGACTCGTTCTCAATAAACAACTCCCCGTCGAGGAACCGCCATGATCGCCGAACGACTCAAGAATGATAACTGGGCCCTGCACCAGATCGCCGAGCGCCAGCCAACCCCCGGCTCGCTGATCAAGGGCACCATGCCCAAAGCCGGGTACCTCGACATGCTCGCTCAACAGCTCTTGATCAACGACGCGCTCGATCGCGCGCTCGCCCCGCTGCTGAGCGATCCACGGTTCGTTGCGCTGCTCGCCGACGATCAAATGCTGACCCAGTACATCCGCGAAGACCTGGCCCACTTTGGTGTCGATGCATCAACCATCGAGCCCAACCCCGGGACCGCACGCTACATCGAACACATCGAAGCGCACAAAGACGAACACCTGCATCTGCTCGGGCTCCACTATGTCCGCCTTGGCGCTTGCAACGGCAACACCTTCGTCGCCCGCGTCGTCCGCAAGTCGTACGATCTTGATCACCCGAGCGAGGGAACACGCTATCTTGATCCGTTCGGAGCCGCCCAGCGCAAGGGCTGGGTCGCCTTCAAAGACGGGATCAACGCCCTCGTCCTCGATCAGACCCAGCAGGACGAGCTCTTCGACGGCACCCGAGCCGCGTACCTGCTCTCGATCAACCTCGACTTCGCACAGTACAAGAGCGCCGAGGAGCTGCTGGCCGAGCACGGCAAGAGCCTGGACAAGGCCGAGTTCGACGAGCACCACTCCGTGCATGTCTCCAAGGAGATGCACGAGGAGCTGGCCGCCAACGACGGCTGATCAGTATTCGAGTTTCAGATCAAGCATTATGGATCGCGTGCGGCCCACGCTTCGATCTCTGCGCGCACCTCGTCGGCGACCTGCCCAAACGAAGAGCTCGGCAGCAACCCCAGCGGGTGCTCGATGATCGCGATGCGCTGGTTTTCGACCGCCGGGATCGGGAGCTCCGCGATCCCGCCGGTCGCGCCTTTGATCTGCCCCCAACTCATCGGCACCGGCTCACCGATCTGATCGTTGGCTGTGTGCGCTCTGGGCGCAAAGACCAAGATCGAATCCGGAGCGAGGTTGATGATGTCCTCGTAGTCGAGCTCCTGCCACATGCCGCCGGTGCTCAGGGCGGGGGTGACGCCGAGGCGTTCGATCAGCTGCCCATGGAACGAGCCAGGGCCCATCGCGCCCGGCGGGTCGATCCCGGCGAGCACAAGCATCCGCCCCGCGTCGCTCGCAACCCGTCCCATGGGCGACCACGACTGGGCCAAGCGTGCACTGGGCAGCTCGACCGTCAGCTTCGCTCCCGGATGGATCGGGATGCCCTCCCCGAGCCCGGTCTCGATCTGCGTTGAATCTTCGGGGAATCCGACGAGCTTGAGGTACAGGTCATCGAGCGTGATGGCGATGTCGTCGAGCGATTCGAGCTGGTAGGTCCATAGGTTCCAGCCAAACTTGTCGGCCAGCGACTGGAGCTGCTCGGGGATGCCGATGGTGTTGCGTTCGATCAGGATGTCGGTGGGGTCGAGCGTGATGAGCAGCTCGTAATCGAGCTCGAGCTGCGAGCCCACGGACGGGATCGAGCGCGACAGGGCCGAGTCGTAGCTGTGACGACCAACGATCGAATCCTCGAACCCGAGATCCCGCAGCATCACCCCGAGGGCCGGCGAGAGCGTGACGAATCGGCGGGCTTCTTCGTTTGGCTCGTCGCCCGGAGGGGTCGTCTCGTTGCTTGTCGCAGGTGGGGTAGGGCTCGACAAGCGTTCGCAGCCCGTGATGCCAGCAAAACACAGGCAGAGCAAGGCCAGCGAGAACCAATTTGAGAGAATACACATGCGCATGGCAGAGCATATCAGCGCATCAGTGAGCGTGTCGTCCGATCGAGGGCCGCGAGTTGTTGATCGTTGAAGAAAACGAACGCCCAGGTCCGATCGTTGCCCAGCTCGATCTGGCGACCCAGCTCGATCCCGCGCTCGACGCGTGCTCGATAGGCATTGATGGGCTCGCGGTGGTGGTCACGGTACGCATCGAGCAGGTCTTGGAGCTGCTGATAAAGTTCTTCTCGCTCCGGACTCTTGGGCGTATGGCTGGCGATCTGCTCGACGAGCTGATCCTTCTTGAGTTGGGCCTTATCGTCGCCCACCATGCTCGGTGTGTGGGGCGCGTGGTGGGCCTGCCAGCGGGTGTGATCCAAATCGATCGCGTCATCAGCACCGAATCCCAAATCTAATCGCTGGGTCGCGGTCACCATCGCCATGGGGGCGAGTTCGATCCCGAGTACATCGCTGAACCACTGTTCGCTGATCTTGTCGTAGATCCACCCGCCGGTGCCGTGGATGAAGAGCTCGCCAAGGAGCGCCCGGGCGAGGGCACTCATCAGCAAACCCCGGGGCATGAGTTCTTCTTGATCGAACGAATCGATGTTTTCCGAATCGATCGCCACCCGCGCCTCGCCAGCTCGACACCCCCACAGCGGGAGTTCGATGCGTTGACCATCGATCGCAAGCGGGCGCACGCCCGCCTCAGGATGCTGGGCGACCGCGGTGTTGTAGGTCGATGCCCAATCGTGCGCGTCGGCTCGCATCGCATCGACCGAATGCCCCATCGCATCGGTCTGCAAGAGCTGGGACGCGAACACAATCGTCGGCACCTCGATGCCCAATCGCTCGCAGGCGTGCTCGATGGTCGCGTAGGCGAACTGAGCCGCGAGCGACTCCATGCCCGCGTATTGATCGAGCCACTGGGCGAGGGGTTCGAGCGCACTGGCCTCTCGGAGCGTGGGCATCCAGATCGGCGCAGCCGGCGCAGAGCCCACGGCCACACCATCTGCAATCGCATCACCCGCGAGCAGCTCGATCGTTTGCACACGCAAGGCTTCGCCGGTGCCGATGGGCACGCGCACGGTCCCGGGGTTGATCGCGTCCTGGTCGGGCACGACCCAGACGGCCTGGGCGTTTGTTCTTTTCGCGGCTTCGTCTAGGGCGATCAGCTTGGCAAGAATCCCGTTATGAAACACGATCGGCTGGTGCCCGCTCATCACCACCGGGCGTTTGGGATCGAGCCCCAGCTCGCCGCGTGCGTCGCGAGGGGATCTCTGAGCGACTTGATCCAGAGCCGATGACCAGTGTGCCCAGCCGGGCTTGATGGTCACGCTCGGCAGAGATGCGGGGGAACACGCGGGCTCTTCGCCTGCGTCTTGCGCATGATCTGTTGCTGATTCGATCGGTTGGTCCAACGCCCCGCTCCTGTGCGTTCGCTGGTGCTCTTTTAGGAGCACTCGGCCTTGGCCTGCGCCCGCGCCATGTCGGGGAGCCGATCGATCACACGATCCATCGCGCGGTACATCACGCAGCGGTAATGGGTCAGGCGGGTTTCGGGGTCGTCGAGCCCGCCGCCGAAGGTCCGGTTGAGATCGTTGTAGATCAGCTCGACGGGGATCTCGCCGATGCGCAGGTCGTTGGCGATCGCCTGGACCCAGAGCTGCATCGGGAAGGCGTAGCCATCGTCGGTCAGTTCAAGCTTGGCCATCGCGCTGACCCGATGGGCCTTGAACCCGCAGAAGCCGTCGGTGAGCCTGAGCCCGAGCCGATCGTTGATCTCTTGGGTGATGGTCGCGTTGATGGCGCGACGCTCCGCCGGGGGGAGGTCGGCGTCCCAGTCCGTCTCGGCGTTGAGGTAGCGCGAGCCCGAAACAATATCGAGATCGTCGCGCTCGATGGCTTCGAAGAAGTCGGGCAGGCGTTCGGGCTCGTGCTGAAAGTCGCAGTCCATGGTGATCACCCAGTCGTAGCCGTCGCGGAGGGCCCGCTGGTACGCCTGGCGGATCGAGCAGCCGTAGCCCATGTTGGATTCGTGGCGGATGATGTCGAGGCCCATGGGGCCCTTGAGCTCGTTCAGAATATCGGGTGTGCGATCGGTGGAGCCGTCGTCGAGGACCAGGACATGGTCGGCGTACGCGCGTACTTTTTCGAGCACGGACTGGACATGGTCTTGTTCGTTATAGATAGGAATCGCAATCAGCACACGCATAAATCTCGGCCTCCGTAGCAGTTACACCGGTACTGTAAACAGCCCGCACCAGCAGGTCTATATCTGAACGAGCGTTCGGCTTTCATTATTCCTGAACAATCGAGATTCTGCCCGCCGAATGCCCCGCCAAGCCCGCGAATCCCGCTTACTCAGCGGGATCGGGCGTGTCGGTGCTGGGCTCTTTGGCCTGCTCGCGCTGGCGAGCCTCGGCTTCGCTGCGGGCCAGCGAGGTGTAGGCGGCAAAGCCGAACGGAACCCGCTCTTCATTGCTCGCTGGCTCTTCCTCGCTGTCTTCGATCTGCTCGATCAACGACGCCGAGACCGAGTGCACCCCAATAATCTGCGAGATCGGGAGCGTGTAGGACTCACCCGTGGGTGTGTTGATCCGGAAGATCGTGCACTGCACATCGCCCGAGATCGAACGATCCTCTGGGCACCCCGACATCGAGCACGCGAACACCGGCGTGATGTCCGCGATCGGGATCCTTTGGCCCAGCGTCGTGATCACGCCCATACGACCGTCGAAGAGCTCATCGACGGGCGAAGAGCTCGCCTGAGCCGCGGCTGGCCCGGTGCCCAATCGCCCGCTCGACGAAGCGGCCGCCGAAGCCAGCGCCATCAAGATCTCGCGGACCACATTGCTCCAGAAGACATCACGCCGGGCCTGGGTCCTCATCGGCCCCGGCTGGCCGGCATGCCCAGCCTGACCAGCATGCGCATCAACGAACGGGACATGCCCGTACCCCGTCGGCGGGGTGGACGAGTCCAACCCCTGGGCCGGGCCTTGCTGGGCTTGCTGGCCCCCAGCGCTGGCTGATGGCTGACTGTGAACGCCGAGTTGATCGAGTGGATCCATAGCGGATTCTACGCAGCGGGCCCCTCCAAAGCGATCTTGGGGGATAACCACCGGACCTCGTGCCCTTCATAATCCGCTTGAAACCGCCCAAACCGCACAGTCGGCACAGCGTCGCGCGGGTGTGGTGATCGACAGGTATTGCGGACAAGTTGAACAGTTTACCGGCCGATACCTCCTTCACACGGAGGCTACAAGATGAGCAGAGAAGATCAATCAAACGCATTCAACGAAGTCCGCGCCATTCTCGGCAAGCTGGACCGATCCATCGACGAGGCCCGCTCGCGTCGCTTGGATACCGACCAACCAACCCGCCGAGCGTCCAATATCGGATCCTCATCGAACAGCGCCGATAAGTTCCAGAGCGGACTCGATCGTGAGATCGGCTCGCCGGCTCCAGAGCCCGCCAAGACCGAGCTGCAGAAGAAGAGCGCGACCTTTGGACGCGCCAAGCCGCTCAACGGCAACGCCCCCGCCCCATCGCAGTGGAAATCCACCGGGTCCGACGACGATCAGCTGATCGGCTGAGCGGACGCCCACAACCGCAATCTGATTATTCAGTAGGCCGATGGTTTTCGATCCATCGGCTTATTCTTTGGCGCAGCACCGGCAAGGGCATCGCGCCCTCGCCGAGCACCGCTTCGTGAAACGCGCGGAGATCAAAGCCCTCGCCCAATGCCTCCTCGGCCTGGGCCCGCAGCTCAAGGATGGTCAGCTCGCCGATCTTGTAGCCCGTCGCCTGCCCGGGCCAGCCGATGTATCGGTTGATCTCGGCCTCGATGTTGTGCTCCGAGAGCGCCCCGTTGGAGCGCATGAACTCCACCGCCCGATCGCGGCTCCAGCCCTTGGCGTGCATCCCGGTGTCGACCACCAGGCGCAACGCACGCCACATCTCAAAGTTGAGCCGACCGAAGTTGCTGTAGGGATCGTCGTATAGCCCGTTGGGCCCCTCGCCCATCTCGAGCCCGAGCTTCTCGCTGTAGAGCCCCCACCCCTCGATGTAGCCCGTAAAGCCCATCGTCTTGCGGATCGGGTGCTGGCCTTCGATCTCTTGGGCCAGGGCGATCTGCAGGTGATGCCCGGGCATGGCCTCGTGGAGGGTGAGCGCCATCATCTCGTAACTGGGACGCTGATCGAGGTGTGTCAGGTTGGCCATAAAGTTGCCCGCGCGTCCGTTCTGGGCCGAGCCCGGGTAGTAGAAGGCTGTGGGCGCGTTTTCGGCGGAAAACTCGGGGATCGGGAGCACGCCGTAGGGCAACGAGGGCAGCTCGACGAAGAGCTCGGGGAGCAGCCCATCGATCCGTTTGCTCATGGCCCGGTACCCGTTGAGCAGATCGTCGGGCTCGGTGTAATAAAACCGCGGATCGGTGCGGAGGTACTCGACAAAGGCCTTGAACCGATCATCATCGTTGAGGAACCCGGTGTGCTCATCGTTCCAGTCCGTCGAATCGATCACGGCCATCATCTCGCCCCTGATCCGGGCGACCTCGCTGAGCCCGCGATGGTAGATGTCATCGGCGCTCAGCTCGGGCAGGGTCGTGTGCGAAGCGATCATCGCGTTGTACGCGTTGATCCCATCGACGCCCTGGGATGCCCCGATCGTGTCTCGGCAGGCCGGGAGGTACTCGTTCTGCACGAACACCGCGAGCTCTTGATACACCGGGATGATCCGCTCGGCGATCACTCTCCGTGCTTCGACCGCGATCGGGTCGTGCTCATCGAGCGATCGCAGGGGCTTGAAGAACGGCGACTGGGTCGGATCCTCGCGCAGCTCGCCCGTGGCTTGGGCCATCGCCTGATCCGCCACCGCTTGCATCACGACAGCCGGGGGCACGCGCCCTTCGCTGATCCCACCCCGCATGTTGTCCATCTGATCACCGATCACGATCGGGATCCGCTTGAGCTTGGTGAGGTAGTCTTCGCGGTGCTGGCGGGTCATCATGGGCACCCGATCGCCGATCTGAGGCAGCCAGACCTGCGGGCCAGAGATCGAAGAGATCGGCTGCTGCCAGGGCTTGAACGCCGCCAATCGCTGCTCGGTCTCCCACTGGTTGATCAGCAGATCCGCAGCCAGATGGTCGCGCTCGCTAAAGCCCGCCCGGTCTATCGACTTGAGCCGCCCGAGCAGGGCCTTTCGTTGGCTCAGGCGGTCCAAGATCGCGGACAACGACTCGTCGCCGAGCTCGTCGTTGCGGGACTCATCGCCCAGCAGCGGCCCGACCATCATCGGGGATTCCTCAAACGCCAGCTCGATCGCGTCGTTCATCAGCGCCCAGAGCCCCGGATCACGGTCCGCTGGGCACTCAGGGAGCTCGACGCCGGCCCACCCCCGAGCGATACACAGGGCACAGACGAGCAGGGCGAGCAGCAGACGGGTGGGGCGTAGAGCGGTTGTTTTCATGGGCCCATCATACCGGATCGGTGCAAATTGGTCGAACGCGGAGGATGCCATTGAGCGATCAAATGCATAGGATTCTTCTCGATTCGCACCGGATCGAGCCGATAGATTGGTGGTTGCTGCCTGTCAGCGACCAGCCGTCCATTCGGGGGAATGGTGTAATTGGTAGCACGAGGGATTCTGATTCCCTTAGTTCGGGTTCAAGTCCCGGTTCCCCTACTTTCATGAAGAACGCGCATGGGCCCACCCGTGTGCGTTTTTTCTCTATAATACCTGATACAAGAACACAAGCGAACACTGATCACGATCGTCGGCCATGCCCGACGCCTGACTGACCGACAGACCGACGAAGGGGCCCATGAGCCAACCACCTACCAACCGACCCGCACCCAAGAAAAACGCTCCGATCGCGATGAGCTCCAAGCTCGACATCGCCAAGAACTGGCTCCCCCGCTACACCGGGATGCCCATCGACAAGTTTGGTGACTATGTCCTGCTGACGAACTTCTCGAACTATGTGACCGAGTTCGCCGAGCAGTTCAACTGTGATATCCACGGCATCGGTCGCCCGATGCAAGCCGCGACCAACAGCGCGGGGCTGACCATCGTCAACTTCGGGATCGGCTCGCCCAACGCCGCGACGATCATGGACCTGCTCAGCGCCCGCATGCCCGAGGGCGTGCTCTTCCTTGGCAAGTGCGGCGGGCTCAAAGACTCGACCGAGATCGGGCACTTTGTCCTGCCCATCGCCGCGATCCGCGGCGAGGGGACATCCGACGACTACTTCTCGCCCGAGGTCCCGGCGCTGCCGAGCTTCAAGCTCCACAAGTTCGTGTCCGATCGCATCGTCGAGAAAGAACTCGAATACCGCACCGGGGTGGTCTACACCACCAACCGGAGGCTCTGGGAGCACGACAAGAAGTTCCAGGGCAAGCTCAAACGCATGACCGCGCTGGCCATCGACATGGAGACGGCGACCGTCTTCATCGTCGGGCACCACAACCAGATCGCCCGCGGGGCGTTGCTGCTTGTCTCCGATGTCCCCATGACACCTGATGGCGTCAAGACCGAAGCCTCGGATCTGAGCGTGACGCAGAACTTCGCGAAGCTGCACCTGCAGCTCGGGATCGAGGCGATGACCAAGATCGGCTCCGACGGCGAGCCCATCAAGCACTTTACTTACTAAGAAACCGGGTAATCAGCTCAGCCCTGCTCGAGCATCGAGCCCAGGTCATCGTCGCCCTCGAGCTGCATCTTGAGCAGCTCGGCGTAGCGGCCGTCCTTTTCGAGCAGCTCGTCGTGCGTGCCCACCTCGCGGACCGCGCCCTCCTCGATCACCACAATCCGGTTGGCGTGGCGGATGGTGCTCAGGCGGTGGGCGATCACGAAGCTCGTCCGGTCCTGCATCAATGACGCCAGCGAACGCTGGATCAGCCGCTCGGACTCGGTATCGAGGGCGCTGGTGGCCTCATCAAGAATCAGAATCTTGGGATCGGCGAGGATCGCCCGTGCGATCGCCAGGCGTTGCTTCTGCCCGCCCGAGAGACGGACGCCGCGTTCGCCGACGACGGTGTCGTACTGGTGTTCGAGCTCGACGATAAACCGGTGCGCGTTGGCCGCCCGAGCCGCGGCCATGATGTCGTCCTTGGACGCGTTCCGCTTGGCGTACCCAATATTGTCGCCCACCGTGCCATCGAAGAGGAATACATCCTGCTCGACGATGCCCAGCAGCGAGCGGTACTGCTCGATGGGGATGGTGGTGAGATCGATGCCGTCGATGGAGATCGAGCCCATGGTGGGGTCATCGAAGCGGGCAATGAGGTTGCACAGCGTGGTCTTGCCCGCGCCCGATGCGCCGACGAAGGCGATGGTCTCGCCCGGCTGGATCTGCAGCGAGATGTCTTTGAGCACATAGTCCGACCCCGCGCCTTCGCTCTGCTTGCCCATGTCGTCGGTGGCCTGCTCGTCGGTGGTCTTTGTCTTGCTCGCTCGCTTGGGGTAGGCATAGGACAGGTGATCGATGACCAGCTCGCCGCGGATCAGGCTCGGCTCGATGGTATTGGTCGGGATTGTGTCGGCGAACTCCTGCTTCTCGGCCAGCAGATCCAGCACGCGATCGAGGGCGGCCAGGTTGTTCTGCACATTAGTCGCGCTGGCGACCAAGGCTTCGAGCGGGCCAAGCAGCGCGAGCAGGTACGCCGAGAACGCCATCAGATCGCCGATGGTCAGCGTGCCGTCGATGACGGCGCCGCCGCCGTAGATGAGGATCGCGGTCGAGGCCAGCGGGATCATCAGCTGCCAGACCATCTCGATCCCGCGTGCCCACCACCAGGTGTAGAGCTCTTGGCGTGCCAGCAGATGCCCCTCGGTCGTGAACCGGGCGGCTTCCGAGTGTCGTCGGTTAAACGCTCGCACCACGCGCATGCCCGAGAAAGCCTCAGCGCTCATCGCGTCGATGCCCTGTCGGCGAGAGCGGATGTCGCGGTACATCGGGCGGATGCGGACGATCCAAGTCCGATGGCTGAACCAGATCATGGGCAGGAGCAGCAATGCACCGACCACCAATCGCCAGTCGATCCAGACAAGCACGAGCAGGGTGCCCAGCAGCTGGGTGATGGCGCGCCATGGGTTGTAGATCAGCGAGAAGATCAGGTCGCCCACGCCGCCGGCGTCCTCGCGGAGGATCGATGCGACGCCGCCGGATTTGAGTTGGTGGATGCGATGGAGCGGGAGCTTGGACGCGTGCGAGAACACGCGCCGACGCAGCGACACCTGGACCCGCTTGGTGATGCGTGTGCACTGCCAGCGCCCCCACACACTGATGCCCACCGAGAGCACGGAGACCACGAGCATCGCGCCACCGAGCATCCAGATGAGTTTCATCCGATCGGGCTTGTCGCTGGAGAACTCGCCGACAAACGCGGGGATGCCGGTGGGCCCGGGGTGGTCGGTGATGATGTAGTCGATCGCGACCTTGGTGGACAAGGGCATCAAGAGCCCGAGGAGCACCGACACGCTCAGGGTGACGAGCGCCATGATGACCGTCGAGCGGAAGCCGCCAAGGAGCGCAAGAAAAGCGCCAAACAGACCCATGAAGGATCGTTTGGCGCGTTGTGCTCGCTTGGATTCGAGCGTCGCGTCCACCGTCTCGTGCACGGTCTGGCGTGCATCTTTGGCGCGACGGTTTTTGAGGTAGGTACGGAATCGGGATTTGCTGGATCTGCTCTGCTTGCTCACGGGTGATGCTACCCGTCGGGCCCGATCAAATCACGGACGAGCCAACGATTCGCGTCAGATCAGCGTCGGCGACGCCCAAGCATCAGCCCGCTGGCACCCAGCAGGGCGAAGGTGCCCGGAGCCGGGGTTGGATTCGGCGGCGTTTCGCAGCTGAAATCAACGCGGAACTGAGCGTCGTTGTAATCGCTGTCCCCGCCGGGCAGGCGGATGTCCTCGATCCCCACCAGCACGCTGTGGGGGTTGCTGGCATCCACCGAGAACTGCATCCAGTCGGTCTCGATCGCGGTCGAGAAGAAGTCCAGCCCGCCGACAATGACATCGTACGAGAAGTCCAGACGCTGACCCTGCGAGAAGGTCCCGGGCAGCTGGTAGCGCTGGCCGACGGTGGCCGACTTGTTGGTCAGCAGCGAGACGCCGTCGCCCAATGATTCGGGGTTGATGTAGCTCAGCTGCCCGGTGTAGCCTGCGCTCGAGCCGACCCACACGATCTCGGCGTGCACATTGTCGCAGGGCGCGAAGATGCCCGGATCCTCGGGGATGGGCACGCTGGCGCTGGCGATCGAACACGAGCCGCCGACAACGGCGGCGATCATAACGGCGAAAGAAGTCGTCTTCATTTTAAACCCCTGTCCTTTGACCCCCCGATGTGACGGGTCTTCGAACAGAGTGTGCATCCCAATGGCCCATTGGGCGAGCAATCGCCTGGGGTAAACCCCTCCGGGCATCCTACCAAAGGCACAGAACCCACAACCCACACTGGCACGGGCCCGCAGAGTCCGGTAAGGTAGGGGCTCGCCATACCGATTACTCAATCATCTGCCCGAAAGGCCTGCCGATGTCAACAGCACCCACCAAGAGCCCCAAACTGGCCCTGCACTGGAAGATCCTCATCGGGCTCGTGCTCGGGATCATCGTCGGGCTGGGGATCAACCTGCTCTGGACGCCCAGCACCCCCGCGACGCCCACAAGCGAAGCGACCGTGGGCATGTGGGAGTCGATGGGCGTTGATGACGCGACGGCATGGCTCAACGGTGTCGAGATCGAGGGCACCAACGAAGACGCGGGCCTGGGCGCCAAGAGCGCCCGGTTTGTGCGCAATCTCAACAGCTTCGTCGGACAGCTGTTTATGCGTGGGCTCCAGTTCATCGCGGTGCCGATCGTGATTTTTAGCCTGATCGTGGGCGCGTCGAGCCTTAATGATCTCTCGAAGCTGAGCCGAATCGGCGGCAAGACCATCGCGATCTATGTCGCGTCCACAGCGCTGGCGATCTCGATCGGGCTCCTCTTCGCCAACATCGCCCAGCCCGGGTCGTTCGTGTCCGAAGAAACCCGCGACGGGTTCGTCGAACAGTTCGGAGCCCAGGCCGATGCCAAGCGGGCACAGGCCGTGGCTCCGGATGTGTGGGAGACCGTGCTCAACATCGTGCCCAAGAACCCGTTTAACGCGATCGCCGAGGGGCGGATGCTCCCGATCGTGTTCTCCTCGCTGCTCGTCGGGATCGCGCTCACGCTGATCCCGCGCGAGAAGGCCCGCCCCGTGATCGCGTTCTTCGATGCGATGACCGATGTGGTGATCAAGGTCGTCGAGATCGTGCTGATCATCGCGCCCTACGCGGTGTTCGCGCTGATCGTCGAGCAGATCGCCTTCCTTGGGCTCGATATCCTCGGGTCGCTGGCGGTGTACAGCGCGACCGTGGTTGCCGGTTTGCTCACGATGATGTTCGTCGTCTACCCGATCGGGTTCAAGCTCTTTGGCAAGCTCTCGTACAGCCGATTCTTCAACGCGATCGCCCCCGCCCAGCTGCTGGCCTTTAGCTCCGCGAGTTCATCGGCCACCCTACCCGTGACCATGGAGTGCTGCGAGCAGCGGTTGGGCGTCAAAGAAGAGGTCAGCTCCTTTGTATTGCCCATCGGCGCGACGATCAACATGGACGGCACCGCACTGTACCAAGGCGTGGCGGCTGTGTTCATCGCCCAGCTCTATGGGATGGACCTGACCGTCATGCAGCAGCTCACGATCGTGCTCACCGCGACGCTCTCGTCGATCGGCACCGCCGGCGTGCCGGGCGTCGGGATGATCATGCTCGTGATCGTGCTCCAATCCGTGGGCATACCGCTCGATGGGATCGCGGTGATCCTGGGCGTGGACCGGATCTTGGATATGTGCAGAACCAGCTGTAATGTGACCGGCGACTGCATGGTGTGTGCGGTGGTCGCGTCGAGCGAGGGTGCGTTGGAGACACCCGAGCAGGTCCGGGCGAGGCTCGATCATCCATTGGACGAAGACCCCGTCAGCGAGGGGCGATTGGACACCTGACGCCCCCTACACTTGGTCTATGAGCACCAAAGCACAATCGAATCCGACCCTCGACCCGGCCAGCGTCCTCGATGCACGCCTCCGCGACGCGATCCACGCGGCCGTGCCTGATCTGCCCGTCGAGCAGATCCAGACGCACATCACGCCCTCGCGCCAGCCCAAGTTCGGGGACTTCCAGTCCAACTGCGCGATGCCGATCGCCAAGCGGTTCAAGATGCAGCCGCGCGAGCTGGCGGCCAAGATCATCGAGCACCTCGATGTCGATGGCGTCGCCGAGCCGGTCTCCGAAGCCAACATCGCCGGCCCGGGCTTCATTAACCTCACGCTGCTGCCGGCAGCCGTCAGCGAGGCGCTCGATGCGATGGATAATAACCAGCTCGGGATCGTCGCCCCCGACAGCCCCCCCACCGTCGTCGTCGATGTCTGCGGCGTCAACTTCGCCAAACAGATGCATGTCGGGCACCTCCGCTCGACCGTGATCGGCGATGCGATCGCCCGGCTCTACGAACGCATGGGCTACAAAGTCATCCGCCAATCGCATGTGGGCGACTGGGGGCTGCCGATCGCGATGGTCGTCGAGCAGCTCATCAGCATCGAAGACGCGGGCACGGACATGAGCGGGGTCTCGCTGGGCGAGCTCGATGCGATGTATAAGAAGGCCCAAGCGGCGTGCAAGGCCGAGACGCGAGCGCTTGAGCTGATCCAGAAGATCGGCGGGCATCCCAAGGCCGAGATCGAGCTCAACGAGCGGATCGCCGATGCCAACGCGTCGATGGACAAAGCCAAGGCGAGACTCGTCGCGCTGCAATCGGGCGACGAGCGCTCGGTTCAGGTCTGGCAGCGGATCTACGACCTCACGATGGAGGCTTGCCTCTCGACCTGCAAGCGCCTGCACACCAAGATCACCGGCGAGCACAGCGCCGGCGAATCGACCTACCGCGATGAGCTGGCCCCGCTGGTCCAAGACCTGATCGATCGCGGGATCGCCGTCGAGGATGATGGGGCGTTGGTGGTCAAGTGCGACGGGATCAAGGAGCCCACGATCATCCGCAAGCGAGACGGCGGGTTCCTCTACGCCACGACGGATCTGGCCGCGATCAAACGCCGGGTGTCGGAGCTTGGCGGCGACATCGTCGTGTACAGCGTGGACTCGCGCCAGGGGCTGCACTTCAAGCAGGTCTTCGCCGCGGCTCACAAGGCGGGCTACGACAAGAACAGCTCGGGCGCGGAATCCAAGCTCGTCCACGCCATGTTCGGGACGATCTTGGGCGAAGATAACAAGCCGCTCAAGTCGCGTTCGGGCGAGAACCTGAACCTGACGGACCTGCTCGACGAAGCCGTGACGCGTGCCCACGCGACCGTGGCCGAGAAGAACCCGGACATGCCCGAAGCGGATCGGGCCGTGATCAGCGAGGCCGTCGCGATGGCGGCGGTGAAGTACGCGGACCTGTCCACCGAGCGGATCAAGGACTATGTGATGAGCTTCGACCGGATGCTCGCCTTCGAGGGCGACACCGGGCCATACCTGCTCTACGCGCTTGTCCGGGTGCGTTCGATCTTCCGCAAGGCTCAAGAACTGGGCATCGACACGAGCAGCGTCGGTGATGCGCCGTTCAAGCTCATCGAGCCGAGCGAAAAGGCCCTGGCGCTGATGCTGCTGCGGTACCCGTCGGTGATCGAGGGCGCGGGGCAGGACTGCGAGCCCAACCGGTTGTGCTCGTTTGTCTACAGCCTGGCCTCGGCGTACAGCTCGTTCTTCGACAAGTGCCCGGTGCTCAAGAACGATGACGAAGTGCTGCGGAGCTCACGCCTACGCCTGTGCGCCCTGACCGGACGCGTGCTCAGCGATGCCCTCGAGACCCTGGGGATCCCCACCGTCGAGCGGATGTAAACCGATGCCATCCACATGATTTGATTGAACCCGCCCGGCTTGCTGGGCGGGTTTTTCGTGCGCTCAGAGCCGGGAGTGCGCATGAAAAAACGGCATCGGGGGGCAACCCGATGCCGCTCGCAGGTCATTCCGGAGTGAATATCTGCTGAAATCGGATTAGAACAGGAACTGCATCTGTGCGGTCAGACCGAACTGGCCGTCCTCGGAATCGGCGAGCAGGTTGTGCCCGTCGGAGGTCGAGACGATCGAGGTGGTGGTCGCGTCGAGGTAGTAGCGCAGGTCCAGCGTGAACTTGGCGGCGTGTGACTCAGGGACCATGTAGTGGTTCCAGCCCACGGTGACGGAGTTGAACTCGTCGCCGGTGGCGCCACGATCGTCGTCTGGGAGGACGGCATCGTAGCGGGCGAAGATTTCGTTCTGATCGCTGACGAAGAAGCCGCCCTGTGCGACGACGCCGTAGTCGTCGAACTCAACTGCGCCGGTGTCCATGCTGCGCCAGACGCCTGCCGCGAAGAAGTTCCAGCCGTCGTCAACCCATGAGAAGTCCACGGTGCCGGTGGTCATATCGGTGGTCGGGGTGAAGGACGGGTTGGTGTCGCCTCTGGATTCCATGTGGATCGCAGCGCCGATCATGCCGCCGGCGTTGCTGCCGCGGAACGAGGTGAACTGCTTGAACTGATCCCATGTCGCATCGCCGACGAGCAGCTCAGCGCGAGCCGAGACGCCGTAGTCCGCTTCTGCGGCCGCGTTGAACGCGGTGTTGTCGGTGTTGAAGCCGTCGTTGAAGCCGACCTTGGCACGCCAGGCGTCGCCGCCGAACTGGAGCTCGATACCCTGGGAGAAGTCCTGGTTGAAGGTCTCGTTGACGCCCGAGCGGTCGCTTGCAAGCTGCTTGGATGATGACATGTTCTCTTCGCGGAGCACCGCTGACTTGAACTGACCGACCTTGATCGAGACATCGTCGTTGATCTTCCAGGTCGCGTTGGCGTCTTCGAGCGCGGCCGCCCCGGTGCTTCGGCTGAATCCGAACTTGACGCTCGCCTTGATGTTGTCGGTGACATTGCCCGAGATGCCGATCTTGGCGCGACGCATGGAGAAGCCCATGGTGGTGTCATCGTCTGGCAGGGCCAGGGTGGTGCTGGCATCGTCGCGGGAGTTGAACTGGTAGCGAGCCTGGATCTGGACGCTGACCTTGACATCCGAAAGGTTGGTCTCGTTGAGCACCGAGCTGTACTCGGCGGCCGAGTTGGCCAGCTCGTACGAGCGGGACAGGCGGAGGCTGTCGCTGCCGGCCATTGCGCCGGCGGAGCTTACCAGGAGTGCTGCGAGCGCAGCCTTGGATGCGTGTGCGGTATACATGTTGATTCCTCTATTGCTTCAAGTACAGATTCAACTACTGCTTCAACGAACTCGTCATCATCGCAGGAGTGTTCTTGGTCGCCCCATTCAACACGAGTGGGTTTGTCTGCACACACTAGCATCTCGATCCGAGAGTGGAATCACACATTTGATGTCTTTACGCATTCTTCAATGAGTCTTGACCGAGTCTTGTTTGAATCTTTACAGTTCGCAACAGTATCCATATCAAGTGCGCACAAAAAAGCACCAGCCGACCCCGAAGGATCGGCTGGCGTTTATGGTATTTGAATGATCTTCGATCCTTGCCTGACTCAGGAAAACCCGAGCGAGCCTGGAACGCTGATCAAATCAGATCCGAATCAGAACATCCACTGCATGGTGCCTGAGAGCATGATCTGGCCGTCTTCACCAGCGTTTTCCTGGAAGAAGCCGGATGAACCAACGGTTGCACCATTTGCACCGCCGAGGACACCAACGCCGGTGTCGCCTGCAACGCCGACGAGGTCGCTGGTTTCGTCAAGCGAAACACCGAGCTCGAGGGTGAAGACTGCAGCGTGTGATTCTGGAACGAAGTAGTAGTTTGCACCAACTGCGAGGAAGTTGAAAGTATCTTCATCGGTGGTCTGGCCAGCGGATGCGTCGTCGTCAACGATGAGTGTGTCCCAGCGTGCGAAACCTTCCCACTGATCGCTGAAGAAGAACGAGCCGCCAACTTCGAAGCCCATGTTGGATGGGTTTGCTGCTGCGGTGACTTCGTTGTCAGCGTAGTAGAATGCTGCACGGACTGCCCAGCCGTCGGCTTCGTAAGCACCGTCAACAGTGAACCAGGTGTCATCGGTTTCAACGCCTGATGGGTTGGTTGAGCCGTATGATGAGAACATCACACCAGCACCAACGCGCCAGCCTGAAGCCGAGCCACGCCATGAGGTCTGGTCGTCGAAGCGAGCCTTATCGGAATCGCTGTACATATCGAAGCGTGCGTTGACCGCGAAGTCAGCTTCTGCACCAGAGTTGTAGGTGGTGTTGGCGGTGTTTGGACCGTCGTTGAAACCAACTGCGAAGCCCCAGGTGTCACCGCTGAAGTGTGCTTCCACACCCTGAGTCCAGGATGGGGTTGCGAGCCACTCGTGCGAGACTGAGCGGTAGGTGTTCATGGTGTGGAACTCGGAGGTGCTTGCTTCTGCGGAGTACGCAGGAACAAACTGACCAACGCGAAGAGTCATTGAATCGTTGACAGTCCAGTCGACGAATGCATCTTCGAGGGTAGCCGAACCACCAGCACCAGTGACGGAGTCATTTGGACCGAAGTCGAAGCTCAAGCGAGCGTGCATGTTGTCGGTGACATCGCCTTCGATGGCAACTTCAGCTTCGTTGAAGCCGAAACCCATGGTGTCGTCGTCGTCTGAAAGCGCACGGCCGTCAGCACTGTTGTAGCTGTAGCCGAAGATCACGCCTACGGAAACTTCAACATTGCTCATGTTGCCCTGGTTGAGGACGCTGCGGGTGCCCGCATCGGCCTTGAGTTCGGCCGCGTATGCGCGGTCGAGTTCGAGTGAACCAGCAGCTGCGAAGCCGGTGGTTGCAGCGGTGATGATTGCTGCAGCAGTGATTTGTGTCTTGTTGTTCATCTTTGTCAATCTCCGGATATGACGTGGTGTTTTAGTCTCGGGAGTGTTCCCTTGACCGTTTTCGAAAACTTACTAAAAGGATCGAGTGACCAACACGCGATCCACATTCTGTCGTCGTCAGGATCCTGCACGAGGCAAGGTTCCATATCCTGGCGACTGGTGTGTTTATCGACCATCGATCGAATCCACACCAATGTTTGCCCTTACTATTTTACGCTATCGGACGGAAAATCCAATTTTTCTGCGCAAAAAACAGCCGGTGGGAACCATATTAGGGTCCAAACCGGCTGTCAAGTAAGTACAGGCTTACTAATGTAGAATTTCCATCTTTCTCGGCGAACCAGCGTTCAACGCCTAAAAACGCCGATTCCATGGCGCAATCTCGATCAGAAGACTAGGGTCATCTGTGCACGCAGCCCGAACTCGGAGTCCGAGAGCCCCAGAACGCCGGTGGTGCTTGGATCGTTGGAACCCACGCCGCCCATCAGGGCATCGATGTTGGTGCTGTCGTCGAGGGTGAAGACGGCTTCGAGCGTGAACTTGGCCGCGTGTGACTCGGGCACGAAGTAATAGTTTGTACCGACGGTCACATTCTGGAAGTTGTCATCGGTGCCCGCGGCCACGAGCGAGTCATCGAGCATCACGACATCGTAACGCGCGAAGCCCTCCCACTGATCACTGAAGAACATGCCGCCCTGGACCAAGAAGCCCGTGTTGGTGAAGTCGGTGGTCGCACCCACGAGCGGGTCGGTCTCGACATTGTGACCGACATACTCGGCGAATACATTCCAGCCGTCGCCCTCGACCTGGACATCGGCGGTCCAGAAGGTGACGGTCTTGGTATCCACGCCGGCAATCACGGGGTTGGTGTTGCCCTGCTCTTGGTAGTGAGCACCGAGCCCGAACTTGACGCCGTAGTTTGAGCCGCGGAAGCTGGTTGCATCAGCGAACTGATCCCATGTGCCTTCCACAAGGTACTCGAAGCGTCCGGTGAGACCAAAGTCAGCCTCGCCCGCTGCATTAAACGGCGAGTTGGCAACAGCCCCGTTGGTGATGTACTCGGCGCCGTCATCGAACGCACCGATCAGCTTCCAGTTGTCCGTGCCGTACACGAAGGCGATGCCCTGTGTGTGCCCGACCTGGAAGAACTCGTTCATGAACGATTTGTCCGCGGCGAGCGTGTGCTCTGGCTTGAAGTTGTCGGAGCCGAAGACGGGATCGTGCCACTGACCAAAGAGCAGTGTCCAGTTGTCGTCGAGTGTCCAGGCGGCCTGCGCGATCAGCAGGGTCGCGGCCCCGCCGGCGGCGCCTTCAGCAGCCCCGAAGTCGAAGACGACCAAGCCCGAGATGTCGGTGCCCTCGACATCGCCGCTCAAACGGATCTGAGAGCGTGGGGCGCTAAAGCCCATGGTGGTGTCGTTGTCGCCCAGTGCGCCGGCGGTCTGCTCGTCGCGTGAGTTGTAGCCATAACGGAACTGGGTCATCACTTCGACATTGAGATTCGCGGCATTGTTTGAACCGAGCAGGCTCGAACGGGTCTGCGCATCTGAACGAAGCTCTGAAGCGTACGCGCGATCGAGATCGAGCCCGGATTGGCCCATTGCGATCCCGCTGAGCGCAACGAGTGTGCATGTTGCGGTCATGGATTGGATGTTGGTGTTCATGATTGCCTCCTCTTGATTCAAGCGTAAAGCACGAAAACTGATCGAGATGCCCAAAAACCTTTTTCGGACATGTTCATCCGAATAATCATCGGCCAGAACGCCCCGATCATAGCGCCTATAAGCGACCATTTTATCCTATTTAAGAAGAATTATTCTTGCTTGGATGAAACCGTCACGATTTGCATCATTTATATACGGAATCTCAGTGCGTGTCATGCTGCGGGCTCAGATTGCGATAAATGGCCGATATTGAGTCCTCAAGGCAATTGAGGCTCGATCAAGGCTCACAGCACTCAGAACATGATCTGGAGCTGTGCCCGGAGCACAAACTCGTGCGGGGTCAGCCCCATAAACCCGGTGACCGAAGGATCAGGGAGCACGAGCGTATCGTCGGCACCGACCGTGATCGCGAAGGTCGAGTCGAACGAATAGCTCGCATCGAAGGTCAGCTTGGCGGCGTGGCTCTCGGGCAGGATGTACCGATTCACCCCCACCGTGGCGAACCGATGAATGTAGCCGTCGGGCGTGCCGAACCCGTTGCGGAAGAGCTTGTCGACCCAGAAGGTCTCGAATCGGCCGAAGACCTCGACACGATCGGTCACAAAGTACCCACCCTGGAACACAAACGCGTTTTGGAGGATCCCGAGCGTGGTCCGATCGAACTCCCAGTCAACCCACTGCCCGACATAGGCCGCGAAGAAGTTCCACCCGTCGCCCTCGTGCTGGTAATCGAGTGTCCAGGTAAATGCCTGGGTGCTTTCCGCGTCGAGCCCCACGAAGCCGGGCACCTGCCCGCCGGGGTTGGTCTGCCCGTGGAACTGATAGAGCAGCCCCGCGCCAAACTTGGTGCCGGGGTTAGATCCCTGGAAGCTGGTGAAATCTGCGAACTGATCCCATGAGCCCTGGAGCTTGTAGTCTGCACGGACGCCAAAGGCGAAGTCCGCTTCGCTCACCGAGTTGAACGCGGTGTTGTCGGTCTCGCGCGAACCGACATATCGTCCGCCGTCGGTGATGCTCGCCTCCCAAGCGAAGTTGTCCCTGACGCGACCGAGCGCGATGCCCTGGGTGTAGCCCGGGCCGAGGAACTCGGAGACCATCGAGCGATCGACCGCGAGTTGGTATTCGGAGGCGATCGCCTCCTCGGTCAAAATCGTGCTCTGGAACTGCCCGAACTTGAGGTAAAAGCCTTCTCGCTTGCCCGCGAAGTTGTACTGGGCGTAGGCATCAAGCAAACGCGGCGCCCCGGTGGAGCCGGCCAAGAACGGTGCGATCGCTCGACCACGCCCGCGGGAGAGCTCGGCGTCGCCGAAATCAAACGACAAGCGATAGTTGAACTGCGAGGAGACAATCGCCCCATCGAACGCGATCCGGGTTCTTGGGAGCGAGAATCCGGTGGTCTGCTCGGTTCCTGAGGGGATAAAGCCTGGATCACGCTGGGAATAGGTGTAGCGGGTCTGGCTAAGCACGGAGATCCGCAGCGAGGAGTTGTCCGCCCGCTCGACGAACCAGCCCGGCTCGGCTGTGGTTGGCTGGTATGCGAGTGCTCGGCGATCGAAGCCGGCCCGCCTTGCGTGGTTTGAATGGCTTGTATTGGTCGTGCTCGCCGCACTATTGACAGATTGGGCCCGGAGCCTAGAGGCCAGATCGTGGGCAGATTCGCCAGCAAAGCCCGACGAGCTCATCGTCGCGGCCATCAAGGTGCCCGCGATGGCCGTGGCCCGAATGTGCTGAACGCCGAGTTTGATGGATGAATCGGCCATGGAACTGCCCTCAAAGAATCATGCGGATAGAGCGCACACGATACCCCATCAATCAGAGCGAGGCATGCGTATATAGTGTATCCGTCGACATTCTCGATGGTTGACCGCCAAAGTTCAGTCCAAATCAGATCACACTCGGGGCCTGGTCTCGCCCGTTCGCCCGGACGGATCTGCCTTTGTTCAGATTTGGTAAACAATGATCTGCCTACACTTTAGGTGATCGGAGCAAGATACAGTTGTGGGTCGTGGACCGTTCCAGCTGTTGAACCCCGAATGCGGATAGACTCAATATGATCGCAAAGACTGACGCCCAGAGCACGATTCTTGTTGTTGATGATGAGCCCGACATCGTCGAGCTGATCACCTACAACCTCGAGCAACACGGGCACCGGGTGATCTCGGCGAGCAACGGCGTCGAGGCGCTCGAGGCGGCCAAATCACAGCTGCCAGACCTGATCGTGCTCGATGTGATGATGCCCGAACTCACCGGGACCGAGGTCGCCAAGCGCCTGCGGGCCCAGTCCGAGACGGCGAGCTTGCCGATCATCATGCTGACTGCGCGATCTGAAGAAGCCGACGAGCTCGAAGCGCTGGGCGCGGGGGCCGACGATTACATCACCAAGCCGTTCTCGATGCAGGTGCTGCGGGCCCGGATCCACGCGCTGACCCGGCGGACCTCATCGACCAAGGGCGAGCGCCAGTCCGTGCTGAGCATGGGCCCGATCAGCATCGACTTCAACGAGCACCGCGCCACCGTCGACGGCAAGACCATCCAGCTCACCATCACCGAGTTCCGCCTGCTGTGCGCTCTGATCAGCAATCCATCGAAGGTGCTCTCGCGCCCGGCGCTGATCTCCAACGCTATTGGGCCGGGGGTGGCCGTGACCGAGCGAACGATCGATGTGCATGTGACGGCGATTCGCAAAAAAATCGCCCCGTACTCGGCCATGATCTCCACCGTCCGCGGCGTGGGCTACCGGGCCGACCTGCTGGCGAGCGTAGAAGGCTAAGCTCTGTCTATGAGCGGGCCAACACGATCAGAAACCAATACACAATCCGTCTGGGCGATCCTGGTCGTTTCGCTCTTGGCGTGCGCGATCGGGTACATCATCGCGCCGTGGCTAGCGAGCCTGATCCTTGCCCTCGCGCTCATTGTGCTCTCGCTGCGGGCGACCAAGGATACGGCGCGCACGGTGCACCAGCGCCACGAGCTCGAGCAGACCCGCACCGACAGCGAGCGCGCCGAGCACAGCGCCTCGGCCCTGCGCAATGTCGTCAACGCGATGTATATCCCGATCTTGGTCACCGATCGCTGGGGCGAGATCGTGCATGTCAATCGGAGATCAGAGAGTATCCTGGGCATGGGCCAGAGCATGCTGGGTCGGCGGTTTGACGAGATCATGCCTCAGGCGATGCTCCATGAGATCGAATCGCTCGCGCGGGCCAACGAGCCGGGCCACGCCCGTTTGTCGTTGGCGATCGCCGGCGAGATGCGCGAGTTCGATGTGTCGGCCGACCCGGTGTCGCTCGACGAGTCCGACACCCTGGGCGCGGTGCTGATGTTCCGCGATATCACCGAGCTCTCGCGGGCGATGACCCTCAAGGCGGACTTTGTCGCCAACGCGAGCCATGAACTGCGCACGCCGATCGCGTCAATCCAGGGCGCGATCGAGACCTTGTCGGGCTCGGCCAAGGACGACGAGAAGATGTCGGCCAGGCTCATGGAGATGATCGCGAGCAACGCGACGCGTCTTGAGCTGCTGGCCGGTGATCTGCTGGATCTCTCGCGGGCCGAGGCCGAGGACCAGCCGCCGATTCTGGATCGGATCGAGTTGCGTGGGCTGGTCGACAAAATGATCGCGGGGCTCGAATCCATCGCCGGTCGACGGTCGGTCAGGATCGTGACACGGATCGACGACGGGCTCGACGCGATCGCCTCAGACCGGACGCTGGTGGGGCTGATCCTGCGGAACCTGATGGGCAACGCGGTGAAATTCGCCCACGAGGGCACGGATGTGCGCGTCGAGATCGAGCGGGCTGAGATCGCCCTCGATCGCACCGCGCCGATCCCGGCGGGGCTCGAACACGAGACCGGGATCCGGATCCGGGTGATCGATCGGGGCGTGGGCATCCCGATGGCCCAGCAGCAGCGGGTCTTCGAGCGGTTCTATCAGGTCGATGACGCGCGGACGGGTTCGGGGGCCAAGCGTGGGACGGGGCTGGGCTTGGCGATTGTGAAGCACGCGAGCCGAAGGCTTGGCGGGTCGGTTCGGCTCGAGAGTGTGCACCAAGAGGGCACGACCGTGACGGTCGAGCTGCCGCGCTGTGCGTATGACGCGAACACCGATTCGGCCCCCGATACGGCTCCCAGCCCGGACCCCAGCACGGACTAATGGGTGCCCAATATGCGAATTATGGGGCTTGATGCGCGGATTCTGCTGAGCGGGACTGCGGATCGGGTCGATCTTTCTGATGCACCGCGCTGGCTTGGGGCCAGATTCCCTTCATCCGTGTTTGGGCTGTGATGGCTGTTATCATTGATGGCGGGCATCGCGATCCATCGGCTGGGTCATCCGCACCTCTCTCGACACGCATCTCTCGAATAGAGCGCACAGGCAACGAAGTTCACCATGGCCAAAGACGGACCAAAGACGAGCACCAAGCCCTCGACCAAGTCGAGCACGAAGCCTGCGAGCAAGGCGAGCGCGAAATCTTCGCGTCGGACGGTCGTGCAGATCCAGGGCAAGTCGATCAAGCAGCAGCTCGCCGACCTGATCGCCAACCCGACGCTGTTCTGGGGGGTGCTCGCGTACCTGCTCTTTGTGCTCGTGGTCGGATCGACGATGTACTGGACCCGCGGGGCGACCAAGGTGGACATCGGGCAGATCATGCGCGAGACGCGCTCGTCGCGGGTGGAGTTTAACACCGAGGATGTACAGCAGACGCAGATGCACCGCGAGGCCGCCCGGATCAGTGTGCCCCGCGTGTACAGCGCGGACATCACGGTGCTCGAAGAGATCCGCTCGGACCTGCTCAACCTGCCCAAGACCCTGGCGGGTGTGGGCTCGCTGGATCAGGTAGCACGCGATATCCGTGTGCGGTTCGGGCTCAATGAAAGCGCGTTCGTTTCACTGAGCGCGATCGCCAACGACGACGCATTGTTCGCCCAGTGGACCCAGCGCGTCACCAAGCTTAACGACATCCTGCGTCGGCGCCCCATGCTCAACCGCATGGCGTGGCAGAACGCGACCCAAGACGGGCAGAACACACAGATCGAGCTGCGTTTCCCGGTGCTGGGCCCGAGCGACCAATCGCAACCGAGCACCGTCGAGCGGATCAGCCGGGACGACACGATCAATATAGACAAGTCCGATCAGCTCGCCGCCGAGCTCGCCCGGATCGTTCGCATCTCGGGCTTCAAAGCCCCGGGCGACGATGTGGTCCAGAACCGTTTGCTCAGCGATCCGCGTCCGAGCTTCGCCTACGACGCGACCGCGACCACCCAAGCCATGGACGAAGCGTCGGCCAAGATCCCGCCCGTCCGGCGGACGATCACCATTGGGCAGCGATTGTTCTCGCGGGGCGATGTGCTCGAGCAGTCGGCCCTTGAGCTTGTCGTCCAAGAGAACAACGAGTACAAATCACAGAACGCCAACACCGCGCGCATGTGGCTGGGGCTGCTCTCGACCTTCGGCATGGTGGGCGCACTCGGGCTCTTGCTCAGCGGGTACATCACCCGCTATTGCCCCAGGATCGCCCGCAAGCCCGCTCGCATCGGGTGGATGACCGGGATGATCACGACCGTGATCGTGTGCGCGTGCGTGCTGAGCCTCGTGGACCCGCGCCTGATCTGGCTGGGCTCGATCACGCCCGTGG
>Ga0209344_10000750_pt1 | contig 50515 bp, 38 predicted proteins | sample Cruoilmetagenom6_FD_187293 | JGI IMG/M metagenome (GOLD analysis project Ga0209344, IMG submission 187293) | Oil polluted marine microbial communities from Coal Oil Point, Santa Barbara, California, USA - Santa Barbara Oil Seep Sample 6 (SPAdes)... | ecosystem: Environmental > Aquatic > Marine... | reverse complement strand
CATCTTGCTCTTTCATTTTGCTGTGATCCATTTTATCTTTGGACGCCTCAGCCTGCTTCATACATTTTTTCATCATGGCGACAGCAACCGGATCTTTCATATCCATTTTGCTGTGATCCATTTTGCTACAATCTGCTTTTTTTGCTTTTTTTACATGCAATTTGGGATCGTGTGCGGTTGCGGTTATTGATAAAGTGATGGTTGGTATTAATACTAATAACATTTTTACTAAATTTTTCATGGTTTTATCCTACTGTTTATTATTCAATTAGTTTATGAAAATGCATCAAAAGCAATTGCGCTTTCTTTCACACCATGCGCTTTTAATAACTTCATTGTTTCCGTCATCATGCTCTGAGGGCCACATAAATAAAATTCAATATTGTCAATATCATCCAAAATATCTATATTTAGCGCTAATATTTCTTGTGCATATCCTTGCGAACCTAACCACTCTTCATTAGGCTTAGATAGTACAGGGTAGTAGTGGAAATAGTCATTTTCTTCAGCTAACTGATAGAACTGTTCTGAGTAGAGCAAATCACATTCAGAACGCGCTCCATAGAAAAAGTGAATATTACGTACTTTTTCATTTAGATCATGACTGCTTTGCGCATCAAGCGCTAATTGCTCTTCAATGATTGATTTTAAAGGAGCCATACCTGAACCAGCGCCTAACATCACCATAGTTTTATTGTTGTTTTCTTTTACAAAGAACTCTTCAAATGGACCTAAAGCTTCAATGGTTTTACCTACACTGAGGTTACAAAGGTAACTAGAGCCTGCTCCAGGTAAGCTCTTATGATCTGGAGCTGTTTGAATTTTTATGGTAAAAACAAGTTCCTCGGTATTGATAGATGACTCAGCCAGCGAATAACTTCGTGTACACGCAAGATGCTCATATTCTAGATGCTCTATATGGTGCCAATGAGGCTTCAAATGTTCAGGCAAATTTAAAGGAATTGAGACCCCCTTTGCTGTGGGAATGAAAAAACGCATAAATGCACCGGCTTTGTATGCTAGTGCCTGTTCTGTTTCGAGCTTAAATCGTAACTCTTTAATAAAAGGACTAACAAAGCGACTAGACGATAAAACCAATGAATGTTTTTTCGCATCAGTAACATCAATTAATGTCATGTTTTCAACATCATTACTAAAATGTTGACAAGCTAATCGATAACCCTGCTGTAATTCTTTATCAGTAAAATGCAAATGATCGGCTGATGTAGATTTAACAATTGGATTTATCATTACTTTACAGCGACCACAAGTACCACCGCCACCACAGGTAGATGGTAAAGCAATATCATGTTCGATAAGGCCATCGAGTAAATTGGTATGATTTGATAAAGTAACGGTCCCTATACCTTTCTGGTTTTTATCAAATAGTTTTACACCTTGCTGTTTAGAAAAATATTTAATTTTATACTGTCCACGAAGCCCTAAATCAACAGTCCAAATTAAGCCTGTTAGTGAGAGCCATAAGGTAACGAATGCAAACAGGATAATTTGGATATTATTAAAACTGCCTTCATTGCCATAATCCATAAAATGCAACATGAAAAAGATATCGGCGAAGCGTTTGAGTTCATCACTATGACCAACAATTCTGCCAGAGCCTGCCTCAACATATACACTGGTATTGATATCATCATCAAAGTTGACTTGCCACGTCGCATTTTTTTGCTTCGGAAAATCGTCTAATGGATATTGTAATAGCTTAGCCGAGCTTACTACGCCGGGGCCATTATAGGATTGCTGAGCCAATTCACTGGCAAAGCCATTATCGATTGTTAATTTAATTCCCGTATAAGCATTAACTAGTGTGTAGTGATTTTCAAAATCCTCATATAATCCTTTTTGATGAGTAAGCAAATAATAAGGTGTTTCTAACAGTTGTATTGGCTCTAGCGAAATACTTGAGTTAAATTCATGCAACACCTCATTTGGCTCAACTAAACGTGCCCTATCTACTTCAACACTCTGCTGAGTATGACTCTTATAGGTATGTCCTGCTGATTTTGTATGATCCATCAAATTAAAGAAAATACCACTAAGTAGCCACAGTAAAAATTGAATACCAATAATGACCGACGCCCATTTATGTATCTGTCTAATTAAAGGCATTAGGTTGCTCCTCGGTTGTTGCTTTATCTATTGCTGTCGTTGTTTTGTCCGATTTGAACACTCTAAAATAAGTAAGAAATAGCCCACTAATCGCGGCAATAATTCCTAAGAAAGTAAACCAAAAAAGCAATGAGTTTGCTATGTCGCTTTCTTCATAGTCCATAACATGAAAACGAAACATCCAATCAAATAGGCGCCAGAAATCATGACGTTTTGCTAGTAACTCGCCACTCCGCGCAGAAATATAAAGCGATGGACTGCCCAAATCATCAAAATTGACTCTCCAGGCAGGTAAAGCATCGTGCATCCGTCGACTTAATTCAAAAGGTGGACTGTCCTCGATAAACTCGACATTGCTGATATCACCTTGGCCACTATATATATACTTGGCCGCTTCAATACCTGATGTTTCACTTAACGGTGACAGTAGCTGACCATTATTGGCATCAACCAAGTACTTAACCTTGTCTACTGAAAACCTATACACCTCTTTATTTATAAACATGCCTACACGAACTTTATCCGCATCAGGGTATTGTTGCTGTAGTGATTTCAAGGTGAAATTAATATTATTTGGATCAATTTTGTTTTGATGATTAATCACTAAAGTGTCGCCATGAATATAGTCAATATTAAAAAAGACCATATAAGCACCAGTAACTGACCAAATAACAAATTGTGCACCAATAAACAGCATTAACCACTTATGATATTTCCTGCTGGTTTTCAATACATTAATCGGTTTTTTTTTTATAATTTTCTTTTTAGGTAATGAGTTTGAACGCCATAAATAAAAGAGTACCGGTAAGATAAGAAGTGTCAAAATAACTGCACTTAACATACCGCCAACCATAGGCGCGGCAATTCGACTCATCACCTCTGAGCCAGTTCCTGTACCATATAAAATAGGCAACAGACCAACAATGATAGCCGCTGCTGTCATCATTACCGGTCGAACACGCATACCAGCACCATGTATTACCGCCTCAAGCACATCGGCTTTTGTCGTAGCAATACCCTTTGCTTGATGGTCACTAAGCATTGCTTGGTAAGCTTGATTTAGATAGACAAGCATAATAACGCCTATCTCAACCGCAACCCCCGCTAACGCGATAAAACCGACACCAACTGCCACTGAGAAATTATAACCTTCTAGATACATTAACCAGATGCTACCTACCATCGCAAGCGGTAACGTGCCCATGATCATGGCTACTTCAACAACGTTTCTAAAATTTAAGTACAGGAGAATGATAATGATAAATAGAGTTAACGGTACCACATAAGCTAACTTGGCTTTAGCACGTTCCATATACTCATATTGTCCTGCCCAAACGATAGAATAGCCTGCTGGCAGTATAAGTTTATCAGCAACAACCTGCTGTGCATCTACAACGTATGTACCAACATCTACACCGTCAATATCGACATACGCCCAACCATTTAAACGGGCATTTTCAGACTTTATACCCGGAGGGCCATCTTCAACAAAGACATTAGCTACATCACCTAATGAAATACGTTGACCACTAGGCGTGACAATAGGCAATAATGCTAGCTGCTCGGGTGAATCACGATAATCTTGCGGATAACGTAAGTTGACAGGATAACGCTCTAACCCTTCCACGGTTTGTGTAACATTCATACCGCCAATTGCCGTAGCAACAACTTGTTGAATATCCGCAATATTTAAACCAAAACGAGCGGCCTTAGCACGTTGAATATCAACTTTAACATAACGTCCACCTGCAACACGCTCTGAATACACCGAAGCGGTGCCGGGCACATCAGCTAAAATTTCTTCAATTTGTTTACCAATATCTTGAATTACGTCCAGCTTTGGACCCGCAATTTTAATACCTACGGGGGTTTTAATGCCGGTTGCTAGCATATCGATACGGGTTTTAATCGGCATCACCCAAGCGTTGGTTACTCCTGGCAATTTGACTAACGCATCTAACTCTTTTTTCAAACTTTCGGTGGTAACACCTTCACGCCATTGATCATGAGGTTTTAACTGAATAAAAGTTTCTATCATAGTCAGTGGCGCAGGATCTGTCGCTGTTTCTGCCCGACCAACCTTACCAAACACCGTTTTAACCTCTGGCACTGTTTTGATGAGTTTATCCGTTTGTTGCAGTAACTGCCGTGCCTGACCAATAGAAATGCCAGGATAAGTCGTTGGCATATACATTAAGTCGCCTTCATCGAGCGGTGGGATAAACTCGCTGCCAATTTTATCAAGTGGATAAATACCAACCGCAAGCACAGCTAATGCTGCTACTAAGGTTATTTTTGGAAATCTCAATACCGTTTTCAACGCCGGCATATAGATAAAAGTTAAAAAACGATTGACCGGATTTTTATGCTCTGGCAATACTTTACCTCGAATAAAGTAACCCATTAACACTGGCACTAAGGTGATCGCGAGTGCTGCAGAAGCCGCCATGGCATAAGTTTTGGTAAATGCCAGTGGCGCAAACATACGTCCTTCTTGCGCCTCTAGGGTAAAGACCGGAATAAAACTAACCGTAATGATCAATAAACTAAAAAATAACGCAGGACCAACTTCACTAGCGGATTCAGTCACTATTTTCCAGCGATTCTCCTTGGTTAGTGGCGTCCTTTCCATATGCTTATGCATATTCTCTATCATTACGATAGCACCATCAATCATCGCACCAATGGCTATAGCAATACCCCCCAATGACATGATATTGGCATTTAAGCCTTGCATATGCATAATGATAAAAGCCGTAAAAATACCAACAGGTAAGCTGACAATAGCGACCAGTGACGAACGAACATGGAAAAGGAAAACAATACAAACCAGAGCCACAACGCCAAACTCTTCTAACAGCTTAAAGGCTAAGTTATTTACCGCTCGCTCAATCAGTGCTGAACGGTCATAAACCGGCACGACTTCAACACCATCTGGCAGGCCTTTCTTCAGTTGTTCAAGCTTTGCTTTTACACCATCAATCACTTGTTGAGCGTTTTCACCAAAACGCATCACCACAATACCGCCCACGGTTTCACCTTCACCATTAAGCTCAGCAATACCGCGACGCATTTGTGGACCCGTGCCAATGTCAGCAACATCTTTTAACAACAATGGTGTGCCATTTTGATTAACACCCAATGGAATATTTTCTAGATCTCCAACACTTTTTATATAGCCGGTCGCTCGCACCATATATTCCGCTTCTGCCATTTCAACAACAGATGCGCCTATTTCTTGGTTACCTTGTTTAATTGCCGTTTGAATCAACGACAGCGGTATACCAAAGGCACGTAATTTATCCGGATTAACTCTGACTTGGTATTGTTTCACCATACCACCAAGCGCGGTAACTTCTGAAACACCAGGCACGGTTTGCAACTCAAACTTTAGAAACCAATCTTGAATGCTACGTAATTGACTTAAGTCGTGCTGCCCAGTTTTATCAACCAAAGCATACAAATATACCCAGCCCACCCCTGTGGCATCAGGACCTAATTGTGGTCTGGCATCAGCAGGTAAACTAGGGGCAACTTGGCTTAAATATTCCAAGACCCGTGAGCGCGCCCAATAAAGATCGGTATCTTCATCAAAAATGACATAGACGTACGAGTCACCGAAAAAAGAATATCCCCGCACAGTAACCGCTCCAGGTACAGACAGCATCGCTGTTGTCATTGGATAAGTGACTTGATCTTCAACCACCTGTGGTGCTTGTCCTGGGTAGCTGGTTTTTATTATTACCTGTACATCAGACAAGTCAGGTAAAGCATCAATAGGGGTTTTACTGATCGAGTACAAGCCAGCACCGACCAGTAAAAATGTTGCCAGTAAGACGAAAAAACGGTTACCAACTGACCAACGAATAATAGAAGCAATCATAAGTGTTTAACTCCTTTATTAGTGGTTTGAGTGATCAACAGCAGGCACTTCAATACTCGAAGTTACGGCTGATGTTTCACCATCGGTTATAGGAGAGATTTCAACAATAACAAAGTTGCCATCACGAATTTCAAAACTGAATTTAACCAACATACCTTGACTTAGCCCTGCCAAACTAACGCCATCATCAGTGATAAAATCAACGGTTGCTGCTGCTCTATTCCATTTTTCAATAGCAGAGCGACTGATATTGATCATACCGTGCTCAACCATTAATGAGTTGATGGTACCGGTGACGGTCGCCGAAGACATGTCTGAATTTTGCTCGCTGTTTTTAGACATTTGCATGTCTGTCATCACATCGGCATCATTAGCAGGTGCATCAGGAACATGAATATTACTTATTTGGTAGTCGCCAGCAGCTGTTTTTGTCACTTCAACATGTAAACTAAGACCTTCGTTAAGTTGTGCAAAATCAACCGCGTCGGTAGCAATAAAATCCATAGTCATTTCAGGCCAATCCCACTCAGGGATAGCTTCATGCGCTAAAGTTAACATTTTATGATCAGCCATCAAGCTTTGTACTTTTGCTGACACCCAAACTGAAGCAGGCGTGCTCTCATCTAAGCTTGAGTCATCATGATTCATGCGCTTGAAGTCCGATGATTTACTTGATTCAGAATCAAGTAAGAACTGCGCTGAAGTAACGATTTTTTCTCCCTCGCTAATACCGGCAAGTATCTCAACACTTTCACTGTCATAACGCCCTACGCTAACAGCTACCGACTTAAAACTGCCCTCACCTAACGCGAGCACAACTCTATCTTGATTGCCGGTTCTAATCAGTGCTTCTTTAGGGATAAGCAGTGCACGTTCATCACCGGTAGTATGAATAGCAATTTGCGCGAACATATTAGGTTTAAAAACCTCATTATCGTTATTAAAACGTAAACGAACTTTCACCGTACGGGTTTTCGCATCAAGAGTAGGATAGATATAGTCAACTTGACCTGTCCAAGTTTTACCTGGCAGATAATCCAGTGTCATGGTCACTGGCGTGCCCATTTTCACTTGACCTGCTTGTCGTTCAAAAACCTCGGCATCAACCCAAACTTCAGATAAGTCACCAATAGACAATAATGTTGAACCTGGTTTAACAAAAAAGCCTTCACGGATTTTTAAATTCTCAACCACACCGTTTTGTGGTGCATAAAAGGTAATGCGCTGTTGAACTTTTTTAGTTTTTTGCAGCTTAGCAATCGCTTGTTTAGGTAATTGTAAAGCCGCTAAACGATTTTTCGCTGCGCTAATCAATCGACTATTTTTACGATCTAACGCCAACAATAGCTCTTCTTGCGCATTAACTAACTCGGGTGAGTATATCTCGTATAACGCTTGGCCCTTTGTGACTGGATCACCTATGGCTTTAACATGAAGTTTTTCGATCCAGCCTTGCACTCGCGGATGGATATGGACTAATTTGTCCTGATTGTAAGCAACGTAACCAACCGTATTGATTTCAGTGTGTAATGATTTATAACCAACTGTTGCTGTACGAACCCCCAAATTATTAATGACATCAGAGGAAATTCGGATGGTGCCAACACCTTCATCAGGACCTTTGCCACCATCGTCATATACTGCCACCAAATCCATGCCCATTGGCGACTTACCAGGCTTGTCGCGGCGGTAATTAGCATCCATAGGTGCAACCCAATACAATGGTTTTTTTTCTGCTGATGCCGCACTTGTGCTCTGGCCACTGCCAACTGGCGCTAATACTGCATAGGCGCCAACGGTGATAATACCGCCAATGATCATACCCATAACAATTGGTTTAATGTTTTTTCCTAATGTAGTGCTGCTCATTCTCTCTCTCCCGACATAGCTGCATATTGGCTGCTATTGGTCACATTCAGATTGTTTTCAGTCATTGCAGTCTTAATACCACCGATAAAAAGGTAATTTAATTCCAAATGTATTTTTTGTTCTTCGACATTCAAGGTTAAGTCATCTATTTCTGCATTCAATACGGCAATGCGTGCACGCACCACTTCGGCAAAATCACCATCATCATTGGTATAGGCCGTTAACGAAGCTTCCGCTTGATCATGTATTTGAGGCAGTAACTTTGTGTTGTATAAGTTTTGTCTCTCTTTTACTCGTAGTAGTCGACCTTTGGCACTTGAATAGGCGCCGAGTAATTGTCTAAGCAGTAATAATTTTTCTGTTTTTATCGCTTCGGTTTTAGAAACAGCGGAGCGAACATCTTGGTCTTGCCTATTTTCGGTAAAAATCGGTAGATCAAATGTCACACCAACCGAAAATAAATCTGCTCTGTTTTGGCCCATAGGATCATCCGCGCGATAACCATAACTAGCGTTAACACCCCACTCTGGCTTGTATTTTTGTTTGGCGAGCTTGATACCCGTTTTTGTCGCGTTAACTTTTTTATCGACAGCAATAACTGCGGGATGTGGATAAAAGAAAGGCACTAAGTCTTGAGGTTTCAGCCAATTTTCAGCATAAACTAAATTGCTATTAAGCAAATCAATGCTCGGTAACTGCTGGCTAAGTGCAATATCATGCCATGACAAATCAGAGTACAAAGCAGCGTCATCCACTGTATGGTTTGCTGATGCAAATCGTGTTAACCACTGTAAGAGCATGCCGTCGTATTTATTTTTCTGTTGCGCTAGTTTATCTAATCGTTCTTCTAAGCGAGTCAGTTCTAGCTGTGCTCTAACGATATCCTGTTGACGAGTTTTACCTAAAGTAGATGAGTAACTTGCTTCAGCGACATCAGCTAACTGCTCAAACAAAGATCTGTTTTTTTCAATTAAAACAACACTTTGCTGAACCCTGTAAGCATCCAACCATAAACCACCGACCGTAACCGCAACTTTTGCAGCTCGATCTAAGCGTTGATATGGATACATTTCACTTTCAAGCTGCAGTTGCTGGCTTTTAAATTTTAACGTATCACCGCGTGGGATCATTTGACTGACACCTATTTTCAGCTGAGTCATACCCTCTTGGTTCAAGTCAAAACTATCTGTAGGTAAGCTGCCCATACCAACCGATATTTTAGGATCTGGTAAGGTATTAGCAGAAATACTTGCAGACTCAATAGCTTGTTGTTGATGACGATTACCCTTTAACCATGGATCATGCTGTTGTGCGACTTTAATTGCCTGCTTAAAAGTGAGTATCTCTCCACTTTGCACTGACTGCTCAGCAAGCGCAGTCAAACTTGTCATCATTAAAACCCCCAAACCTACGTTAATAAAAACTTGATTGTAGTGGTTGTTTTTAAGCATTAGAATTGCTCCTTGTACGACTGGATAGTGGCATAAACTTCATAGCTGCCATCAGATTTTAATAGTAAAATCTGATAAGGACGAAACTTTTCACCAACTTCCATTCCTGGCGTACCTACCGGCATTGCAGGCACTGATAAGCCAATAACATCACTTGCATGCTGTGCTTGTAAAAATTGTTTGATGAACTTTGCTGGCACATGGCCTTCAAAAGTGTATCCGTCGGTTGAAATTGCGGTATGACAAGAGCGATATCGAGGCGCAATACCTTGCTCTTCTTTAATCACTGAGAAATCTTGGAAATTATGGATTTTTGATTCGAAGCCACTGTCATGGATGTGATTAAGCCATTTTTCACAACAACCACAAGTGGGACTTTTGTACACTTCTAAATGAATGGTTTTAGGTTGAACATTTTGCGTTTTAGCACTATCTGCAGCTACGGTTTTATCTGAGCAACTGGCAATGACAAACACTAAAGCCAAGATTGCGGCAAACTTTAAGGTAAATTTATTTGAAGACATAAACCCCTCCAATAGGGATATTAATTAATATTTTTAATAATAATTAGCTTATTTTTGATGTCACTAAAGATAGTTTTCTTTAAACACAGAGATCAAAAAAGCCTAATACAGATATTTTCTATCAATGAGCCAATTTTTGGCACAATTATGCTGTATTTAGCTTAATATTGGAGGGCGGTAAAGTGATGTAGATTGTTGGTTGTCAGCCAAAGGAGAATGAGAAAGTATTTTAGCAGATAAATCAATAATTGGACTACTGCCTATGTTCTTCATAAACACAGCAACGGTTGAGCAGCCACCCGTAAAGCAGCTGCAGGTTTTAACACAACAATCTTCTGAAGAGTCGTCTGAGTCTCCAGAAAAGCTTTCAGCCATATTATGCTTACTATGGTCCATCATGATTTCGTCTGGTAATTGCGCGCTATTTCCTGACATGCTCATCATATGATAAGGCATAACAGCAGCCGCTACCGCTTGACCAACAAAAGTCAAACATAGCAGTAATACCATTAATGTTTTAGGAAAATTAAAAGACACAAGCAACCAAATTAAAATTTTTACTTGCTGTGGATGGTACAACAATCAATACCTTGCCTCAACTTATTAATTTGTATATTTAAAAAAACATTGCGTTAATGTGATATATATCAAGAAAATTAATTATAGCTATTTTTACTCGATCGCTAATAATCAGCTTCATTAACACCATTCCATTCACTATGTAATATCGTGTAATGGTTATGTTGAGTGCTCAACAACTATGATAATAAACTTGAAATGAATATTTTTAGCTGCCGTAGCAGCACACGAGAAAACAAGTTACCAAGTAAAGCACTAAAAAATATCGCATAAATTCAATTGTTATCAACCATAAAATAAAATGCAGAGCCCAAATAGCCATGAATAGTTATAGATTGGAGAGAGATATGAGCGTACCAAGATCATTTATCAATTATATGAAAATTATGCGTGAATATTATAAGTCAGGCGCCACTCGCCCAGATCCCCTGCCCAAGGACTTTAACTTTAATGATATAGAGGTTGATGCCAGTTCATATGGCTTTATCAGTAATGATAATTTTAATAAAAGCATAAATAACACCAACAACAACAACAACAACCTAAAAAACAATAAAATACCAATGAGTAGCAATGATCAAGTTTTGCCTGCAAAGGCTGCACCACAAACTGAAATTACCACTATCGATTTATTTCAGCAAAATGACAGATTAAAAAACCTTGGCCAACAGCCACCAACACAGAAAAAAATCACTTTAATTCTGAGCAAAAAAGTCAATGGTATTTTTGCTACAATGATGGCGAGCTTCAGCCAAGAGTCCAAATAACACCAAGCCGCCCTAAACCTGAATAACAGCAATAGCTTTATTGATGATATTAGAGCAAAACAGTGCCTATAAGACAAAAGACATAAAATATCGTTAGCGACTCAAATCAGCGATAGTTCCTATAAAGTCGAATAGACTTTGCTTCTAAAAAATCAACAGCCTTAAGCGTTATTCAACGCTTAAACTCAATTGATATTAATAGAGAATATCTCCTCACTATTGATTTTTTAAATACTAATTTTTTAAGTATTGATTTATTCATTTTCGATTGCTAGTTTATTGTTCAGCCTCTTATTGAGAAATAATTTTAGCTAAAATAAAACATGACTCAGAAAATATCTGCATACGACTTCAGGTTAATTAATCATTTTCTCGTATCGGTAACTTTTTCTGACACGAATAACTAAACACTCATCGTAGATACTTAATAACCAATAATATCGAATAATAACTAAAGGGAACAAGATTATGACCACTGAGCAGACCGCCAACGAAACAGCCGCTGAAGATATCACTTTTTATGTCAATATGGATTTTAGTAAACTGGCTAACGACATTAATGATCAAACCTTAGCGCATCAATTTAATGGCAAAGGCCGAAAAGTCACTTATCTAACTGAAGAGCAAGAGTTAACTTATTTTTACTACTCATCAGACAGTGCCGGTGAAGATAAAATAACGCCGCCGTTTGAAATTAACGACGGTGATACTGTGACCTGTTCGCTACAACCATGGAACAATGGTGACAGCAGCGATAGCAACAAAGCGAAGTTTAAATGGAAAAACATTCTGCAAAATCGTTTTGATTTACATCAGGTATCAACAGAAAGTAAAGCGCAAGTAACCTATAAAGCGGTAATCACCGAAGGTGCGACTGAAACTGATACGGTGATCATTAATATTCACTTTAAACTTAATGGCGACAAGTTTTCAATCGCTTGGGATCCTCAAGTGAAAATAAAAAAATAGATACTTTTAATTTATTATCAACATTTTTAGGTACTCAGGATCCTCTTTTAAATCATCAAAAAGCGGTGAATTAGCAACCTCAGCTAGTGAATAATTCTTATTCATAGCAGATTTTATATGCTTAATCGCCGCTTTTTTCATATTTAAGCGAACATAGGCGGCAGCAATGAGGAAATTATCAGCACCGGTATCTTTTTTATCGATCTCTTTGGCGTAAAACTGTGTTTTATCAACATTATCTAAATTGGCATAATAATATGCTGATGAGGCTATAGCATTTTTGTTATTGGGATTTAACACAACAGCTTGTTCACTAAGGATTATTGCTTGCCGAAAAGCTCCTATATATTTAGAATTATTTGCAAAGCGATAAGCATCGGCTAAATTACCCCAATTAATATAGTCACTATCATTTAAAGCGATCATCTGCTCATACGCTTCTACTGCTTTATTAAAATCTTTTAACATAAAGTAGTAGGTACCAAGGTTAGCAAAACCATCGGCATTTGGTTGAATTGATATGGACTTCTCTGCAGCTATAATAGCCTGTTCAGTATCACCTAAAAGGTAATGGCAAGCACTGATATTAAGGTGAGCAATATAGTTATTGGGTACTTGTTGTGCTAATAATTCAAAATAATTTATTGCTCGATTATACTCACCATTATTATAATGAAGAGCTCCCACGTTTGCTATAACGGTCGTATTATTTGGCATCAACTTAAACGCTTGCAATAAAATGTCTTCAGCCATTTTAATTTCATTTAACTCTATATAGGCATCAGAAAGGCCAGCATAGGCTTTTAAAAATCGTGGTTGTAACCCTATACTTTTTTTGAATAATTCTACCGCTTGGGCATAATCACCTTGGTTAAGGCTCAGCTCAGCTTGTAAATAACTGAGCAAATTATGCTGGCCATTGACTTTTTTCAACTGCTCAACCGTTGCCGCCATTGGCAGCAGTTGAGTCGCATCATTTGATTCAATAAAATGACGTAACTGTGACTCTGCTAGCCCGACATAGGCATCGCCATAGTTAGGGTCGAGACTGATCGCCGCATTAAAAGCAGCCAATGCCTTAGCAATATTGTCTTCGTGATCAAAGCGATATAGATAGCCTCGGCCAGCTAAATAGTGTTTATAAGCACCATCAAAGGCCGGTTTTTGCGCAGCAAACCGAGCGGTTAACTCTGCTGGTATTTGCCAACCGAGCAAGTTCATCACCTGTTGGCGAATGTCGCTTTGCGCGGCGAATAAATTATTTGCATCTAAAGTCAGCTGGATAGACTTTAACTGCCGACCATCAGCGCCATTCACTAAGCTCAAATGCAAACTGCGCGTAGATCCCATATGCTGAATACTGCCGGTGACTATAGTATCGACACCATATTTATTATAAATTCCACTAACGCTCGGGTCGTCAAGTTGTCTAATTTCACTTGTTGGTAATACCCAAGTGCTACCATCACCTTGCTGATAACCTACTTCGGCTAAATCACTACTGAGCATAGTCGCGATACCGTCACTAAAAATTTGTAACACCGGATCGCCGCTAATATTATCGAACGGTAAAAAAGCAATCTTCTTTGCTTCAACCAGCTGCCGAGCAATCAACTCTTGCGTGCTGGGCGGGAATAAAACGCTGCGTACACTCCAACCTAAAACAGCGACTAGCGGTAAAATAAATAAACTTTGGGTCAGCCAATGTTGCTGTTGCCACCAATTTTTTTTTGTTCTTAACTGCTGATCTATGGTGGCAAGATCTTGCGCTAAGGCATTTGCACTTTGATAACGTTTTGCCGGCTGTGTTTGTAGTAACTTATCAACCACGGCAATGAGTTCAGCAGGTACGCTCAGCTGAGGCGGTTTGCCGCCGGTTTCCGCAATATTTTTATCAACAAGTTTGCGCTCAGCCTCACGTTCAGCGATAAGTTCGGCTAACGGGGTGTATTTTCCCTGCGTTATAGCGTCAGTAATTTGCGCTAAATTAAAACCTAAAAAAGGTTTAACACCGGCCAACATTTCATACAAAACAATGCCGAAAGAAAATAAGTCTGACCGCGCGTCACCCGTTTGCCCTTGAATTTGCTCCGGTGCCATATACTGTACAGAGCCTGTTATTGCTAATGATGACGATTTTAGCTCGATATTTTCATCGCAAGCAATAGCCGCTACTAACGGTATTTTCGCTGGTGTTAACGCGGTTTTTAGTGCTGACTCTGGCGTTTGCTCTAGCTCGACACTGCCAATGGGCTCTAACAAGGCAGCAATGCCAAAATCGAGTATTTTAATCTGGTCATTTATATCGACCATAATATTTTGCGGTTTAATATCGCGGTGAACAATGTGTTGCTGATGGGCACAAGCAAGTGCCGCCACCATCTGCTTGGCATAATCGATAACGATATTTAGCGCCAAACCTTGTTGCGGAATAACAGCATTTAATGGCCGACCATTAACCCATTCCATGACAATAAAGTTGCTATCGCCGTCACGAGCAATATCATAAATGGTCACTATATTAGGGTGATTAAGTTTAGAAATGGTTTTCGCTTCTGCCAGTATTAATGCCTGTTGAGCATCGCTGATACGCAGCATTTTAATCGCAACAAAGCGTTCTAAAGCCAGATCTTTAGCTTTATAAACCGCGCCCATGCCGCCCTTACCTAAAATATCGATAATTTTAAAGTGCGCCATACTGTTATGATTAACTTGCTGTGCTTGAGCCGCTTGTTCCTGCTCAGAAAGCAAGGTCACTTCGCTGCATTGAGTATCTGCAATGATGATGGTGTCGTTATCTGGATTCACTTGATATTTTAATTCAGTTGATTATGTATTAATTCATTTTCATACCAAGTGTTATTGATATGCCCGAATTGAAGTTATTTTTATTTTTATTTTTATTTAACTAAATATTATTGCATATCATTTCGCTAATACACGCATAATAATCAGTAACTTAATGAGCTCGTTGGCCAGCATAACTGGTGATATTTTGACTCATGTTATAACTATCGTTTGGCTCGGCTTCCAGTAAACTCACTTGACGCGTATCACATTCCATTTTATCGCCTTTATGAATACAAAAAGACTTACTGGCTAAACGTAGCTTACCGGCATTGCGCTCTATAATGTTATTTGACTCACAAGCGTTATTCAGGGCATCAACGAACTGTTTACGAATACGGTAAATTTGTATATTTAAATGACTAGCATCTAGTCCTAAATCTTTCGCAAGGTGTTCGGCATATACCCAACCTTGTTCACTATCATCAAGACCTGCTTGCATATCTTTCGCACGTTGACGAGCAAGCGTCAGCATAAGGTAGTGATGACTACGTACTAATAAATCAATCTGCTCTTCACCACTTTGCATAACAACATGGGTGCTTTCTTCATCTAAACTGGTTTGAAATAAAAAACTTAATTCATCAAGCGAAGTTACACTAGGTCTGAGCAATTGTGTTTCAGCAATACTGCGGTTAATTTGTAGCTGCCATGTTAAGCCGTCAATATCTAAATACGCTTGATCATCAAGTTCACTGGCAGAAATTGGTTGATTCAAATTATCGTCAAGAATTTCTTGCCACCAAGAGTAGGTTTGGTTGTTATAGCTTAGGACGATATTTTGCGACTTTTGACTCGGTAATAAATGTAAATACTCTAATTGAATAGCATCGCTGTTATGCGCCACGGGAATCAAGCAATCACAAGGAGGGCTAACATCAAACACCTCAAACGCATTATTAGATTTACCTGCAAAGGTGATCACATCACCAACATTAAGCTGGGCAACTTGTTCACGAGATAATTTATTACCATTAAGCCAAGTACCATTACTACTGACATCACGCAGTAGCCAGTACTGCTCATTCCACTCAATAAAAGCATGTATTTTAGAGATATATGCATCGCTGACGTAAGTATTAACTGAGCTTTTAAGTCGACCAAAACTATGATGAGATTGCAGTAGGCAACGTTGTTGCGTTTGATTGTTAATTAAAACGGCCATCAGTTCCTCTTTTATGCTATCAGCGTTAATCCAACGTTTATTTAACCGTCAGTAGGCAACAAAAGCATAAGCCAAGTTGTCTACGCCGCGTTAAGTTAAATAATCAATATATAACTAAAAAGTGTAGTCTTTATTCTGCCCTATTTAGCTAATCAATCAAGTACATTTGTCCAATGATTATCACTTTTACTTTTTTTACTGGTAACAGTCTTCATTTCAGTGAAATATATTCGCTCAAGATTAATGTATCAAATAATTTATATCATTATTATCACCATCTGAGCGTTAACTTTATCATCAGCTACCATAGCTACGAATATTACGAGGATAAATCAACATACAACTTTGTTCTATCTCATCGTAAAAAGCTTCTACTTAATTTTACAAATGTTAAATTTATTAACATCAAATACATTCTACTGTGGCATTAAACTTTAACGGCATTTTAAATGGCTTAAAACGCAAATTTAGCTAGCACATACGGTTAAGTTTTATTTAGAATGCACGAATTATTCTATTGTAACTATCGCTAACTAGTAACAGGCTACTATTTAGTCATTTTGAGGAAAAGCATATGCTTTTTAATGGTTCGTTTATCACAGACTGCCCAATTCGTCAGAAAATTCGTGAGTTTTATCGTATTGATGAAAATGTAGCGGTAGATCATATTCTTCCTTTAGCTGAAGTAAACGTTAGTGCCCGAAGTAGAGCTTGGGAAAGAGCACGTAAAATGGTCTTGAAAATTCGTCAAGATCAATCAGGTAAGGGTGCAATAGATGCCCTATTAAATGAATATTCACTATCAAGTGAAGAAGGCGTGGTATTAATGTGTTTGGCTGAAGCCTTACTACGTGTACCTGATAAGCATACGCAAGATGCCTTAATTCGTGACAAAATATCGCAAGGACAATGGAGCAGTCACTTAGGCAGCAGCGATTCTTTATTCGTTAATGCATCGTCTTGGGGCCTACTCATTACCGGCTCTATGGTTAATTATGCCGATAAACGTAAACAAGACAGTTTTGGTTTATTGAAAAAAACCATTGGCCGCTTAGGTGAGCCGGTTATTCGTAAGTCTATGAACTATGCCATGAAAATTATGGGCAAACAGTTTGTTATGGGCGAAACCATCACCGCAGCAACAGAGCGAGCAGCAACGAAAGAACAACAAGGTTACGTTTATTCTTACGACATGCTCGGCGAAGGCGCTCGCACCATGGCCGATGCTGAACGTTATTTAAAAGCTTATCAAGATGCGATAGAAGTTATTGGTGAAGTTGCGGTGGCCTCAGGTAAAAACGACCCGCGTAAAGTACCGGGTATTTCAGTGAAACTTTCCGCTATTCATCCTCGCTATGAGTTTAGCCATAAAACACGGGTGATGGCTGAAATTGTCCCTAAACTTAAAGCACTTTGTTTGCAGGCTAAAAGCTATAATATCGGCTTAACTGTTGACGCTGAAGAATCTGAACGCTTAGACATTTCACTTGATATTATTGAAGCGGTATTTAGTGATAATGAATTAGGCGATTGGGATGGTTTTGGTATTGCCTTACAAGCGTATCAAAAGCGCGCTATTTTCGTGGTTGATTGGCTACGTGAGTTAACCGTACGTGTTGACCGTAAAATGATGGTGCGCTTGGTGAAAGGTGCTTATTGGGATACTGAAATTAAAAATGCTCAAAAAGATGGTCATGCTCATTTCCCGGTTTTCACGCGTAAGTCTTCAACCGATGTTTCTTACCATGCCTGTGCCAACAAATTATTAGAATATCGAGATACTATTTATCCGCAATTCGCTACGCATAATGCTTATACCGCAGCGACTATTGTTGAACTAGCGGGTGATGATAAAGAAGGTTTTGAATTTCAGTGTTTACATGGCATGGGCGATTCTTTATACGACCAAATAGTAGCCGGTGAAAAAATTCAGTGTCGTATCTACGCGCCAGTGGGTCAACATGAAGACCTTTTAGCCTACTTAGTCCGTCGTTTATTAGAAAATGGCGCTAACTCTTCTTTTGTTAATGCTATTGTTGATGAATCTCAACCGGTAGAGTCATTACTTGGCGACCCGGTTGAAAAAACTCAACGCTTAAAAGATAAATACAATCATCAAATTATCAAACCTATTGCTTTATATCATGACGCAAAAGGTCTAGGTCGTGATAATTCGAAAGGTTTAGATTTAACTGACATCAATGTTATTACACCATTAAAGGCGTCATTAGATAATTGGTTTGTTGACAATTTACTCAATAAAAATGATGTGCCATCAGACGCTGTTGCCGTGAAAAACCCAGCAAATCATAGCGAAATTATTGGCTTTCATCAGCACCATAATAAAGCTGACATGTTAGCCATGATTGACGTTGCTGAAACCGCCTTTGCTTCATGGTCAGCCACGCCAGTAGTTGAACGTGCAGCTTTATTGTGTCGTGTTGCTGATATTCTTGAACGTCATACCGACGAGTTGATCGCGTTATGTATTAAAGAAGCCGGTAAAATAGCACAAGACGGTATTGATGAAGTCAGAGAAGCGGTTGACTTTTGTCGTTACTATGCAGAAAAAGCCGTTGAAATTGCCGCCGATGAACGCTTAGAAGCCCGTGGAGTTATTTTATGTATTAGCCCGTGGAACTTCCCGTTAGCGATATTTTTAGGCCAAGTAGCCGCCGCTATTGCCACCGGTAATACGGTATTAGCTAAGCCCGCGGAACAAACCAGTTTAATTGCTTTACGTACCATTGATTTAATGAAGTCAGTCGGTTTACCTGAAGGCGTTGTACAAGCGGTTATCGCCCGTGGTAGCGAAGTGGGTAGCGTGATCATTCCTGATGAACGCATTCAAACCGTGATGTTTACTGGCTCAACACAAACCGGCACCGTTATTTCACAAACCTTAGCTGACCGTGGTGGCGATCAAGTGCCATTAATTGCCGAAACTGGCGGTCAAAACTGCATGATAGTAGATTCAACGGCTTTACCAGAACAAGTCGTTGATGATGTTATTTCTTCAGGTTTTCAATCAGCAGGTCAACGCTGTTCAGCGCTTCGGGTATTATTTTTACAAGAAGATATTGCTGATGACGTGATTACTATGCTCAAAGGTGCATTAGCTGAATTGTACGTTGGTAACCCAGCAAAACTAAGTACTGATATTGGTCCGGTGATTGATCAAAAAGCGCTAGACGCCCTTAATGCCCACAGCGACTACATGAAAGACAAGGGGCAATTGTTGTATCAATGCCCTATTGCTGATGAAGTAGCTGACAATGAGCATTTCTTTTTCGCACCACGCCTATATGAAATTAGCGATATTAGCGTACTTAAGCAGGAAGTATTTGGTCCTTGTGTGCATGTTGTACGCTTTAAAGGTAACGAAATAGAAGCAGTTATTGATAAAATTAATGGCACGGGCTTTGGCTTAACGATGGGCATTCATACCCGTATTGAACACCGTGCTTTTGATTTAGCTAAACTTTCACGTGCCGGTAACGTCTATATTAACCGTAATATGATCGGCGCTATTGTTGGTGTCCAACCTTTTGGTGGTCGCGGCCTTTCAGGTACTGGACCAAAAGCAGGCGGGCCGAATTATTTATCTCGTTTAGTGATAGAAAAAGCGACGCCAGATGCCGAGCAATTTAACTTATTACCTTCACAAGTAGAAGCTTTAGACGGTGATGAGCAGTCAGATAAAGAAGCTGTTTTATTTATGGACAAAGCCAATGCAGCAGAAAAAGCTTGGCGCTTAACAGAGTTAAACACCCGTCTTTCTTGTGTGCGACAATTGTTAGCAAAAATTGCCCACGTTGGTATTGTTGATGATTTAGCCGACGATTTAAACCGCACCTTAAAATCGGCGCGCTCGCAATTAATTGATATCGAAAAACGCATGAAAAAGCCAACATTCTTACCAGGGCCAACGGGTGAGTCAAATGTGCTTTATTTGGAAAATCGCGGCAATATTATCTGTTTTGCTGACTCAACGGTTAGCTTTCATTTCTGGGTACTTTCGATTGTAACGGCATTAGCGACCGGCAATACCGTGATTAGTGTAGTATCTGACTTGTATTATGACGAAGCCATCGCCTTTAGAGATAAATTCCTCTCGACAGTCGCTGATGCCGGTGTTTTCCAAGTTGCTCGCTTACGTCACTTATCAACGATGTTGACGCATCCTGCGTTATCAGGCGTCGTAGTCGACAGTAATTGTGACCGTAAACATTATATCAGTGAAAAATTAGCAGAACGTCAAGGCGCAATATTGCCAGTGATCAGCTCTGAATACTTTGATAATCTGATCCAACGTTTGTTGACAGAAAAAACCGTGAGTATTGACACCACAGCTTCTGGCGGTAACACCTCATTAATGACCTTGGTTGAAGAAGATTAACTTACTGAACATCATGCAATAAGTAGAAAGTTATCAATAAAAACGGGCATCATTAGATGCCCGTTTTTTATTATCGTTTGAATAGCCTTTTGAAATTGCTCTTTAAAATCCGTTAGCGAGTAAGCTGCCCTTCTATAAATCCTGTTTATTCATGCTCACTTCACAGTTAAAAACCTGATTGTATGGCTACTTCGTTGGTACGGTATCAAACATCGGAATATCAGTAATACCTTTTAGCCATGGCACAGCAGAACGACACCAAATTTGATTTTTTGGGGTTAATAGATTGCGTTGCTCAATACAACCTGCTCTGATGCCATACACTCTATTAGCTGATTCAACTGAAGTGGCATAAAGTGCACTGCCACAATTTGCACAAAACCCTTGCGCTCGTTGATTACCACTTTCAGCTATTTTAATATATTCTTTTACTGCACCTTTGGTAAACCTTACACCATCAGGCTCAGATACCACGACACTTCTAAATGCCGTACCCGATAATATTTGACAATCAAGGCAATGGCAGATCATCACTTTATTTTCGTCAATTTCAGCTTCAAATTTGATTTCGCCACAATGGCAGCCACCATTAATATGCATCATGTTTTTTCTCACTTGTATTAAATCTTGTTGATAACAAATTGTTAATTAGCGCCATTATACTAACGCTAACTTATAAAGTTTTACTTATAATAATAACTTCGTTAGATTCACAAATTAAGTCTATTGGTTAACTGATAAGTAAATGTAGGGTAATTGAATATGCTACGCTAAATGCGCTCAACAGTTTGAGCGCAAAAGTACAGTAGCTTTTCGAGCAATAAAAACCTCAAAATATCGGCATTTTATTAAGAGAAAAATTTCCACCACAAAAAGAAGCCACTAAATAAAGTTAATACGGTCAAACACACCAAGGTATACACTTTAAACCAGCCTTGTGGTTTTTGTGTTTGGCAAACATCGGCGCCCATCATGACCTTATAATTTAACCAAGCGTAGATTGGCGCACTGACAAAGGAAACCGTAGTAACAAAATCAAGCAATGCTTTAATGTCTGCGCTAAAGTCACTGATAATCCACCAACTGCCGACCGCAAGTACTAATAGCGAGCCAATATAAACTTTGTTTGCTCTATTTTGTGTTGCTTCACTTTGTTCTTTACTGGCAAGCAAAGCAGCACGTCGCCATACTTGTGGAAAACCATCAGCTACCGCAAAGGTAGTTGAGAATAAAGCAATAAAGGTTACCAATGCCATCAACAACCAACTCCACTCACCTAAAGCCGTACTGTAAATTCCCACTAATTGTCCAGCAAAAGCTGCTGCTGACTTAGCAAAACCATCACCTTGACCAAACATTAATAATGCCCCTAACCATAGGAAAATAATCGCCAATAAAAAGCTGGTTAAATAACCAATATTAAAATCCAACGTGGCATTTTTAGCTGAGGCTTTACCTGGTTTTTCCACACGTGAGGTAGTCCAAATAGAGTGCCAAACCGACACTTCAATAGCGGTAGGCATCCAACCAATAAGCGCAACAATAAAAGCAATGCTCGCCGCAGAGGTTAATGAAATTACGGGTGCCTCAGCTGACGGACTAAAACCTAAGCGATTGACCGCTGCAAACCAAGCTATAACGCTCGATATTACTAGAATAAGCATCATCCACTTAAGTAAGGAACTCAATAACTTATAATGACCAACAATTAATACCGCACAAACAATTACCAAAGTCAGTGCTGCCCACTGTGACAAGGAAAGCACATCACCAAAAAGATTCATTGCCAATGCAGACGTCACAATAGTGACACCAGATTGGACAAAAAACATGGTGACAAAGGTTAAAAATAAAAATAAATAAAATGCCCAATTGCCGACACTTTTATAACCATCGAGTAAGCTTTTCCCAGTGAGCCCTGCATATTTAGGACCGAACAAAAAAAATGGATATTTAACCACATGGGCAAGAATAATAAAGCCTAACAAGGCAAAGCCAAAGTCAGCACCGGCACGTGTTGCCTGAACAATATGAGAAACACCAATACTGGTGGCAGCCCAGACAATACCTGGACCTAATAGCGCAAAAATTTTACTAAACTTCATAGTAACTCGAAAGTGAATTTGAATTCACAATAACTTAATATCTCTTATTGAATTTTGCAAATTATTTTCGGCGTATAGTACTAAATGACTACACCGATTCAAGGCTTAAATACGGTAATAATATTTTTGGCAATTCAAATGTAAGCTCTTCAGCACTGGCGCTAGTTGCAATAGCGGGGGTTAATGAGGGATAAAGTACTTTATCTAGTAAACTGGTGATCATCATAAAAATAACCATCTCAGCAGCCTTACTCGGTTCAGCAGCTTTGATCTCTGCCTGAAAATTTAATAATAAATTAGCCAATCGACGATATACACCTCGGCGGTCAACAAACTCGTCAGAATCGAGCAATGATGAATGTAGCCTTGAATTTAAATGCAAGGTGCGAAAAACACTTTTTCGAGCAGATATAAAACCATAAACCTCTACCGCAAGCTGCTCTATAGCTTCTTTTAAACAGTGATACTGATTAAGCTCAAGACGGTCAACCCATAACAAAAGCTCATCACCAAAATCCTGATAAAGCAATGGCAGTAAGGATTCTTTATCTTTAAAGCGACGATAAAATGTTCCGACAGAAACCCCGGCATGTTCAGCTAGCTCTTTAATAGAAATATGTTCAAAGAATTTATCCTGTAAACACAAATGTAACGCTTCGATCAGCTTACGCTGAGTGTCTTGGCTTCTTTGCTGCTTCGGTTTAAAGACATTTTTACTTGGCATGATTATAGTGTTCAAGTCAGCTTGTAACTGACTAAATGATGCTGTTTTTAATCAGAAACAGCAATATAAAAATCAAACTTTTCCATTCGAAAGTGCTTAAAAACAATATGATACATTTACTACCAACTAATATCGGCATGACTACTTGCTCTACTTTGTCAGTAAAAATTAATAACCATCATGTTGCCGAATTGGCATCTTCCTCACATTTTACGAAATGAGAAAATTTTCCGCATTTCATCCAAAGTTAAAATCAGGTTTTAACTAATGACTAATTCATTGTAAAAGTTAACGTTTACAATGCGCAACACTTCCATTAGCAATGAGCTTGAAGTTATCATTTACCTTTTTAAGTGTTAAATATAATAGCGTATTACCCTACGGAAGTTTCGCTTCCACAGGGCATGAAATTAGCTCAACAGAGTCAGAGTTATTCGTATGATACTTTAGCTTTATTTTTTAACTTATCTTTGTAAATAGGGTATAAGTTATAGGTAGGATAAAACTCAGTTGTAAATGCTTTCCAAGCAGTTTTTTCTATAGCAAGGTTAACTTCATTCAGTTGGTGTGCAGGAACTTCTAAAGTAACAACATGCCCAATACCCATCATGACATACCAACTTACAACCGAAACACCTTTTGGTGGAAATGCTTCAAAGAAGCCTTGATCGGTTAAAATTTGCTGAATTTCGTCTAAATTCTTACTTTGGTCGTGTTTTAAAAAAACAGTCAAAAGAATTGAGCCTTTTGGTGGTGAATCAACTGTCGACTCGGCCAGAGACGTAAAACTGCTTAGAACAAGTACAATAAATATCAGTAATTTAGTCATTAACTTTCCTTTTTTTAGATGGGCTTTAAGCATTACCAGAAATAATTTCTGTATTTATCGAATGGAAAAGTAATTCCATGTGAATATTGTTAGTGCATTTATAAGCTTTTCATTAGCATAAACATTTGATTGATCATTGGCTGAGCTAATTGCGCTACATTTGGGCGGTTAAAATACCCCCGTAAACCGGTAAATTGCACCTGAAAAAAACGCGCATATTCAAGTGGAGTAAGTGTATTACTTAACTCATCATTATTGATTGCTTGTTCAAACAATTGCGTTAAATAAGCTTCAAATTGAGCAGCTAAATCTACACTTAACTCGTATAAGCTTGAGTCCTTTTCTGCAAATTCACTGTTTGCTTTAACCAGCATACAAATAGCACTTGGACTGCAATCTTTTGTGCTAATTACCACGTTTTCTACAAATGCATGTAACCCTCCGAGTATCGTATCGGCGCTTGATAAAAAGCCCTCTATTTGGCTTTTCATTCGTATGGTGTAATCTTTCAGTGATTCACTGTATAGCCCTTCTTTAGAGCCAAATGCAGCGTAAATACTACCTGGGCGCATATTAACAGCTTCTTGTAAGTCACGCGTTGATGTTGCATGAAAACCTTTTTGCCAAAATAGCTGGCTAGCAACGCGAATGACATTCTCGCGTTCAAATTTAACCTTATTAGCCATATCATTCTCAATCAATTTGAACATTCGCTCAATTTTAACTTGAACAGTCGCTCAAAATCAAATACTATGTGTTTCGACGTTACTAAACCTAACTATTTATTGGAGTTAAACATGACAGAATTTACTTTATATACAGCAGAAAACGCACCTGAAGAAGCAAAACCTCTAATGGCTGATTCAGTAGCTGCATTTGGTATGCTACCTAACTTACACGCAGTAATGGCTGAAGCACCAACATTACTTAAAGGTTACCAAGTACTGCATGACTTATTTCAAAAAACATCATTTAATGCTGAAGAGCTTACCGTAGTATGGCAATCAATTAACGTTGAGCATAACTGTCACTACTGTGTACCAGCACACAGCGGTATTGCAGCTTCAATGAAAGTTGACCAAGATATTGTTGATGCACTGGTCAACAAAACACCTCTTGCAAACCCTAAACTAGAAGCACTACGTGAAACGACATTAGCAATGACACGCGAGCGCGGTGTCATTAGCGATGAGCAAATTGAGAAGTTTTTTGCAGCAGGTTATGGCAAGCAACAACTACTTGAAATAATTGTCGGTTTATCTCAAAAAGTGATGAGTAACTACACTAATCACCTTGCTGACACTCCAGTAGATGCACCATTTAAAAAATACATAAAATAAATACGGTTTTATGTATGACAAAAGGCAGCTTAGGCTGCTTTTTGTGTTTTTATTAGAAAGCGGTTATTTAAATTTTGCGGTTTTTATACTGCGTATATAGCTGCGACTCAAATGAAAGTTCAACTGTCCCTAGTATATGCTCTCTAGCGTTCATCCAAAAATGAAAGTACCCAGGAATAACAAGTGTCTCTTCCGTGCAACCCTCGATTAATATCCAAGCGCTATAATGGATAAATTTACAAAGTACAACAATGCTATTTATTTCAATTAGTGAACAAACTAATAAACATCTTCACGGTAACGGCCTTGGGCTTTGAGCGTTAGTACGTCTATGCCCATAGGTGCTATTACTTCGTCCAATGCTACCATGACGCTGCTTGCCATATCTCGTCCTCCGCAGACCAAAATCTGTGCCCCTTTTGCTATTAATCCTCGTATCTCTAAACTATCAACAGCGATTTTTTCTTGCACATAAGAGCGGTTGTTGCTACGGGAGAACACGGTGTTCAGCTCTGTCAGTCGCCTATCTTTAAGATAACTATTAAGCTCAGACTCATAGAGAAAGTCTGACTGTCGACTACGCCCTCCCCAATAGAGATGTATGCGGTGGTGTGATTTATTATTGCGGATAAAACCGACCAAAGGTCCAATACCTGTGCCTGCTCCAATCAGCACTATCGGAGCTTTACCAGAAGCGGGGCGGAAACTCGGATTGAGCTGGATAAAAGCCTCGATACTGTCGCCAACAGATAGTGAATGGAGGAAACTCGAACACAATCCACCGGAATGAAGGCGTATGCAGATCTCCAACATGCCATCCTTCGATGCAGAAGCGAGGGAATAAAATCGGGCCACCTTGCTGCCTGGCGCTAAAATACCAACTAAGTCACCTGCCTCAAAATGTGGTAGAGCTTTATTAACAGCAGATTGTTTAAAGCGTAACACAGCCGTTGGCGCCTTCACTTCAGCGCCGTAATCAACTCGCTCGACGAGCGATAGTGTCGTACAGCTAGGATAATTCGGAGTGTGAAGCAGCGACAGCTCGGTATTGATCATCCTACCCACAGTGTTGCCCCAACGGGAAAACTCCTGCGGCGACTGTCTGTTAATGGTATCGAGTGGCAGTAATTGTGAGCAACCTTTAGCAGTAAGTGCCGTTTGCACATCTTTTGCATATTGACAAAAACCAGGAAATTGTCGATCGCCAAAGCCCAGTACCGCAACGAGAAACTCTGGTATTTCAGTCATTTTATCTAACTGGGTCAGGAAGTGACTGGCCGAAGCAGGTGCACCACCATCGCCATAGGTCGCGGTCAGAATAAATAGCTGCTTTATATTTGAGTAACAACTCACAGAATTATTCGCAAAGTTGTTCATTGACATTGTGTGAGCTCGATAACCGACTAAGTTAAGCGCATTATGAAAGGTTTTAGCGAAGCCCCAAGTACTATTTCCTTCACTGCCAACTAATATTACTGTATCGGCACTACGAAGAGCGGTATTGTTGTTGATCGTCGTGGCCGACCTTCTGCGACTCCACCAAATTTGAATGCCAGTCCACGACATTAGTGGCACTGCTAGTGCGCCTAAACCTAATAGTAACCCGAGCCACCAAAGTCCTTCGCCCGTATGCAGCATATAGATAAATTCATACAATTTTTGCTTATTGTTGAAGGGTTTAAACGACAATAATTGTCCTGTAGATTGGTCAATAAACCCGCGCCCTTGATGCGTAGTAATTGAATAAACATCATTGTGATCGTTCTTGTAAGGATAAACCAATTCTCTAAGCTCACTGATAGGGATAGATTTTAAAGCGGTAAGCGTATCGATTGATGCAGGTAAATCACCTTTTACACTTTCTGGAAAAACGGGTTCTAATGATTGATAATCAGGTAGTAATTCAAAGGTCACTGCAGACATATACAGACCAGTAGTGGCCGATAGCATCAGCGCAAGAACGGCTACTCGGCCCATCTGACAGTGTAAGCGCTGCCTAAAAGCACCTTGAATAGGTCGTAAAATTTGACGCCAACCACCAAGTCGCTTGGTCACCATGATGGCACCTGAAATGGTTAACAGCAGTATAATAAAAGCTGTAATACCTGCGCCAATACGTCCAAGCGAGCCAAGTAAGTATGAACGATGCAATTTTTTCAGCCAAACCATAACAGGTGAGTTTGAATAAGCCTCGATAGTTTCACCAGTTATTGGGTTTATTAAATCTGCCCCGGTTTGTCCATTTTCAGTGTAATAAACGATAATACTTCCTGAGGGGGTGCGCTGTATTTGCTCCGCATCTGGGTGGCTAGATGCCAGCTTGCCAGTTAACTCAGCAACACTGATTGAAGGTGTTGCCACTACCTTCACTTGTGCGAACTCTATAACGGGATTAACCGATAGAACCGCACCAGTAATAGAAAGTAACACAACCAACACCGTTGATATTAACCCAAACCAAGAGTGAAATTTACGTAGCATAGCTAACTCCTAAGGCAGCCTTTTAAAATGCGTAGGTGAAAGTTTTGACGTAGCCTCGTCCAGCGGAGGGTTTACCGGCACCTAAGGTGGTCAATGGCACTACAACATCATTGCGATTGTCACGCATGTCTTCAACGGATGTATCTACTTTAAGCTGAAAACCCGAGTCAATATAACTATCAGGCAGATCAAGTGTTATCGTTAATGTCTTGCCACTGGTAACGCTCGCACCAGTCAGTCCATCATATTCACTGGTGCGCATTCGGCTGCCACGTGCCCAACCGGTTAAATGTTTATAATACTTTGACTTTTGTCCAGCAATCCACAGTGTGTGCTGATATTGACCTTTTGCATTGGTTAAATAAACAGCTAAATATGCTCCGTCACCACGATAGTTTTGTAGTTCGGTAGTAAGACTTATTTCGCGCGCTGAAGTTTGAGTACTCATTGCAAAGGAGCAAAAAAAACACAGTGTCATAGTTAAATATTTCATTGTATTATCTCTTTAGTATTCAATCGATGGTGACTTTAGGTTTGTTTTTTTGTTTATTTTTTTGGGGGTTATTTTCTGAGTGCGTTGGCGTACCTAGAGCTAAGTAATCACTGGCGTCACCTGACATAGCAAATTTAATTTTAAGTTCTCTAATCTTTAGTGACGCGGGTGAAAATGTCGCTTTTATTAGGTTTCCCTTTCGATCGACTCCTTTAACTTCGTAACAACCATCGTCCACTTTGATGCGATTAACCTTCCAACCTTGGTCTTCAATTATCTGACGTAGTTGTTCTCGAGGTTGCCACTCTGATACCGGATCAGTGCAATCATCGTCAGCCCATGCTGCGCCACTTACAAAAAAAGAGCTGATTAAAAGTGTAACTAGTTTCTTTTTTGCATTTCTTACTTTTGATTTACTCATGGTGAATCTCCTGTTGCTTTATGATTATTATAAACAGCATTGCTGACATTAAACTGAAAGTAATACCGCTTTAGTTTTATCTCAGTTCAAATGCCTCTTTATGAAAAAATAATGCTCCTTGTAATATTTCTCGTAATTCACTTTCTAATATTCTTGCCCATCCAGTCGGCCCACAAAACCATACCTCCATCATGCCTTTTGTTGAATGTTGAGTTAACAGTTGCTCTGTTGTCAGTTTTTTGCCTTTATTACTGTCATGAATGTGCAATTGAATAAGAGGTAAACCGATACAAGCCTCTTGTAAACGCTTAACAAAGGGATCTGTTGCGCTATCACGACAAGAATAATGCATTTGAGTCAAGGGCAATTGTCCCGGCTTATTTTTCAGCTCTTCAAGCTTTGCTAAAAAGGGAGTTACACCAATACCGCCAGCGATCCATATTTGTTCCGCTGTGGTATTTTTTGGTTTGAAATTAAATCGACCATAAGGACCTTCGACTGTAACTGATTGTCCAACCTTTAATTTATGTTCTAAACGTTTGGTATAATCGCCTAGTGCCTTAATCTGAAAAGTAACTTGGCCGTCACCGTGATCCGAACTCGCAATTGTAAAAGGATGAGCCCCTTCAGTGTGATTAAATGTAACGAAAGCAAACTGTCCTGCACAATGCCTTTGCCACTTTTTATTCAGTTGACACTCAACTTCAATAATACCCGCTGACATCGTTGAAATTGCATTGATCGCACCCTGCACTTGCCGTGATTGTCCTATTTTCCCACTTAGTGAGACGATACTGGCGATGCTGCCCCCGATTAGTAATAGCACCATTAACAAACCTACAGGTTGTTGCCACCAGACCAGTGGAGCTAACAATACAGCATGAAAAACCACTAATAAATAAAGTATCGGCATCACACGGTGCACATAGCGCCATATGTTGTAAGGAAAACGTTTCCAAAGCGTTAGCACAAGCATGGCAAAAACAAGATATACAGCCCACTCTCCAACGTCTTCAGCAGCATCTCTCATCATCTCAATAAATCCTGAAAAATCTTGCTCAGGTGAACGACCGTCTCGCCCAAATAGAGACTTAATTACGTCATCGCCCATTTCAATCAGCCAATGAAGGGCAGCAAACACTACCGCTAAAATCGCCATCCATTTATGAAGGCGATATATCTTATCAAGGCCATTGAATGGTGCTTCTAACCAAGCTGGGCGAGTAGCCAGCATCATGGTCACTGACATTAAAGCAATGGCCAATAATCCACTAAGGTATAGGCTATTATCATAAATTTCCCAGGGTAACGAAGGCGTTGTTATGGTATTCATCGTATAGCTCCAACCCCAGATAATGAAAATACAAACGGTTATTAGCGTGAGCGTTATACTTAGTATGTGCTGTTTCATATTAACCTCATTAATTCATTGAATGCTCAGTGTATCCTTGATTCCTGACAATAAGCTTAAAATAAGCAATGAGGTTTAATGCACGAGCAATTATCCTGAATAACCCTTCTCTTCAATCAATGCCTACCTAAAGCGTTTCTAATTCAAGCTTAATGCTGCCCCTTGAGGTTGTTTGGATATATATTAAATTTTATTTTCAGTTTATTGTCAGGAACTTGGGGTATTATCAAGGTTACTGATAAGGTTTTGAGGTACAAAATGCGCATATTATTGGTAGAAGATACCGAAGGTTTAGGTGAAGTGATACAGGGTCAAATTGCTGATGAAGGCCATGCGGTTGATTGGGTGAAATGTATTTCCAACGCCGAAGCCAGCCTTAGTACAACCCACTATGATCTGCTGCTTCTTGATTTAATGCTGCCCGATGGCAGTGGGATCGATTTATTAAAGAAAATACGTAAAGTAGGCGACACAACAGCTGTAATTATATTAACCGCCAGAGATCAAATTTCTGACCGTATAAATGGATTAAATGCCGGCGCTGATGATTACCTTGTAAAGCCCTTTGATCTATCAGAACTCTCCGCTCGCATAGCCGCCGTTTCCAGACGATATGCAGGCAATCCAAATCCAAAGGTTTACATAGGAACATTGGAGATTGATCTAACTAAACATATTATCTCTCGCGATGGTATTGCGGTCAATTTAACTGCTAGGGAATGGGCATTGCTTGAAGCATTTATTCAAAGACCGGGTACTTTACTGTCAAAATCACAATTAGAAGATCACTTGTATGCTTTTGGTGCAGAAATAGAAAGCAATACAATTGAAGTTTATATCAGTCGTCTACGTAAAAAGTTGGGAAAGGAACAGTTAGAGACAGTACGTGGTCTGGGCTACCGCATGAGATCATCAAGACTGGAAAATACATGATTGCAACAGAAACAAAAAAGTCACAAAGTCTTCAAAAAACGTTAGGAATTGGCTTAACTATTGGCGTGACTTTACTGTGGATATTAGCCCTGTCAGGTGCCGTCTATGTGTCAAAAAACAAACTTAATGAACTATTTGATAGCTCACTAGCAGAAACAGCTCAACGTATTATGCCGCTTGCGGTTGTTGAAATAATTAACAGAGAAGACCCCGAGCAAGCGCAACAAATAATGTCATTTAAAGCGCATGATGAGCGCCTTATCTATCTTGTTCGTAATCACCTAGGACAGATTTTATTGCAATCTCATAATGCTGATCCTGCCATCTTTAATCAAACTCTTCTTATAGGGTTTAATTCGTCAACGACATATCGATTTTATGGCGCCTCAGCAGTACAAAACACATTGCACATTGAGGTTGCCGAACCTCTGAAGCAAAGACGAGAAGCAATCATAGAAATGGCTACCTCGCTATTTTGGCCATTAGTATTGCTCATCCCTCTTTGTTTTATCGGTAGCTGGGTATTTGTTCATTATAGTTTACGTCATATTCTGGCTTACCGAAATGAAATTGAATCCCGTGGCAGTGGCGATCTCACAACAGTCAAAGTCGAAGGGTTACCCACTGAAATTATTCCTATCGCCGAATCTGTTAATAGTTTACTAGATCGGTTGCGACGAGCACTTGAGTCAGAAAGATCATTTACGGCAAACAGTGCTCATGAATTACGAACACCTATTGCAACAGCCTTGGCCCAAGTTCAACGCTTACAGCTAGAGGTTTCAACAAGCTCAACTCAAGATAAAATGGCCAAGCTTGAAACAACTTTACGAGGCTTATCGAACTTATCAGAAAAATTAATGCAGTTAGCCAAAGCTGAAGGTGGAGGGCTTTTGTCAGCTAAAAAACACAATCTTATTAGCCTATTAAAATTACTCGTCGGCGATTCACAACGATTAAATCCAACAAATATAATTACCCTTACATTGCCAAAAAACAAAGAATATATGTCTGCCATAGATCCAGATGCTTTCGCTATTTTGATTCGAAATTTACTAGATAATGCCATAAAACATGGCGGCAAATCTCAACCTGTTGAGATCAGTTTTTCTTGCAACGGCTTATTGAATATCGTCAATGCAGCTAGTGTTATACCAGCCGATACATTATTGCAATTGCGGCGACGTTTTGTTCGGTCGAATATTTCAGTTCAGGGCATGGGACTTGGATTAGCAATTGCCGATGCAATAGTAACCGGCGTAGGTGCAACTATGACATTCAGCTCGCCAGCGACTGGACAAAAGGATGGCTTTGAAGTGAACGTAGATTTTTCAACAATTAAAGATTGAACTTGAAAATTTATCAGAAAAAACTTGTGCCGAAATGTATTGCACAGTGAGATATGTAATAGCAATTTTACTAAGTGCTGAGTGGGAACAAACTTAATAAACTTGATATAAATAAATCTTAGAGTGAAATAAGGAGTGTGAAAATCAGTACCGTGTAACTAACCGCGCAGCATTTTTTACTTGTCATGATTTAATTTGAAGTCAGGTGAGCTGATTTTAGAAAGCCGCTTAACTATCGATTAGATAATCAAGCGGCATCTAAAATTGGTGAGATGACGCATAAGCCGGGTTTTGTATCTCTTCCGAAGAAAAGTGACAATCATTCGTCTAGGCTATAAATCGCTCTATAGCTCAAGCAACCTACCCGGTTTCCACGCGAGCCACGCTTATACTATGCTAATTTGCATTAACCTAGTCATGAAACCCTATTTGGTCTTGCTCCGGGTGGAGTTTACCCTGCAATTACTGTTACCAGCAATCCGGTGCGCTCTTACCGCACCCTTTCAGCCTTACCTGTGAGGTTCCTAAGAACAACCATCGGCGGTCTTCTCTCTGCTGCACTTGTCGTCGGCTCACGCCGCCCAGGCGTTACCTGGCACCCTGCTCATTGGAGCCCGGACTTTCCTCCCCCCCATCTGTCTACCCGAAGGCACAACGATAAAGCAGCGATTGTCTCGTCAACTCGGCGCGCATTCTACCCCAAATCATCACTAAGGTCTATTCACTAAATTAAATATCGTCACTAAGCATCTGCTGTTATAGTAATTTCAAAACATGAAATGGAGCGTATTTATGATAGAACTTTGGCATTGCCATAATACCCGTTCACTGCGCGTATTATGGGCTTTAGAAGAGATGCAGCTTGAATATAAACTACACTCATTGCCCTTCCCACCGCGCTTTTTAGCAAAAGAATATTTAACAATTAACCCGTTAGGTACTGTGCCATTCCTAAAAGATGGTGATACTACGCTAACCGAGTCGAGTGCGATGCTGCTCTATCTTGCTGAACGCTGCCCCCATCATGACTTAAGCGTGCCAGTAACACACCCGGAATATGGCGATTATTTGAATTGGTTATTTTCTAGTGATGCCACACTGACTTTTCCACAAACCTTAGTGTTAAGGTACAGCCAATTTGAGCAACCTGAACGCCAACAATCACAAGTTGTTAAAGACTATGCCATTTGGTTTTTAGCACGTTTAAAACGCTTAAATATCCACTTAGAAAACAAGCACTATTTAGTAGACAATAAATTTACCATTGCTGATGTCAGCGTAGGTTATGCACTTTATTTAGGGGAATTATTGGGTTTAGCAAAGCAGTATCAACCACAAACACTGGCTTATTTGCAAAGACTAAAGAACAGAGCAAGCTTTATGGCAATTAAAGATATAGGCCAAGAAATCAGTAATTACACCATAAAGCCGGTTGATATAGGCTAACGCGCTATGTTTTCATAGCAAAGGCTCTAAGCTTTCATAGCCAGCGCATAGTCATACAGAGCGTTTTTCTTCACGCCATGAATTTCCGCCGCTATAGCGCAAGCTCTTTTAGGTTTCATCTCGGTTAAGAGTAACTTCAATGTTGCCACAACATGCGCAGGAATGTCATTAGGGTCAATTTTTTTCCCTTCAATGATCAGTACCATTTCACCTTTGAGTTGATTTGGGTCGGCTTGTAAAAAAGTTAATAAATTATCAGCGGTATCAGAATGAATAGTTTCAAAGGTTTTGGTTAATTCACGTGCCATCACCACATAACGCTCACCGCCAAGGGTTTTAACAATATCTTCAACGGTATCAATAGCGCGACGCGGTGCATCATAAAACACTAAGGTACGCGTTTCGTTCGCCAAATCATTTAATGTTGCTTGTCTGGCGCCTGATTTTGATGGTAGAAAACCTTCAAAAGTAAAACGATCTGTCGGTAAACCGGCAACTGAAAGCGCAGCAATAGCAGCACATGCACCGGGAATTGGCGAAACATTTAAACCTTGTTGACGGCAATGACGTACTAAATGAAAACCTGGATCGCTGATCAATGGCGTACCGGCATCCGACACTAAGGCAATACTTTTACCTTCCTTTAATAAAGCGGCTATTTGTTCTTGGCGTTGGCGCTCGTTATGGTCATGCATCGACATAGTTTTATTTTTAATGGCAAATGCTGATAACAATCGTTGAGTATGCCGCGTATCTTCACAGGCTATAATATCAACCTGTTCGAGTATATCTCGCGCCCGTTGACTAATATCACCAAGGTTACCGATAGGTGTGGCAACTATGTATAAGGTGCTAGGCTGAATTTGAGAATCCGACATTTTAAAAATACTTGTGTTGAGACTGAAGAGGATGAAGTTTATTATAAAGCACTATTAAAAAGTATGGATTTATTAACTTTGACACTCACTAAATGGTTTTCATCACATAAAAGTCGCTTATGTGCACTAGCAACGGTCGCTATTTTAACTAGCTGCTCAACAACTCAGCTAAATAAACCAGCAAAGTCATCAGTAAAAAAAACGGATGTTATCCAAACGCTTGAAACCGCATTAACGGCAGAGCAACTGGTTGCAAATGCATCGGTGCAGATGTCATCAAACGAAAATGACGCCGCAGTGACTTCGCTACTAACGGCCAGTGAGCTATATTTAATCGAAGCCAAAGCACACCAAGCACTTTGGTTAGTGAAACAACTTAATGCCTTGGCTGAAGCCCCACAGCAGCAATATCAATTAGCGGTCATAGAAGCCAAAAGCTTATTGGCTTTAGAAAAGCAACAAAAAGCTTATCAAGCACTGAATAGCGCCAATAATATCAAAGAACAGTCTCAACTTACTCATGGCCTAGATTATTATCAAACCCTTGCAAGCGTACAAAGTCAAAGAAATTTACCCATTGCCGCACTTGAGGCCAACTTACACGCTTTTGCTAAAAACTCAACAGCAAGCACTGATGATATTGAGATGATTTGGCAGCAACTTTGCCAGTTATCACCTTGGCAGCATCAACAGCTAGTTAAAATGTCGCCACCCAACATTAAAGGTTGGAGTAAGTTACTCACTTTTGCCAATAAGTTTGGTGATGACGACACTCGCTTCAAGCGTTATTTAAGTCAATGGCAAAGAGAATTCAAAACCCATCCTGCACAGCACATTGTTACTAACTTAAACCAACAACAGCCAACACTGAGCAATGAGTTTGAGCATGTTGCCGTTATTATTCCACTGTCTGGTAAGCAAGAACGTGCCGGTAAAGTTGCTCAGCAAGGCATACTTGCTGCGTACAATATCAACAGCGGTAAAACCTTACACTTTATCGATTCAGCAACACTGGACATGACCACATTAAGCGCAACGCTAACCGAGCTAAGCATCGACTATGTGATTGGCCCATTATTAAAAGAGAATGTAACAAGCTACTTAGCACAAACTGAAATTACACTACCAACATTATTGCTTAACCTGCCTGAAGAGGTTAACTTGCTGCCACATCAAGTTGCCTTATCAATGCGACCAGAAGATGAGGCAATGCAAGCGGCTACAACGCTTAGTCGTCAACATTATCAACAGCCTCTTATTTTAAGCCATCAAGACAATGCTAGCCGCCGTATCGCGCAAACATTCAGCCAACAATGGCAGCACATTACGGGCCAAACGCCAGAGATGGTGTTTTTTAATAATGACGCAAAAATGCAAAATCAACTGCAAGCAAGTCTTGGCGTCGACTTAAGCCAACAAAGAACCAAAGAGCTTAATAGGCATATTAAATACTCAATTAAGAGCGAACTACGTAATCGTCGCGATATCGATATGATTTACGTGGTTGGCTTACCGCTAGAGACAAAATTATTAAAACCTTATATCGACGTAAATATCAGCCCATTTGCTGATTTAATTCCGGTATATGCTAGTTCTCGCAGTCACAGCACTAAAATAGATAAAAGTGATAATCGTGATTTATCCGGTTTAATCTTTACTGAAATGCCTTGGCAGTTAAAAAGTAAGCTACAAAATAAAGCTTTAGTAGCACAAGCAAAAAAATTATGGCCTAACCGCAGTGATAGCTTACAAACCATATTTGCTATGGGATTTGATAGTTTAGCCTTAGTCGATAAAATTTCTGCGATGCAAAATAAAACTTATGTCCGTCATTATGGTCAAACTGGCATATTACAACTTGGCAGTGATAATATTTTGAAGCGTAGCTTAATTTGGGGTAAATATAGTCGTAGTAAGGTGCAAGAAATTGCTATGGACTAATAAAACCAATACCGTCACCACGGGGAAAAATAGTGAGCAATTAGCCGCGCGCTATTTAACCCAGCAGGGTTTATTATTACGAAGCTGTAATTTTCAAAACCGCCGTGGTGAAATTGATTTAATTATGACTGAGCATGACATTTGGGTGTTTGTTGAAGTGAAATACCGCAAAAATTCACACTTTGGTGGTGCTTTAGCTGCGGTATCAGTAAAAAAACAGCAAAAAATTAAACAATGTGCTGAATTTTATCTGCAACAAGCAGGATTAAATGAATATAATACCCCTTGCCGATTCGATGTTATCGCCATGCAAGGTGACATTAACAACCCAGAAATTACTTGGCTTAAAAATGCCTTTTAATCAATGCCTTTACGAAATGAGACAACGGAGCTAATTCCACCATGTTAGAACGGATAAAAAGTAATTTTACCGAGAGCATACAAACAAAAATTGCCGCCAGCGAATTATTGGCTGGACCAATAGAGCAAGCAGGCATGACCATGGTACAAAGCCTATTAGCCGGCAATAAAATATTAGCCTGTGGCAATGGTGGTTCAGCCGGTGATGCACAGCATTTCTCTGCTGAATTATTAAATCGTTACGAAACCGAACGTCCGCCATTACCCGCTATAGCGCTCACAACTGACAGTTCAACCATTACTTCAATTGGTAATGACTATCATTTTGATGAAATTTTTTCCAAGCAAGTACGTGCATTAGGTAACAATGGTGATGTGCTACTGGCTATTTCAACTAGCGGTAATTCGCGTAATGTTATTAAAGCTATTGAGACCGCAGTATCACGTGACATGCCTATTATCGCCTTAACCGGCGGTGATGGTGGCGATATTGCGGGGCTATTAGGTGAAAATGATGTTGAGATTCGTGTGCCTTCAAGCCGAACCGCACGTATTCAAGAAGTACATTTAGTGGTTATTCATTGTTTATGTGACATTATAGATACTACACTATTTCCGCAATCTGAGGGTTAATATGTCGATAAAATCAATTATCAGCACACTTGCTTTAGCAGCCCTGCTGCAAGGCTGTGTTGCTGCTGCTGTCGTTGGTGTGGTCGGTGGCGCAAGTGTCGCAACTGATAATCGCTCTTTGGGTAATCAAATAGACGATCAGAAAATTGAACTCGATGCCCATGCCAATATAGCGTATAGCGAGGCCTTAAAAAACAACACTAATTTGCATGTTGTCAGTGTTAATGGCAGCGTACTGGTTGTTGGACAAGCGCCTAATAGTTATTTACGCGACCAAGCGATAAAAGCGATTAATGACGTTAATGGTGTCAACCAACTTCACAACCAAATTCGTGTTAGTAATACCACGTCTTTTACCACAAAAACCAACGACGTTTGGCTAACATCAAAAGTAAAAGCCGCGTTATTTGGCAATGAAGAACTCGACTCGAGTAACATTAAAGTCGTGACAGAAAATGGCGAAGTGTTTCTTATGGGGTTAATTACTAAAGCTCAAGCCGCCATTGCCGTTGATATTGCACGTAATGTTGGCGGCGTTAACCGAGTATTTAAAATTTTCGAATACTTAAAATAATCCCTTTCAAAGAGCATACACTAGGCAGATAAAACAAAAAAGCAAATCCCTGATTTGCTTTTTTTATATCACCAAGTCCTTAATTTTAAGACTAACATTAGCTCTCATTAACGTTTGTTGTTTTGTATCTAGCTTAGTTATTCACTAAACAGCCTTTCAAGCCACGACTTCTTCTTTTGTTGATTAGGATCCTGTTCGCACTGGGTTTCATATATCAAGCCGGTAGTCACCGCTGGTAGTAATTGCGAATTATCACAGGCTTCTACCACTGCCCGGCCACTTTTATTATCAAAGCGTACTAATTCAATACTGGCTGGGACATTAACTTGCCGACTCTGAGCGTCAATTTTATTCATAAAATCAGCAAATAATACCAATGCACCACTACTACCGGTTAATTTTGTTGGCTTGTTATCGTCTCGACCTAACCAAGCAGTGACTAAAGTATTATTATCATAGCCAACAAACCAGCTGTCTCTTTGATCATTGGTGGTGCCGGTTTTTCCTGCTACGTCTGTACCTTTAAGGCGCCAAGTTAACGAGCGAGCGGTACCTGAAGTCGTGACCTTATTTAATGCAAAATCGAGTAAGTAAGCCGCTTGTGTGGAAATAATTTGCTGATCTAGTGCTTGAAATTGCCATAAGGTTTCACCACGAGCACTAACAATACGCTCGATTGCATGAGATTTTTCAGCGACACCATGATTAGCAATCGGCAAGTAAAGTTGGCTTATTTGTACTGGCGACATATTTAATGCCCCCAGTAACATAGAAGGTCGAGTAACAATATCGTCTTGATAACCCAATAAATGTATCGCTTTCGCGACATTATCTAAACCTAATTGCATGCCAAGATTTACCGTCGGCACATTAAGGCTTGAGACCAGTGCATCAATTAAATGTACTTGGCCGCGATATTTACCATCATAATTTTTCGGCTGCCAAGCTTGCCCACCTGCATTAGCAAGTGTGATAGCTCTATCTTCAATGATACTAGCTAAATTAAAGCGCTGATAACGTTCCAACGCCGCAAGATATACCGCAGGTTTAATTAACGAGCCAATAGGTCGTTGAGCATGCAATGCTCGATTAAACCCAGCATAACCCGCTTCTTTGCCGCCAGCTAAAGCCCGAATACCGCCTGACTTTACATCTGAGATCACCATAGCAACCTGTAATTCAGAGCCTGATTTTTCTTCTAAACTCGGTAATTGCTGGTCAATACTGGCTTGTAAAGCTAACTGTTGATTAATTGAAAAACGGGTAAACACCCGTACACCCGATTGTTGCTGGTATTCTGATAAGTGTCGTGACAGTTCGGCTTTAACTAATTGCAAATACGCTGGAAACTTTTGTTGCTGTACTCGTCGTTTTTTTCTGATCGATAAAGGCGACTCAACCGCCCGTTCAAACTCATGCCGAGAAATAATTTCTTCTTGATACATTAAGCGCAAGACTAGGTCTCGTCGCTTAGTTGTGCGCTCGGGAAAACGCCAAGGATCATAATAACTAGGTCCTTTAACTTGGCCAATAATCATCGCCATTTGTTCAGAATTAAGGGATTGGATAGACTTACCAAAGTAGAAGTCTGCTGCCAAGCCAAAGCCGTAAATACCATTGGCGTAATGTTGTCCTAGGTACACCTCATTAATATAGGCTTCTAATAACTGATCTTTGCTGTATCGATATTCCAAAATTAGCGCCATGATGGCTTCATTAGCTTTGCGCCATAAGGTTTTCTCTCTGGTTAGAAACATATTTTTAACCAGTTGCTGCGTTAAGGTACTACCGCCTTGTACTGTGCGACCCGCTCTTAAATTTTGGTAAAGTGCCCGCAAAATACCGAATGGTGAAACGCCATGATGAAAATAGAAATCTCGGTCTTCGATGAGTAATAACGTATCCAACAACTTTTCAGGCACGGTTTGTAAAGACACTAATACCCGATCTTCTTTGCTTTCAGGTAAAATTCTATCCAATAAAAGGGGTTCTAATCGTAGCTGCGAAACATGTTCATTATTACGATACAAGGCTTGGACTTTACCATTAGCAAGGTCAATGGTGATTTCTTGCGCGGGCTCAATTCCACCACCAAAATCAAAAGCACGACGATAAATAATCGCTCGACTTTTTGACAAAGCAAACTCACCCGGACGTTGAGCCTTGGTCACTTTTTTATAACGATTGGCAATTAAAGCTTGTTTCAAATTGGTCAGTGCTAACTTACTGCCAATACTATATTCTTCAACCGCACCGTAAACCTGCACGGGTACTTGCCAGCGCTGACCTTCAAACTTATCACGCACTTTACCATCAAGATAAATACTGTAAATAAACAGCATAAACATCAGTAAAACACTCATTTTAACCGTAAACCAAAATGACCAACGCAACAGTCGTTTTACTCGACTATTAGCCATTTTCTCAGAAATTTTTGCATTTTCTGGCTTAGCCTTACGTGTTTTTTTTGTCGATGTTTGAGAAGTTTTTTTTGCCGCCATATTTGATTAAATTGCCTCTAAGCTACATGAAAGTCGTGATCTTAATCGCACTAACACTATATCACTAATGATATATTTTAATGGCTAAAATTAACCAAAAACAGCATAAGTCACAAGCATAGTGATAAATTTAACGATATAATTCAGGCTTTATTTTAGCTCATAGCAATCGGACTAATGACTTGCTCACCTAGTAAGAATTACTTAATCCGTTTGGTATCAATACCCATAGGTTATTTATGTCAGCTTTTAACATGCTAGTAGTACTTGGCTCAACAGCATCAGGTAAAACTAAACTGGCAGTAGCATTGGCCCAAATGCTAAATGGCGAGATTATCTCCGCTGACTCTCGGCAAGTATATCGTGGTTTGGACATTGGTAGTGGTAAAGACCTCGATGAATACCAAAATGTTAAACATCACTTAATTGATATTGTCGATCCTGGTTATGAATATAGTATTTTCGATTTTCAACAAAACGTTATTGACGCCTACCAAGAAATTACCAATAAAAATAAGCTTGCTATTATGGCCGGTGGCTCGGCACTTTATGTTGACTCGATACTCAAAGGCTATCGACTGATTGAAGTGCCAGAAAATAAAGCGCTTAGAGCTTCATTAGCAATACTTTCTCATGATGATTTAGTGATTAAATTACAACAACTTAAGCCAAATCTACATAATACTACGGATCTTATTGAACGTGATCGACTCGTGCGCGCTATTGAAATAGCACAAGGCGAATATGACGCACAAGACAACAGCAATGATTTTCCCGATTTAAAGCCGTTGATATTTGCCATAAAATGGCCAAGAGAGGTTATTCGCCAACGCATTACCCAACGTTTACAAGAGCGGATGACGCAAGGATTAATTGAGGAAGTAGCGCAACTACACGCGCAAGGCGTAAGTTGGGAAACCTTATATTTTTATGGTTTAGAGTATCGATTTATTGCTCAGTATTTACAAGGAAAGTTAAGTAAAAACGATTGCTTTCAAAAGCTCAATTCAGCCATCCATCAATTCTCAAAAAAACAAGATACTTGGCTGCGCCGATTAGAACGCAATAGTTCTAAAATTCATTGGCTAGACGGCGATAAAGATGTCCTTGCACAAGCGATGAAAGTTATCGCACAATTAAGTCGCTAAATTAACTTTAGCGCTCACTAACATTACCGCTGAACACTGACCATTCTATCAGTATTAGATAAGCAAACATGGCACTAATGTTGTTAGCATAGTGCCATATTTGCTAGTCAGTTAAGTATGGATGCTAGCTACAATAGATAAAAAGCATGTTAGCGAGTAAACCACTCACTCAGCCACTAATGCTAGAAAAAACCTAACGGGTTAACATCATAGCTGACCAATAAATTCTTGGTTTGCTGATAGTGCTCTAGCGCCATTTTATGGGTTTCACGACCAACACCTGACTTTTTATAACCACCAAATGCCGCATGTGCTGGATACATGTGATAACAGTTAGTCCACACTCGTCCGGCTTGTATTTTGCGTCCCATACGATAGGCTAAATTCATATCGCGTGTCCAAACCCCCGCACCTAAACCAAACTCTGAACTATTGGCCAGCTCAAGTACTTCCGCTTCATCTTTAAAGGTTGAAAGCGAGATCACCGGACCAAAGATTTCTTCTTGGAATACTCGCATATCATTGGTGCCTTTTAACAAAGTCGGTTGAATATAGAAGCCATTTTCATGCTCTCCAGCCAGAGTTTCAACTTCACCACCAAGTAAAACTTCAGCCCCCTCATCACGACCAATAGCGATATAGCGCATAATTTTATCAAACTGTTCTTGAGAAGCTTGTGCCCCCACCATAGTTTCGGTGTCCAACGGGTTACCACGCTTAATCGCTTTAGAGCGTTCAATCACTTTTTCAATAAATTGAGGATAAATATCTTCATGAACAAATACCCGTGATGGACAGGTGCAAACTTCACCTTGATTAAAATAAGCTAGCACCATACCTTCAATACATTTGCTCAAATATTCATCTTCATGATCCATCACATCTTTAAAGAATATATTCGGTGATTTTCCGCCCAACTCAACCGTGGAAGGAATTATATTTTCAGCTGCACATTTCAAAATATGCGAGCCAACCGGCGTTGACCCCGTAAAGGCTATTTTGGCAATTCTAGTACTCGTCGCCAACGCTTGACCTGCTTCTTTACCATAGCCATTAACGATATTTAATACGCCACTAGGCAATAAGTCACCAATAAGCTCAGCTAACACTAAAATTGATGCTGGTGTTTGTTCTGCTGGCTTTAATATTACACAATTCCCCGCCGCTAATGCTGGTGCCAGTTTCCAAGCGGCCATTAATATTGGAAAATTCCACGGAATGATCTGCCCAACCACACCTAAGGGTTCATGAAATTGATAAGAAACGGTATTTTCATCAATATCGCCAATAGAGCCCTCTTGTGCACGTAAACAACCGGCAAAATATCTAAAATGGTCAACCGCTAAAGGAATATCAGCCGCCAAGGTTTCTCGTACGGCTTTACCATTATCCCAAGTTTCAGCTACCGCTAAATAGGTTAAATTTTGCTCAATACGATCGGCGATTTTCAATAAAATGTTCGAACGTTCAGTAACTGATGTTGCACCCCATGCGTCTTTAACCTGATGGGCTGCATCTAGCGCCAGCTCAATGTCTTTATGATTAGAGCGTGGAATTTGACAGAAAACCTGACCATTGACAGGGCTAATATTATCAAAATACTGACCATCACATGGCTCAAGCCACTGGCCACCAATAAAGTTTCCATAGCGTGATTTAAAATTAATGAGTGCGTTTTCTGTTCCCGGTGCTGCATATATCATAAGACTTTCCTCTAGTTGTATTTATAGTTATTTCTGATTACCTTAGTCATGTTGAAAATTTAAACTATGCTATTAATTCAAAAAAGTTGACTGCCAGTACAAATATAAGGCGTGATAATAATGATTAAGGAAACGTTAGCGGCAAAACGCAAAAACCCCAAAGTGTTAGTTGAAAATAAAATTAGCTTTGCAGGGCCTGATACCGAGCTGAGTATTTACGATACTTTTGAGCAAGCAAATCGGGTGCAATTAAGTTCTGATCAACTGCTATTTTGCGGTATGGTGGCAGGTAAAAAAGTGATGCACGACGATCATGCTAACTATGAGAGCGAGTTCCTTCCCCATGAATCTTTTGTTATTGCACCTAATCATCAAGTTGAAATCGATTTTCCTGATGCTAAAATAGATCAGCCAACAACCTGCTTAGCCATTGAAATATCGCTTGAACGGATCGGAAAAATAGTTAACCATATTGAGCAACAAGCACCACTGGATAAAAGCTATGGTCAATGGCAATACCATCATCATTTAGTACATACTCACCATAACGCTCAAACTCAAGCCCTACTGGCTCGCATAGTACAAATTTATACCGAAAATCATCAAGATCGAAATTACATGATTGATTTAGCCATATCTGAATTAACCATTCGTTTACTGCGCCACCAAACACGCGACTTTATTATTGCTCATAGTGAACAAACACCCGATCACAATGGCATGAGCGCCGCCGTGAATTTTATAAACCAAAACTTAGCAACAAACTTGAACATAGAGCAGCTATGCAAGTTGGCATGCATGAGCCGTACTAAGTTCTTTCATCAGTTTAGAGTGCACTTAGGCTGTACTCCTGCGGTGTATCAACAACAAACTCGACTAAAAAAAGCAGCCATGATGATAAAGCAAGGGCAGCAAATCACCCAAGTTTGTTTTGAGCTAGGTTATAATAATCCTAGTCACTTTAGTCGTTGCTTCAAACAATTTTTTAACCTTAGCCCGAGTACTTTTAAACGTCATTATTTAAGCAGCTAAATACCGAGATTTATGTTTTGATATGTCGTTTGGTTTTCCTGGTTGCTTGTGCATTAGCAGGGTCGTCCGGCCAAAAATGACTCGTAATATCCTGTTGAATTTTAGATTGACACATAAAAATAAACTTAAAAACATTGTTATTTAAAGAATTTCAATTAATTTTCAACATAACAACTTTGACAGTCAACATCACATAATATGTTTGACATTAATTATGTGAATGTTGACACATTGAATACGATGATTGACACTTTTAAATTAGATTATGATTAAGCACGACGTCGTGTTGACTTACCAGAAAGCGTCGTCAACTCTAGAATCTTTAATATAATGCCTGATGTTGTATACCCACTGACCTCTACTTCATGGCTTTGTATATCACCCCAGTATTTTAAGTAAATAGTCCCTATTCCTTTGTAAAAGTCCAAAAATAGATATTCCGTAAAATCATATATCCCTAAATCTGCAAACAAATTCAGTATGTTTATATTGTGTACTGTGCATTCACCTTTATTGCTCTCATATCCGCTCATTTCGAATCGAAGCTTTGTACTTTCTCTTCCATCAAACTTATATAATCGTCCTCTGATAAATGCTTGTAACTCTTCACTAGACATACCATTTATTGCATTTAAGCCATTTCTTGTTTGAGTATCCATGTATATACCTTAATTATTTTTTAAATATGTAATTATCTATTTCAACACCAAAAACACTGGTTTTCTTAACTTTGGTGATATGAAAGTTTGAGTTAGGGCATATCAATTGCCATTGGTAAGCATTCTAATTTGGTCAGGAGAAAGGCCATTTCTCATAAGCTCGAAATTTTCCGAACTTATGACTTCTTTTCGTCCACGCCCTGATAGTTGGTATAAATTACCAGAAACAGTCGTAATTAAGCCTTTCTTGGGTTCAATATTAAGAACTCTGCTTGTGCAAACGTAATCACCTTTCGTAAAGCGAAATTTTTCGTCTTCTTCTACAATTCCGTAAATTACGTATCCAATGCGATGCTCTTTCTCCATCACTGAAACAATAAACCAGTTACGAACAATGGTAGCCACTGCTATGCTCCTGCGATATTTCAACAATATAAACAGAGTAACTAATAATTTTTTAAAAACATATTAAAAGCATGGATCTAATATCTACTTTTTTTCAAAAATGACTCTCATGAAATTTTTATAAAGCTTCAAATAATTCGAGTGGTTCTCTTATTAAACTAGGCACTTATTTGAGTTAGCCAATGATTTTCTTATTAATTTGAAGAATAAAGTCACACAAAACATCCTGTTTTAATTTCCTTCAACGCTGTCATCATCTACACCATACTTGTGTTTTTCTAAAGCAACTCTTTCATCAACCCTTTTAATTTCTTGTTCAATATACTTCTTCAAACTTTCACTATAGAGAGTTGCGAATTTAACAACATTATCATTTTCGTTACTTAACCAAGGTTTTATGTCTTCAAGCTTTTGTTTCAAAGCATTGGCATGTCCATATTCACCTCTTGTTACACCTGTTTGAAATAATGCATTACTAATCATACGATTGCTTTCTTCGTTATAATCAAGCTCTGTCAATAATGTTTCAACTAATGGAAGAATCGATGAGTGGCCTTCATAACATGAAATGATAGCTATAATAACTTGCAGTTCGCTTTTATCTTTTGGGTCTAACTCCTTAAAAATAATATCAGTTAGATATGATTCATAAGGTGTAAAACATTTTTCAAATAAACTCACCACACCATATCTACAGACACCGTAATCATATCGGTAGTTTCTTTTTATTAAAGATATAAGTTTTTCTGGGCTTGATGATAAAATATTCGAAATTGAATATAGGCTAAAAGGTATATCTTCATATTTACTGTCATAGCCTTTAGCCTTAGCGTATTCAATCCTTTTCTCAAAGAAATTAAATATTGCATCAATATCTAAGCTGGCTACATGCTCAAGGATTCCCTCCACTCTGTGATCAACGTCATTAACAAACACCAAGTTATCAACAATTAAGCTCAAATTTTCTTGTGACAGTGCCTCGACAAAAGATTCTTCCTTCCTAGAGAACCAAACATAATTTATCCAGCTAGTAGCAGTTTTATCATTCAGAAAGGTAAATATCTTCTTTACACATTCATTGAGAAATTCGGATTCAAACTGTTTCTCACTATTTTCAAAAATCCTTAATATCGACCCAACGATTATAGGATCATCAACTGTAATGGCGCTTTCAATTAGCTTTGTAATTTGTTCATCACCAACATTTCTTAGTGATATAAATGCAGTCGAAATTTCCCATAAGTAGCTTTTACTTGTGATCCAGTAGTTTATCTTTTGCTTGAATTCTTTATGAATTGATGAGTTCCAAATACCTCTAAAAATAGCAACAGCAGCTTTAGTCAATGGTGACCCTTGCTCAAATTTAGACAAAGTTTGCAGAGGGAAAGTCGAAGAAACTACCTCCATAAATTTAAACAGCTCAGGAAAAGTGGCCAGATCCTTAGAATCAGTTTGAAAATAAAGCTCAACCCTATTCAACCATTCATCTAAATTTTCCAGAGAAAGGTTTTTGATGTGTTTATCAATTCGCTCTTTGCGTAATTCTCTTTGTTTTTCGTAATTTGAATATATTTCTTTCTCTAGCTCCCAGCTACCAAAAATCCCTTGAAAGCCAACCAAGTCTTTATAGATTTGATACTCTGAATGAGCAATAAGAGTTTTCTCTATTTCCAGCGCTGCCGCTCGCACAGGTTTGCTTGAGCTTCGATAGTAGATCCAATAGGAATCATGCTCTATTACCTGAACAATTTCTAAAACTTCATGTTTTATTAGAGAATCCCAAAAGCTCAATACTTGAACGGTATTTTCATTGATAATCGACTTCGCTTCGTCACTCAATTTGGCTCTAGACCTATAACTACATGCTCGATTCATTAACGAAATTAGTTCTTTCTTTTGAGATACCAGCTCGACCTTATTATACATTTCGAACAAATATTCAATTGTTGTATTTCTGATTGTATTAGTTTGCTCACCACCCGGTAACGCCATAGATTGTAAGGTAACAGTTCTATAATTCCATTGATGCCCTTCAATATCAGTAGCTAGAAAACTTTCTAGCACCCCAGATACAACAGGAAACAATTCTATTTTTTCTAATAAACTCAGCTCTTTAAGAAAGTCTAACAACTTAATTTGAGGGTTGAAGCCAATTCTCTCTACGGCATGAAGATTAAACTGAGCAATATCTTTAAAAGACTTTTCAACATTTTCTCTAACTGTTTGCTCTTCTCTCCAAAACTTTATCAGAGTAACCATCACTGCTTTTTGTTCTAAATACCTTAATTGATTAAGCAACGAGATAATCTTTGAATATAGCTTGTGTTTAGTCTGATATTTAGCCAAAAGTGATTCACTAACTTCCAATTTTTCAGTTTGCTGAATTCTGTCCCAACAGTTATTTAAGTCATTTATAGCTCTGTGAGCAACAAAGCTTATAAATTTTTCTAAAATATCTAAGTTTGAAGATAGAGAGTCGAATGATATTGAGTTATTTAGAACACTTTCAATATCTTTATAGATTGACTCAAAGTACCTTATAGATTTTGGATCATCGTGTGGTTTTGAAGCAAAGTGTTCTATTGCCTTAATTTTCATGCTATCCATTTTCTTGCTCCATCAAATAATCCAATATTTCTTCTTCCATTTGCTCTGCGGCCTCTTGAGAAAAACTGCCATTCATAGGCATAAGATAATTCTCGGTATCTTTTATTAGCTTATTTTGAATTAGGTACTCAATCCTGTTAGAAATTTCACCTACCTGATATCCTTTTCGATCATGAAAATATTGAAAAAAAGTGTTCTTTTCTACTGTATCAAAGAATGCGATAAACCCTATAATTGCTTCATCTAAAGGCATTACTTCTTCATTTGCTTGTAACAGGGTATTTCTCAATAAACCCTTTACTTTGATTCGCTCAACTTCCAAAGGAGAAGCTATTTCCAAAGCATCTAGAATTTTACCATCTTCATCATTTAATCTTAATATCAAGTCTTTAAGCTTAGTTAGAAGATCTGAATGGTCATCACCTTGACCAGCATAAGAGATCAGGTTTATTCCAAATTCTTCTTTGTAGTGTTCCTTAATAGGCTCACAGTTACGCATAAAGGCCCAAAGTTCCATATTCTTTGGCGTAGCTATTTCATTCAAATAGTCCCTAATATGGTTAAAGTCAGGGTCTTCTAAGCCCGCACCGATGAAAACAATTGTCTTTGTTTGAATTAATGTTCTCAAACATTCCTTATCTATATTTGGAGTGTGTATTACAGCGTTATATTGTTTAAAATCGAAAATAATATCAGCAGGTTTGGTTATGCAGCCGTGATATTTATATATATAGTCTTTAAAGGCATCTCTTAAAATGCTATTTATTCGATCATTATCCCCCTTGTAAACCATCTCCATTGGTTTACCTATCTCAATAAAGATTTTTTCAAGCAAGAGATCATAATTGGGAGTAATTATGGAGGAAGTTGGAAGTTGAGCAATAAGTTGGTGAATCTCTTTGGGAGTAGCGCTCGTGAATATTTCGCACTTTGGTTCTTCGTTAAAAAAATCAGCTAAGGATTTTTCTATCTTAATAAGCTCAGAGGTTAACGCACTTGTTGCATTGATTAATTGACTTTTTTTTAGGTATAAATTTGCTGCATCAATATCTCCGCCTAAAGAACTCGTGTAGTCTTTTAACCAGTTTATAAGTTCCCACCAACTAGGAAGACCAGCAGGCGAAGATGCTCCTGAGCCAATGAATAGAACTGTATTTCTATCCATTTTTGCAGCCAGTTGTTCTATCTCTTCCATCTAAATCCTTTTAAGTCTCAATAATATTTATTGGTAACTTTTATAAAAATACAGTAGCTAATTATTAGCAATAAACACAAGCTAAAAATATCGATACAAACCAGTATCTAGAAATTACAAGTGCAGTGGCTCACATTTGATGTTCTTTAGGTCAAGGTTTCACCTAACAGACAGTTATGTATCAGAAGCCGCCGACAGGCAACTATCTACAACTCCGCATCATAAAATTAAAATAGTAATCAATATTTTACATATTGATATAGCTTAGTAAATGTAACAGTATCATATCTAATACAGGTTTATCGATAGGGGATAAACAAGTCCCCCTGATTTACATTATAAAGACAGCGAGAACCACCTCTCGCTCATAGCCCGCTGTGAGCTGAACTCTAAACTTTTTAGCTGAAAGTATATTCAGAATATGAGCTACTTCAATTAAAGAGGTAACGACGTTACACCCATAGACGCTACCTCTTGCTTTAATTCAGCCAGTTCTCCTTCCACTTCTTTAAGCCTTCGATAGAGTTGTAACTCCCTTCCTAACGCATCATCTAGCTGTTGCTTCATTTTTGCTTCACTGGCAGTTGCTTTTTTTGCTTTTGTTTTTTGTCTATTTATAGCTTCCTGTTTACCTATTGTTGTTCCTTGGTGTTCCTCTGCATGCAATGTAATCAATGAAATTAGAGGACGGTGTTGTCCTCTTGTTGCTTTCAAATAGCCACCGTCAAAGCCAGCTTCTTGACTGACAATAGAATTAGTTATCTTGT
>Ga0209344_10000749_pt1 | contig 50632 bp, 44 predicted proteins | sample Cruoilmetagenom6_FD_187293 | JGI IMG/M metagenome (GOLD analysis project Ga0209344, IMG submission 187293) | Oil polluted marine microbial communities from Coal Oil Point, Santa Barbara, California, USA - Santa Barbara Oil Seep Sample 6 (SPAdes)... | ecosystem: Environmental > Aquatic > Marine... | reverse complement strand
TTTGGAAGAATTTCCCAAAGCATTGTTAGCATCCACTAATTCTTTATACATTTTATTGGCTAAATCCACATCGTCCAATAAATAATCCAATCCCGACTCCAGAATAGCAACGGCCTCCTTATGTTTTTTGAGTTTATTTAAACTTTGTCCATAGGCGTAATAAAAATAAGCTTGAGCAGGAAAGTTTTCCAAGGCTTCCCCACTTACCGCCGCAGCATTTTTAAAGTCGCTCTTTGCCAAATAATCGGAAATTTTGGAGATAAAATTATCCATTGGGCCATATTTTGGAACCTCTTCAATAATTGTATCCTTTTCCATTACAGTAATTTCCTTTTTCTTAATAGCGTTGTTTACCCTAGTGGTTAGATCCTCTGAAAATGCCGAACCTTTCATACCGTTAAGTATTTTTAAGGCATTATCATAGTTTTCCCCAGCAAAATAGATCAAAGCCAAATTTTCCTGCAATTGGATATTTTTGTACGGAATCCTTTCCTGCACTTCCTCGAGGCGCGTCCCTTGACGTCGTGCAATATCCACCAGTGTACATAGCACCCAATAATTCCCTGGCCTCGCATTCACAGCAGAAATAGCATATTGCTGGGCCAAAACCATTTGTTTTGAAGCCAAATAGGCCTTGGCCAGTTCATGGTCCAAGACAGCGTTGCTAGGGTCCAAGCGTTTACATTCCAAGAAGAGATTAATGGCCCTATCGTAGTTTTCAATTCCTTTTTGCTTTAATGCCTCAAAGAATTTTTCTTGAAACTCATCGGTATATTCCTCCAAAAATAACTCGGCACTCCCTTCCTCCCCAACTTCATTTTCTTGGGCACAACTAGGACTTGGGGCCAAAACCACCCCCAGTGCAAAAATAATAATGTAGTCCCTCCTTCTCATATTACAAACTTCATATTAGGGGGAAACGGACCTTAATATATAAAACCCAACCGTTTCCCATATCAATAAAAAGACAATGGGAACAACCCCCACAAAATTAGTGATAATGCCATAGTCCACCCCGTTTATAGCAGGTGTTTATTTTACTCCCGTACTACCAAATCCTCCTGCTCCCCTTGAGGTATTGGAAAGCTCCTCAACCAATTGCCACTCCGCCCTTTCGTGTTTTGCAATGACCAATTGTGCTATACGCTCCCCATTTTCTATAGTGAATGCTTCGCTGGAAAGATTAATCAGTATTACACCTACCTCCCCCCTATAATCGGCATCAATCGTGCCAGGGGCATTAAGGACCGTAATTCCTTTTTTCGCTGCCAATCCACTACGAGGTCTAACCTGTGCCTCAAAACCTAAAGGAAGCTCCAAGAACAGACCCGTCTTAACTATAGTTCTTTCCATGGGTTGCAACACAATGGATTCCAAAAGATTGGCCCTTAGGTCCATTCCAGCGGAAGCCAAGGTTTCATAGTTTGGTAAAGGGTGAGCTGATTTATTGATAATTTTTATAGTCATTTTCTTAGAAAAATTTGTTTTAGTTTATCACTTTCAAGCCTATAAACCATGCCCAAAAATAGAGTAAAAAATATACTGCCAATAATCAAATTACGATCGAAAACGTAAAAGGAGAGCATGGAAAATGAAATGGAGACCACTAGATAAAAAATTATTTTTCTGTGGTTGTAAGGTATAGGGTAATACATTCTTCCAAAAAAGAAAGACAGTATTACCATAGTGGCATAGGCCACTAAAGTTGCCACAGCAGAGGCCACATATCCAAAATACGGAATAAAGGCAAAATTGATAATAATGGTTAGTATGGCACCGATCAACGAGATGTAGGCTCCAAATTTGGTGCGATCTGTTACTTTGTACCAAACTGACAAGTTGTGGTAAATTCCCAAACAAAAACTGGCCAAAACTACCAAAGGCACAATGGACATGGCCTCCCAATACGATTCGTCCCTGACCAAAAGCAGCTTCAGAACATCGGCAAATACCACTACCCCCAACAATATTATGCTGCCCAGTATAACAAAATAGTTGGTAATCTGGGCATAGGCCCTTTGGGGCTTCTCGGAAGTAGCATGACTAAAGAAAAAGGGTTCTATCCCCATTCTGAAGGCTGTAGCGAACAAGGTCATGAACATCGCCAATCTGTAACAGGCAGAGTATTTACCAATTTCACTTTCAGCGATATCTTCCGGCAAAAGATAGGAGAGCATAATTTTATCGAACACTTCGTTTATGGTAAAAGCAATTCCGGCCACCAGCACCGGTAAGGCATAATCCATCATTTTATACCACAATTTCTTATCAAATACATATGGCCTTCTAAAATATAGTCTTAGCATCAAAAGAAGCGTTATGGCACTGGCTATCAAATTGGATATAAAAATATACGATATTTCAAAATTTGACCGGTACAGGACACTAAAAGAAGAATCTGGGCTATCCACGACCATTTGTGGCAATACTATTAAAAAGAAAAGGTTCAATCCAAAATTTATGGCCACATTGGATATCTTCACCAAGGCATAGCGCATTGGCTTTTCATTGGCCCTAAGCCAAGCAAAAGGCACTATGACCAATGCATCCAAGGCAAGAATCCAAATAGCATAACTAATATACTTTTCGTCAATATTGGTAAAGCTAGCAACGCTATCCTTGAAAAGAAATGCCAAAACCACGAAAAGAAAAGTAGAGGCAATGATTGAAATCAGGGAAGTGGTAACAACCTTTTTACGGTCATCTGCCTTGGTGTAAAACCTAAAAAAGGCGGTTTCCATACCATAGGACAAAATGACATTGAAGATAGCAAACCACGCAAAAATAATACTAACCTCCCCAAAGCCTGCCGTTTCCAAAACCTCTGTATATAAAGGCAGCAATAAAAAGGATAGCATCCGGGGCAGGACCGTAGCCAAACCATAAATAAACGTCTGTTTGAAAAGTTTTTTTAGTGGATTCAAAGAAATCTATGAATTAGCTTTAAAATTAGGCATTTAATCGATGCGCGCAAAGTTAGTTAAATAGCTTATTCAACAAATGCCATTTATAAATTCTTTATAAATGGAAAAGCCCCACATTCCTGTGAGGCTCTCTCTATAATTTTCAAAAGGGTTAGCTAAATTACTATATACCTAATTGCTCAAATCTTCGCAATTAAAACAATTAAAAACTAACGGCTTTTCTAATTGTTCAACGCTTCCGATTGGTGGAATTTGGCTCCGCTATCGCTGCGCACAATTGGTGTCCACTTCCCAGTTGACAAATTAAAAACCCTAACGGCTTTTCTAATTGTTCAACGCTTCCGATTGGGTGGAATTTGGCTCCGCTATCGCTGCGCCCAATTGGTGTCCACTTCCCAGTTGACAAATTAAAAACCCTAACGGCTTTTCTAATTGTTCAACGCTTCCGATTGGTGGAATTTGGCTCCGCTATCGCTGCGCCCAATTGGTGTCCACTTCCCAGTTGACAAATTGAAAACCCTAGCGGCTTTTCTAATTGTTCAACGCTTCCGATTGGGTGGAATTTGGCTCCGCTATCGCTACGCCCAATTGGTGTCCACTTCCCAGTTGACAAATTAAAAACCCTAACGGCTTTTCTAATTGTTCAACGCTTCCGATTGTTGGAATTTGGCTCCGCTATCGCTGCGCCCAATTGGTGTCCACTTCCCAGTTGACAAATTGAAAACCCTAACGGCTTTTCTAATTGTTCAACGCTTCCGATTGGGTGGAATTTGGCTCCGCTATCGCTGCGCCCAATTGGTGTCCACTTACCAGTTGACAAATTAAAAACCCTAACGGCTTTTCTAATTGTTCAACGCTTCCGCTCCACCTACAATTTCCAAAATTTCGCCGGTGATGGCAGCTTGCCTTGCTTTGTTATATGTAAGTTTCAACTGATTTCTTAGGTCCGTTGCGTTGTCCGTTGCCTTGTGCATAGCGGTCATACGAGCCCCATGTTCACTAGCAAATGAATCGCGCACACCTTTGTACAATTGGGTTTTCAATGATTTTGGAATCAATTGTTCCACAATCTCGGCCTTGGAAGGTTCAAAAATATAATCCGACACCGAATTGGCTTCACCTTCCACCGGAACAATTGGCAAAAACTGTTCTGTCATTACTATTTGTGTAGCTGCATTTTTGAATTTGTTATACACAATTTCAATCTTATCGTAAGCACCTGTGGTAAACAAGTCCATTAAATCCTCGGCAATGGCCGCCACATTATCAAAGGTCAGATCATCATAAACCGAACTGTGGTTTGCAATGACCTTGTTCTTTTTCTTTAAAATGTCATTGGCCTTTTTACCAATGGCAACAAAATCTACTTGTTTGCCAGCATAGGTTTCCTTTGCCAACAGCGCACTTTGCTTTAAAATGTTCGTATTAAACGCACCGCACAAACCACGGTTAGAGGTTATGGCAACGATCAACACCTTTTTTACTTCACGATTATCGGCAAACTTGCTTCCGGAATCTGCATCAAGGCTAGCGCTAAGGCTTTGTAAAAGCTCCGACAATTTATCGGAATAAGGACGCATTGCGGTAATGGCATCCTGAGCCTTCTTCAACTTAGCGGCAGAAACCATTTTCATGGCACTGGTAATCTGCATCGTTGAAGATACCGTAGCAATTCTATTACGTATTTCTTTTAAATTGGCCATAGGCTCCACTTAAGCTCCCCTTAGGAGAGGAATACTGTGTTAGACATTCATTTATTCAATTTTATCTGTCTTTTTGATCCAAAAAGACAGATAAAATACTTTATTAATATTTAGCGGATAGATCTTTGGCTACAGAGCTTAAAACATCTATTACCTCATCTGTTAACTTTCCTGCCTTAAGCTGATCCAAAACTCCCCTATGCTTGGCATTTAAGAACTCCAGATAGTCTCTTTCAAACTCTTTTACCTTCTCTACAGGAACCTTGTTCAACAAGTTCTTGGAACCAGCATAAATAATCGCTACCTGATCTTCAACAGTAAAAGGATCGTTCTGTGCCTGTTTAAGAATTTCAACGTTTCTGCGTCCTTTTTCAATAACATTCAAGGTCGCGGCATCCAAATCTGAACCGAACTTGGCAAATGCTTCCAATTCACGGAATTGTGCCTGATCCAATTTTAAGGTTCCGGCCACCTTTTTCATTGATTTTATCTGGGCATTACCCCCAACACGGGATACAGAAATACCCACGTTGATCGCTGGACGCACCCCTTGGTTGAAAAGATCCTGGGTCAAGAAAATCTGACCGTCGGTAATCGAAATTACGTTGGTAGGAATATAAGCGGAAACGTCCCCTGCTTGGGTTTCAATAATGGGCAAGGCTGTCAAAGAACCTCCACCTTTTACCATTGGTTTCAATACCTCTGGCAAATCGTTCATATTTTTTGCGATAGTATCATCTGCAATTACTTTTGCCGCACGCTCCAACAATCTTGAATGAAGGTAAAAAACATCTCCAGGGTAAGCCTCACGTCCTGGTGGACGTCTTAACAATAATGATATCTCACGATAGGCAACCGCTTGTTTTGACAAATCATCATAGATGATCAAAGCAGGCCTACCCGTATCCCTAAAATATTCTCCAATTGCCGCTCCGGCAAAAGGGGCATATACCTGCATGGAAGCAGGATCGGAAGCATTGGCAGCTACAATGGTAGTATAGGCCAAAGCCCCAGCCTCTTCCAAGGTCTTTGCAATGTTTGCTACTGTAGAGGCCTTTTGACCTATGGCAACATATATACAATATACAGGTTCCCCTGCATCGTAAAATTCCTTTTGATTCAAAATAGTATCCACACAAACGGTAGTCTTACCCGTCTGACGGTCACCAATAACCAGCTCACGCTGACCCCTACCCACAGGAATCATAGCATCGATAGCCTTTATTCCTGTTTGCAATGGTTCTGTCACCGGCTGACGGAAAATAACTCCAGGCGCCTTGCGCTCCAATGGCAATTCATACAATTCACCAGTTATTGGGCCTTTACCATCTATAGGTGCTCCCAATGTATCTACAACACGACCAATAATACCTTCACCAACTTTAATGGAGGCAATGGTCTGGGTACGTTTTACAACCGAACCTTCCTTAATATTTCTGGATGGGCTCAACAATACCACACCAACGTTATCCTCTTCCAAGTTTAGAACGATCCCCTGAAGTCCACCTTCAAATTCTACCAATTCCCCATATTGGACATTAGATAATCCATAAACCCTAGCGATACCATCACCTACTTGTAGAACGGTACCCACCTCGTTTAATGAAGCTGATGCTTCAAATCCCGATAACTGTTTCTTTAATATTGCTGATACTTCAGCGGCTTTTACTCCTGCCATTTGTTATAGATATAAGATTAGGACTTCCTTGAAACCCAAGGCCGACCAAAAAAATTATTTATAGACTATTTGTAAACTCTCTCTTTAAATTACTCAATTTATTGGCAATACTTGCATCATACTGCAAATCTCCAACCCGCAAAATAAACCCTCCTATAATGCTCTCATCCACTTTGTTCTCTATGGTGGATTGGTTGCCGGTAAGTTGAACTATTTTGCCCAATATTTTTTTCTCAAGTTCGGCACTTAGGGGAACCGCTGTGGTAACCTTCGCAACTCCCTGCCCCTTTCTAGCTTCATTTAAAATGATGAACTTCTCTGCCACATCGTTCAGAATTGAAATTCTCTTATTATCCACCAAGGTGGAAATAAGTCCCTCGGTAACGCTATTGCTTCCCTTGAAGATTTCGGATAAGGCCTGCTTTTTAAGTTCGCCTTGCAAAACCGGGCTCCCTAACATTTCCCGAAGTTCATTGCTATCAGCAATAGTAGATAAAATACTGCGGAAATCCTTCTCCACCTGTTCGGTAGCTTTATTTTCTACCGCCAAGTCCATAATTGCCTTTGCGTAACGTACGGCTGCTCTAGCTTCGTTCATATCCAAATCCCTAATTTAACTTAATGTCCCCGATCATTTCCTCTACCAACTTCATTTGTTTGGCCTTATCGGAAAACTGATCTTTAATTACTTTTTCAGCAATCTCCAGGGACAAGGTAGCCACTTCGTTTTTAATATCGGCTACGGCAGCTTTCTTTTCACTTTCAATGGCAAGTTGTGCCTGCTTGATCATTTTATCTGCCTCTGCCTGTGCCAAATCTTTGGCATCGGCAACAATTTTCTCCTTCATTTCACGAGCCTCCTTTATCATGGCCTCACGTTCAACGCGTGCCTCTTGCAATAGCCGCTCGCTATCGGCAGTAACGTTTTGCATCTCCTTTTTGGCATTCTCCGCTGCGGCCAAGGCATCCTTAATTCCTGATTCGCGATCCTCAACGGCATCAAGAATAGGTTTCCACGCAAATTTACGCAACAAGAGAAGCACTGCTATAAACAATAACAATTGCCAAAAAAACAATCCAAATGAAAACTGCTCTATTAATTTTTCCATGTCCTAATATATGAAATGTAAACGTTTAACTTTTAATGGTAAAAGAACAGCTATAACCAACCGTTATAGCTGTTGCTTTGTTGTGTTTGATTAAGATGCGAAAAGCGCAGCAAAACCAATACCTTCAATAAGAGCCGCAGCAATCAACATTGCTGTTTGAATCTTACCGGAAGCCTCTGGCTGACGAGCGATGGCATCCATAGCAGAACCACCAATTTTACCAATACCTAAACCAGCACCGATAACGATCAAACCAGCTCCTACAATAGTTGGGATTTCCATAATATATATAATTAATTATTAAACATTCTACTCTTAGTGATCGTGATGTTCCTCAACGGCCGAACCAAAATACAGGGCGGACAACATCGTAAAAATATAGGCCTGTAAAGCCGCTACCAACAACTCCAACAAAGAAAGTGCGAATGCCAAACCAAATGACAACGGACTCCCTATCCAGTTTTTGAAGATAAACATCATTCCCAAAATACTCATTAAAACCACGTGACCAGCCGTGATGTTGGCATACAAACGAATCATTAGGGAAAAAGGCTTGATAAAAGTTCCCAAAAGTTCTATAGGAGCCAAGACTATCTTCATAAAGACAGGTACGTCGGGCATCCAAAAAATATGCTTCCAGTAATTTTTATTGGCCGTAAACGTAGTAATCAAATAGGTAAGGATGGCCAAAGCAAAGGTTACCGCTATATTGTTGGTAACGTTTACTCCTAGAGGGGTAAGCCCCAAAAGGTTAATGATCCATATAAAGAAAAATACCGTAAGCAAATAACTCATGTATTTCTTATAATGTTTCTTTCCAATATTTGGAATGGCAATATCATCACGTATATATAGAATAATCGGCTCCAACAACCGTCCAATTCCTTTTGGCAACGCGTTGGTTTTATAAGACTTGGCCATTCTGGAAAACAAGAAAAACATTAAGGCTGCCACTAAAAATATAAAAACCACGTTTTTGGTAATGGAAAAATCCAATGGTTTTGCATTGGTAGCATGATGATCTTCATCGTAATTGATAGTTCCTTCGGCATCGGTCTTCACTATTTTACCATGATACAGTGCATAATGATTCCCATCCACTTCGGCCACAGATTCCCCATGGTGAAACTTGGAAGATGAGAACACCTTTAGACCGTTATCCCATAAAATTACGGGGAGCGGAAATCCTACGTGTTCATTTTTTTCCTCATCTATGGTGAAAAGGGTGAAATCGTGGGAATCCAACAAGTGATGTCCTATAAATTCCTTGATTTCGTTTTTTAGGCTTCCTTTTTCCTCGCTGGACGAATGGTCCTTTTCCTGTGCGAAAGCATTGATACCCAGAAGAAGTGTAACAACTAAAAGAACTTTAACGTAAAATGGTTTTTGCATATCGCTTAAAATATCGGTCTCAAAAAATCCGTGCAAATGTACGCTTTTATCTCAAAAAGAAAAAAGCATTAAACGGTTTATTTTGGGCCATAACTTAAAAGTAATATGGAAAACAAAATTGAAGCTAACTATTTAACATTCTGGCAGTAAAGATTGTCTCCAAAAGGAGGCACACCAAATAGGGAACAAAAAAAGTGGTAAACTCCAAAGATTGCATGTTCCCGTCTGCGCTATAGAAGGGATAAAAAACGAGAAAGAAAAATAAAAACTTGAGCATGCTTCCCCCTAAAAAAAGAAATCCGATCTGATCTCTCCATTTCTCCCGAAACCAATAAAGCACCGAAAATATGATCAAGGCCAGTACTACATTTAGCAAATAGGCCAAAACGATCATATGGTCCAATAAAGGAAATCCGAACAAATACAGTATGAGGAGGTGAAGACAAAAAACCAAAAAGCTCAAAAGAACCAGGGAGAGGTAAAAAGTAAAAAGAAATTTATTCTTGGACATTAATATTTTATGCGTTTCAATTGCTGCAAAACCAAATAAATTGCAACCGCCACTCCCAATAAAGTAAGGACAATTACAAAGGTCTTTGACTCCATTTCAAAATATTCATCCAACCACTTTCCTCCCTGGGCAGCCAAGAAAATGATTCCTCCCATTTCAATGGCAACACCTGTTAAGATAGCTGCATTTTTTAAACCATTGTTATTTTTAGGAGGCTTTTGCTGGCTCATTGGTATTTACCGAATGTTTTGTTGGGCTATTTACGGTGCCTTTCCCTTCCTTGCCCTTCATTGTACAGGATGCATTAAAGGTAGCACCGGGCTCAACCGCTAATTTGGATACTATAACAGTACCCTCAATGACAGCGGAAGATTTTAGGGACAAGAGATCGGCCACGATCAACTCTCCGTTAAAATTACCTTCAATATCGGCATTGACACATTCTACTTTACCATGAATATAGCCATCTATACCAATGACCACTTTTCCCGAAGTCTTTACGTTGCCGTCCAATTTTCCATCAATCCGAAAGTCGGCCTCGGAGACAATGTCCCCTTTTATTTTGGTATTCTTTTCAATTCTGTTGGGCTGTCCGCCTAATTCTGTCATAACACGAGGTTTTTTGTTATCTGAAAACATTTTGCTAAGGTTTTGGGGTTTATTGCTGGGCTTTATAATCTGCTATATTCTTATGTACTTGAATTATTTTGTAGTTGTTGGATAAAATTACGAAATTCTCATCATCGATCCTGTAATCCTTGTTGTTTTTTATCAATTCTGCGTAGCCTAGGGCAAAGTCCTTGGATTTAAAGCCATGAACCACTACAAATTGATCCTCCAAATTATAAATGTCTTTTGAGACCACATTCTTATACTTTAGATCCTCCAAAGATTTCTCCAAAAGTTCCTTGAGCCTAAGCGCTCTTTTATCGTCCCTGATTTTAAACGGAAATACGACTTTCCAATTTCCAGTTCCTGTAGATTCTGTTTCGGTGGAAAAAACCTTCGGTTCCAATTTTGGCAATTGCTCCGCCACCATGGTCTGAGCCTTTTTCCCTTCAGGATTATTGGGATAGTTTAGGGCCACATAGTTCAACGCCTCCTTAAAGTCTTCAAAACCCTGTAATCTTCCAATGGCATTGGCCTTTAACATTTCAAATTTTGGCACTATGGGATCCCCTGTGTATTTACTGATATTTTCTTCAGCCCCTGTAATTACCTGTAAAAATTCCTGGTTCTGGAACTTTTTGTACAAACGTTGATACTTGGCATCCGGACTATCGGCACTTCCCGTTAATACGGCTTGTGGGTTTAAAAGGATTTCTGCATATCTGGATTCAGGATGATTCCTAATAATGTCGTATTTCATATCTGTTGCCAGACTACTTCCGGACTCCTCGTATATCTTGTACAGGTTGTATTTGGATGGGATTATTAATCTCTCCTCTGGATTGGAATTTAGTACACTCTCCAATTTAGCCGCTGCCAAAAGATTTTCCTTAAATTTCTCCTTATAAATCAACCCCAATTGATAATTGGCGAAGTTGCGCTCGGTCCTTAAACTGTCTATCACCTCTGGGTCCGTTGGTATTTGATTGAGGTAAAACGCTACACTATATTTTTCCTCATCTCCCACCGAGGCAACACTATTCAATGCCGTATTGCCTGGATTCCCTGCATTTTCCTCCATATTTTGGGCTTTGGATTTGTTGGACCAGCGCCAATCGTCCTCCAGGGTTCTCTTCCCCCATCTAGTCCTAAAATCGTTCTTACCATAACCCAAGGTAGTTATGTTATAAAAATAAAACTTGCCCTTGTTTTCCTTCCCTCCTTTCGATTTACTAAAACTGGCAAAACCGGCATTGGCCATATTTTCCTCTTTCTTTCTTTCTTTTTCAGCAACGGCCTTTAATTGGGCAATATGCTCTTCAAAATAGGATACCCTGTCATCAATTGAAAACTCGAACAAAGTAATTACACTATCCGTGTACTGAACCACCTCCTCGTATTTAATAACATCTTCCAAGTTGTCCAGTTTCTTTTTAACCTCCCTATACTTCTTGGTGTTTTCATTTAAATTTTGCAAAACACTGTCATAATAGGCCCCGGAAGGTTTGTATTTGTTATGATCAAAATTATAAATCGCCAAATTTTCATAGTTCAAGGCGTTCAATTGAGGCATATTTTGTGTGGCTCGCAAGGATTTATTGTAATATAGCAAGGCCAAACTATCGGATTTATTTGCCAAATGGAATTCTGCTATCTGTCTGTATATTTTATTTAGAAAGGGCCTATTTTCACGGTCTTCCTCCAATTCCGTTAGATACTCGAACATTTCCTCCCTATTGTCATCGGTAAGTTCTGTATTCTGAATTTTCTGCAAATGGGCATTGATCATATATACCCTGGGCGATTTCCTATTTAGGTCGATTACCTTATCGAAGGCATAATTGGCACTGTCCTTATACCCCAATTGATTGTACAACTGGCCAATAATATAAAGGTAGCGGCCTTTTTCCGGATTTTTTTTGGTGTATGCCGATGCAATCTTTAACTGCTGAATGGCGGTATCCGCAATCTTAAGATTGATGTAGGCCTGACCCATCATGGACCGGGCATCGGCATATTCCTGGTCGCTTAAATATTCCTGCTTAATTAAACGCTTTAAGTTCTTCAGTGCAAGCTCTTCATTTTCGAGCCGAATATTTACCTTCTCCCTCCAAATGGTTGCTTCGTTAAGCTTATCACTCTGTGTATATTTATTTAGAATATAATTAAAGGATTCCAAGGCAGGCATATAGCGCTGATCAAAATATCTGGCCTTGCCCAAAAGCAAAAAAGCTTCATCGGTCTGCGGATTTCGCTCCTCGTCCTTTATGTCCATACTGTGTTTTTGTATGGCTTTGGTCGCCTTTTCCTCAGCAATGAGGAAATTAGGGTTATTGTCTTCTGAATCCAATTTGATATCCTCTGTAACCTCCAACCGCTCCACTGGCAATATTTCCCAATAATTATCCTGATAAACGGCATTGAGACCCTCCCGCCCTTCCTCAAAGGCAATGTTACCGTTATACAGAGTATTATATTTGGTATTTAGGGCGTGCCAATTCCGGTTTAAAAAGGCATCTTTCTTGGTAGAACAGGCATTAAAAACCAATCCTCCAAAAACAACTGAAAATATAAGTCTATTGCGAAGCTTCAAAATTCTATGTATTCGTACGTATCCTTAACTTAAAAACGACCGGATTATTATGTAGTTGGTCGATAAAAACTGCATTATTTTTAGTTACTCGATAATTCCGAACCTGTCCAAAGAATTGATCAGGGGCCAAATACAGGATAAAAAGACAATTTAAGGTTGCCGTTCGTTAAACAGGCACAAAACTATAATGAAGGGAAATACTAAAATAGTTTGGATCGTTAATGGGCTCATAGGCTCAGAGCCCATTTATCCTCCAAAAAACACTTCCAGCTCATTCAGGGTTTCCATGGAGGTCTGGATATCCCTTACCACCTCTCCCTTGTTAAGCACAACTATCCGCTCGCAAACCTCCGTAACATGGATAAGATCATGACTGGACACCAAAACGGTAACTTCCTTACTGGCCGCCAAATCCTTGATAATACCTTTTAGCTTTATTTGGGTGGTTGGATCCAGGTTGGCAAAAGGTTCGTCCAATATGATTACTTCGGGATCACCAATGAACGAGGCTACAATTCCGACCTTCTTTTGATTTCCCTTGGATAAGTCCCTCAAATATTTCTTCTGACCCAAAATTTCATCGTGAAAAAAATCCTTGAACCCCTCCAGATGTATGTCCACATCGGCCTTGTTCCTACCTCTTAGTTCCCCGATAAAATAAAAATATTCCTCTGGGGTTAGGTATCCGATCAAAAACGTTTCATCTATAAATGCCGACGTAAAAGGTTTCCATGCCTCACTGGCATCTATTTGCACCCCGTTATTAATGATATGCCCGGTAGTCGGCTGGATAAGATCGAGCATTAAACTAAAAAAAGTAGTCTTCCCGGCCCCATTATTACCTACCAAACCAAAACTTTGACCCTTGGGGATTTCCAAATTTTCAATATTAAGTACAATGGATTCCCCGTACTTTTTGGTTAAATTTTGGACTGTGATCATAAATATATCCTTTTATGTTTTTTGTTTGTAAGCCGCTATGGTCTTATATTTTTCTTTTTTGTATATCCCCTCTATCAAGGCAAATACCCTATTCCTAAAACCAAATCCGATAATGCCTGCCATCCCAACAAAAATATAGCCCACAGTTGGACTGATCAGATAATGGCCCAGGGCATAAATCCCAAGGGGCAATAATAACTTAGGCAATGTCAATAGCAAGGTTTTCGCGTTAAAAGCCTGTTTATCACCAAACGCCTTTTTATTCGATGTTAGGTCAATGGGCGTTTTAATATAGGCCCCGCCCCATAGTACCAAATAAGAATTGACCCCAATATTGTAAACGGCCCCTACAATAACTGCTAAATAGGCATCCCAACCAAAGTATATATAAAAGGAGGCTAGAATAGTGCTTACCAAGGTAGCTATGATTATCAAATACCATTTGGAAGTTAAATACTCCCTGTACCTAATATTCTGACTCATCATTAAAGGATAATACGAACTGTCCCAACTGGGCACAAACTGTCCAAAACTGAATAAGAACCCGCCGGAAATAAAAATACCTGCAAATATCTTCCAAATCGGACCGTCATAAGCCTCTACAGCACCAGTAAAGAAGAAAAGTCCATAAAAAATAAAGAAAAAACTCATAATAACAGCGGTTTTGGACCGCTTGTTCCTTTTAATCAATTTTATATCGTTCTTTAAAAAAGTACCCAGATTCCCAAAACGGTTCAACCAAACATAGTCTTCGGTTTTGGCCAAAGATTTCTTGCCGGCCAATCCGGCATCGAGATACATATGCTTTTTAAAATAAAGAAAGGCATTAGAAACCAATGCTATTAGCAATCCCCATGCTAACAAAGCCATCCATGGTAGCTGATAAAGTGCATTAAAAAATGGAGCGGTGTATACCGTAATATTGAACATTTCATAATACTGACAAATTCCCAAGACCGAGAAAAGGCCAAGCAGCATATAAAAAACATTGTCCTTGTTATTGACCAGTACGTTTATAAAATTGTTACAGAAAAACAAGGCCATGATACCCAAATGCCAACCCATGGTGCCCAGAGGGGAATAGCCCTCTACCAATAGTACCACAGAAAAGGGAATAAAGAAAAAGGCATGTGACCAATTAAAAAAGGAAAATACCGTCTTCCCCAATGAATATGCCACCACTCTACTTTTTTTTATAGGAAGGTACAGCAAGGGTTTTATATTGGTAATTGGCATTTTTTGCAGCATATACCTAATGTAAAGATCCCCCACCAAATAATAGATCATGAACCGATTGACTACCAAGAGCGGGTCTCCCCATCCTTGCCTTTCAATAATATAAAAAGCCCCTATTCCAAGACCCAGGAATACGGCCATAAAATAAAGTGCCCCAAAAACCATAAAAATCTTTATAGCAAGGTTGGCTTTAAAAGAGGCAGATCTAAAAAAGGATTTCCATTCAAGCGTAAGAAAGAGCTTTAACATGCTTTTGGATAGTTTAACCTGTTAGGTTAGTGCCCAATTTAGAGTATTTGTTACAAACAGCTGGTATTTTTTTAATTTCACGTTTTAAATCCTCCCTGCTTTGCTTAATTTTGCATCAAAGATTTAATATGGCCCACTTTCATTCGCTTACCGTTCAAAAAATTAAACCGCTTACTCCAAACTCAGTTGCAATAACCTTTGCCATTCCTAAAGAACTGATCCAGACCTTTACCTTTACGGCAGGTCAGTACATCACCATTAAAAAGGAAATTAAGGGCAAGGAATTGCGCAGGGCCTATTCCATTAGTTCCTCTCCCAAGTGTGAGGGCATTACCATTGGTGTAAAGAAAGTGGACAAGGGGGGATTTTCAGATTTTGCACATAATAAACTTAAGGTAGGGGACGTATTGGAAGTAATGCCGCCGGAAGGCCGATTTGTTTTTAAACCCTCTCCTAATCCAAAAAACGTTGTGGCCTTCGCTGCGGGTAGCGGTATTACTCCGATCATGAGTATTGCCAGAACCGTATTGGAATCCAATTCCAAAAACAATTTTGTGCTGGTATATGGGAATAAATCCTATAAAGAAACCATGTTTTATACCGATTTGGTGAAGCTTCAACTAGAATATACCAATAGGTTTCACATCTATTTTATTTTGAGCCAAACCCAAGAGGACGAATCCATTTTTGGACGTATAGACGCCTCTACCGTAAACTATGTTTTAAAAAACAAACATAAAGATCTTGATTTTAACGATTACTATCTGTGTGGTCCGGAGGCAATGATACAGTTGGTGACCGAAAATTTAAAGGAAAAGGGCATCGCAGAGGATAAGATTCATTTTGAATTGTTTACCACCACGGAAATAAAGGATGAGCTTCCTGAGAAATTGGAAGGAAAAACACAACTAACCGTTATTGTGGACGATGAGGAATTTTCCCTGTCCATGGACAAAGGTACCTTGGTATTGGATGCCGTCCTAAAGGAGAATATAGACGCTCCCTATTCCTGTCAAGGCGGAGTATGCAGCAGTTGCATTGCCCGCATCAAGGAAGGAAAGGCCGACATGGTAAAGAACCAAATTCTAACGGACGGTGAAATAGCGGAAGGATTGATCCTTACTTGTCAGGCGCATCCCACAACCCCTACCCTAACAGTGGATTATGACGATGTGTAAATACTTAGGGGTGTTTGTATATTGTCAAGTCCCTACTACATAAACGACTAAGTCTGCTTAAATACCTGTTCCATTACCCTTACGGCATGTTCGTAACCAATGGTATAGGCTTTTTCAATACCTTTTTTGTCCAATATGCCTATGAGCTCCAAGGCTTTTGGCTCAAACAACAGGTCGCATTTATTTACCTTGTTCCGATTAATGGCATAGATCATCAACGAAGTGGTTCTATTGGCCAACTGCAAGGACGATTTTATTCCTTCTTTGGGAATTTCCTTGATTCCGGAAACATTACTCCCAATAACAAAATCTGATGTAAGGGCAACCTCATCATAAGGAAAATTGTTCATTATACCGCCATCGGCATATAGGCGCCCATTAATGGCCACAGGACTAAAAACCGGGGGTAATGCCGCTGAAGCCAACAACGGTTTAATTAATTCCCCTTTAGAAAATATTTTCTCATCCCCTTTCTGCAAGTCGGTAGCCACTACATAAAGCTTGCGCTGTAAGGATTCAAAGGCATTTCCAGGAAAATAGCGTGCCAACAGGTCAAAATACCTGTCCGTATCCAACAAGCCGGGCTTCAAAATCGTCACAAAATGATAACGGAAGAGGGGGGTTTCCTTAAAGAACTGTAACATTTCCGCAACAGTATTACCATTGGCATACAAGGCCCCAACCAAGGCCCCGACACTGGTACCGGAAACGGCTCGCGTACTAATGCCAAATTCATTAAGGGCTTGAATCATCCCTATATGTGCCATACCCTTTACACCCCCTCCGGACAACACCAGCCCTACCGATTTTGATTTTATTTCCGATAAATCCATTTCTGTCAGAGTTTAACAGCACTAAAGTAACCACTAATCAGGCGCTCAAAATTACCTATATCACCTCATATTTTAAAATTTCAATCAGAAATAAAAGGTATTAAACCTCAGGGCAGGCCCTGAACCCAATAATGGGAATCGACCCTAGGGTCCAGGTATTGAACCTAGATCCCGCCGAAAAAGGCGGGATTAGTTCAACATGCAATTTTAAGTGCGTCTTACCGACTTCTCAAAATTGAGTTTCACTAATAAATACTGATCTACAAACTACCCAGTTGGTAGGATGTTCCAGGTCGGGGCCAATTTTACTGGATTTCCACTTTTTATCGACCCTTTGGTTCCATAAGTCGGATTTATGGTCACAAAACCAAATCATTATCGGGAACAAAACAAACCGATCGGTAGGTTAGGCTTAAAAAGCAACACCCCCTACTTTATGGGAATGAACTATGCCAAAAGTCTATAGGAAACAAAATAAATCCAGCTAATTGATATGACTTTATACCCTTTATTGGCCCCGGTACAACAAGTAACCGTTAATCATTAAGTGTTCAATAGAAATACCAAAAAAATAGCCGGAATAAAGTAAATGGCTATGGTCCTTGCCCCGTCATAATCCTTGGCCACACGCTGCCCCAGTAGCAACATCAACAAGGCCATACATGAAAGAATGGCACCGGCCAAGGCAACAGATCCATTGCCCTGAACGATGAGCATATAAAATCCTATGGTGCAAAGAATCCCCGCCATAATTTCCGCAACCATGACAGTACCCATTAATAAGGGAACCACATTCTTAAAAGAGGTTTGGGAAAAATGCTCTTTTAACCATGATAAATTGCCTTTCCAATCCAATATTTTATCCAATGCACTTTGAAGAAAGGTAATGATCAAAAAAAGGAGAAGAAGAAGTTCTGTAGGATAAGTTAATACGTTGGTCATATATGTCGCTTTTTGTTATACCATTAATTTAAGCTGCCTTTTTGTGCAGCAATCGGGTTAATTTTATGGATAGATCCATGAGTATCAGTTTGGAATTGCCATTTCTTTCAATATGATAAATGGCGTCCTCCAATTCCTTCACAATGGGAACAATATTACCTTCATGAACAAATGGGGCAAATTTTTCCAATTGAAATCCCTCCACATGAATCCTCATAAAAGCCAGTTCGCGGGTACTGTAGTTGATCAAAAGAGCCTGCCTCATTACGGACATGCAGTAATTCAAAAACTTTTTCTGGGTCTCCCTACCCGTCTTTGCCACCACCTCGCTCCAAGAGATAAGATCATGGATAGCAGCCTTGTTGCCCTTGGCTTTAAAGGCGCTTCTGACCCATTGGATAAACCACTTCTCAAATACCAAATCCTCGGAATCGTTGTTCATGAAATCGAGGGCCTTATTAAAGTTGCCATTGGCTTCATGGGATATTCTATGGGCGTCCTCCCTGGAAACTCCCCTGTCTATCAAAGCCTGTGAAATAGCCTCATCTGCCAGCCTCGGGAAATGCAATATTTGGCATCTAGATCGAATTGTTTGAATTATTTGTTCTTCATCTTCTGCAATCAAAATCAATACCGTTTTGTCCGGCGGTTCCTCGATTAATTTCAGAAGTTTGTTGGCGGTCGCGGTATTCATTTTTTCGGCCATCCAAATAATAAGGGCCTTATATCCGCCTTCATATGATTTCAGGGACAGTTTCTTTACCACATCCTGAGCCTCGTCCACACCTATCTGTCCTTGTTTATTCTCTATCCCTATCAATTTATACCAATCGAAAAGATTTCCATAGGGCTGCTCCTTTACAAATTGGCGCCAATCTTCCATATAATGATCACTAACGGCATGGCTCTTTACCTTATCCGAATTGGATACCGGAAAGACAAAATGCACATCTGGATGTGCCAAGGAGTTAAACTTGGTGTTGCAGGCGCTATTGCCGTTAATATTCTCCCCATCAATATTGCCACAAAGCAGGTACTGTACATAACATATGGCCATTGGTAATGTACCACATCCTTCTGGGCCAACGAATAATTGTGCATGGGGTATACGCCCAGCATCTGCACTGGAAACTAGATGGTTCTTTATATGGGAAAGTCCTAAAATATCCTTGAATAGCATGACCCAAATATAGCGGTTTTTATCCGAAAATAACTCGATGCAGGGTCTTTGAAAATTATAAGAAAGCAAGCCGTTCCTTTTTGAAAATCCAACTTAACATTTAGGTTGTCCATTAGGCACTTACAATTTTAAAATCAACATTGGCCCATAAGCCATGCAAATAAATGGAACAGTCTCTTTAAACACTACCCATAAATCTTTACATTTGTCATTCTCTAAAAATAAGTGGCAAATGAAAACCATCAACGATTTTAATTTTAAAGGTAAAAAGGCATTAATAAGGGTAGACTTTAATGTACCATTGGACGCGGATTTTAATGTAACCGACGATAATAGAATAGCAGCTGCAAAACCCACAATCATAAAAATATTGGAAGATGGCGGAAGTGCCGTACTAATGAGCCATTTGGGAAGACCCGACGGAAAGGTAAATCCTGATTTATCCCTTAAGCACATTTGTAACAAGGTATCCGAAGTACTTGGTGTAAAGGTTAAATTCTCAACCGAAAGCGTTGGACCTATAGCCGAAAAGGCCGTGGCGGAATTAAAAAGCGGTGAAGTTCTTTTATTGGAAAACCTCAGGTTCCATGCTGAAGAGGAAAAAGGAGATAAAAACTTTGCCGAGCAATTATCCAATCTAGGGGATATTTATGTAAACGATGCCTTTGGAACAGCGCATAGGGCCCATGCCTCCACTACCATAGTTGCCCAATTTTTTCCAGAAAGTAAATGTTTTGGATTCTTGTTGGCCAAAGAAATAGAAGCCATAGAAAAGGTAATGCGAACAGGGGAAAAGCCTGTAACCGCCATTTTGGGAGGAGCAAAAGTGTCCTCAAAAATTACGATCATCGAAAACATTTTGGATAAAGTAGACCATCTGATTATTGGTGGTGGAATGACCTACACCTTTGTTAAGGCCAAAGGAGGAAAAGTCGGAAATTCCATATGCGAGGATGATAAAATGGAATTGGCCTTGGAAATACTTGACAAAGCCAAGAAAAAAGGAGTAGAAGTGCACATCCCAATTGATGTTTTGGCAGCGGACGACTTTAACAACAATGCCAACACCAAGGTGGTCAATTCCAACGAAATTCCGGATGGTTGGCAAGGTTTGGATGCTGGACCCAAAACTCTGGAAATATTTAAGGAAGTAATCTTAAAGTCGAAAACCATTTTATGGAATGGTCCTATAGGAGTTTTTGAAATGGAAAGTTTTGCCAAGGGTACCATTGCCATTGGTAATTTTATTGATGAAGCAACTAAAAATGGTGCCTTTTCATTAGTGGGTGGCGGAGATTCCGTTGCCGCGGTAAAGCAATTTGGTTTTGAAGACAAGGTAAGCTATGTTTCCACCGGCGGAGGGGCTATGCTGGAAAGCCTAGAAGGTAAAACACTACCTGGAATAGCAGCAATATTGGCGTAAATACAACGTTATCCAATAAGGGTTATCTGCGTTTTGATCTGCTTTTAAAAATTAAATTTTAAAGTTTAGAAAAAAATCACGATTTTAGTCCGCCCCGCTTAAAAAAACAAACCTTATGTATACATCCAAATATATTGTATTGGGAGTTTTGTCTATGGGTTTCTTGGCTACAGGTGTAGCACAGGAATTTGATTCAATACCAAGTACCAAGCAAGGCCTTAATGTCCTAAAAACACAAGAAATTCCGGTGGATACCACTGCCATGGATATGGAAGGTGTAGAGCAGATGGAAACTATGGAAGCCAAGGATGATATTCAGGACAATCCGTTATTTCTGGTAAAAGGCCAAAAAAAATACGATTTAAAGGACCGTCCAGAAACCGCTAAATTTGATAGTCTATGGATGAAGGAACTGTACGACAGCTCCTCTTTATTCGATTCCATTTATCAGGACATTACCACCTTGGAAATAGATTCTGTATATCATTATAATGTAGACACGGATACTTTAAAGGCCAGATTAGAGATCCTAAATCAAAAGACACCCTTTAATATTGTATACAATCCTTCCCTTGAAAATGTAATACGATACTTTCTTACCCGTAAAAGGGATATGATGAGTAGGATGTTGACTATTAGCCAGTTTTATTTTCCCTTGTTCGAACAAGAATTGGACAATCAAAATGTACCCTTGGAACTTAAATATTTGGCTATTGTGGAATCGGCACTAAATCCGAGGGCCCGCTCCAGGGTAGGTGCCACTGGATTATGGCAATTTATGTATGGCACAGGAAAAATGTACGATTTGGATGTTAGCAGTTATGTTGATGAACGTAGCGACCCCATTAATTCGACCAAGGCGGCAAGTTTGTACCTTAAAAAACTACACGACATCTTTGATGATTGGGATTTGGCCCTGGCGGCCTATAATTCAGGACCCGGCAACGTAAACAAAGCTATTAGGAGATCTGGAGGATACAAGAATTATTGGAATATAAGAAGAAATCTACCTAGGGAAACTGCAGGATATGTACCAGCATTTTTAGCTACGATGTATATTTTTGAATATGCGGAAGAACATGGATTCACCAGACAGGTTACGGACCGTCCATATTTTGAGACCGATACCATACATGTGAAGAGCACTATTACCTTCAATCAAATTTCGGAATTGGTAGATGTTAGCGAAGAGGAATTGCTCTTTTTAAATCCTGCATACAAACTAAAGGTTATACCGTATGTAAAGGGGAAAAATTATGCCTTGCGGCTCCCAGTGGATGCATTGGGGAAATTTGTGGCCAATGAGAAGGCCATTTATGCACATGTACAGAATCAATTGAAATCCAAGGAAGAGCCCTTACCACAAATAGTGCAGTCGAAAGATCAAATTACCTACAAGGTTCGCAGTGGTGATTTCTTGGGAAAGATTGCGGAAAGATACGGAGTTGGTGTTAGCCAGATCAAAAATTGGAACGGACTACGAAGCAACAATCTTAGAATAGGCCAAAGATTGACCATTTACCCAAGAAAAATTCCTTCATCGATAAGTTCGGCAAGTACCAGCAAAAAATCAACAAACTCAGTGGCTGCGGCAGGAAACAAGGTACATACGGTTAAAAGTGGAGACTCCCTTTGGACCATTTCTAAAAAATATCCTGGAATTAGTATAGATAATTTGCGAAAATGGAACGGTATTAGTGGTAATGACATAAAACCGGGCACAAAGTTAAAATTGTGCGATTGTTCTTCGTAAATAAATAACTATATGAAAAAAATTGGCGCAGTAGTATTATTACTTTGTTTAATCATTGTCTCCTGTGGAGAAAAAGAAAAAAAGAAGTATCTACCAGAATCCATCGGTGCCATAAATTCCTTGGCCGTTGTTATGGACAATGAGTTATGGGAAGGGAAAGTTGGTGACCGGGTAAGGCAGCATTTTGCAGCACCTGTTCTGGGCCTTTCCTGGGAAGAGCCCTTATTTACCATTAATCAAATGCCCCAAAAAGTATTCTCCGGTACAATTATACAAACCCGTTCGGTACTTTTTGTTGCCAAGGACACATTGAGCCTCGCCCACATTAAAACCGATGTTTATGCCACTCCCCAAAAGGTTGGAGTCATCAAAGGGAGTACGGATGACGAAATTATTTCCAATTTGGATTCCAAAGCCGATGAGATTATTGCAGCTTTTAAGGAGGTGGAAATCCAAGAATCACAAAAGCGATTCTTAAAATCGCTTAGCAAAGAAACGGTATTGAACGACAAGTTGGGCATAACCCTGTCCCTACCCTCTATTTATAAAGTTGGTAAGCAAGAGAATAATTTTATTTGGATCGATAGACAAATTCAAAAAGGGAGCATGAATATTATTGCCTATGATATTCCCAATAATTATTTTAAAAACGATTCCACCTTTGTCAAGGATATTGTGGCCATGCGCGATTCTATAGGCAAGCAGTATATTCCGGGACCCGATGTACCCGGAAAAACAACCTATATGATGACCGAGAAAGCTTTTGCCCCTTATGTTTTTCCTGTGGAAGTTGCCGATAGAAAGGCTGCCGAAGTTAGGGGAATATGGGAGATTAACGGATATCCTATGGCGGGACCTTTTCTGACATATATCATAAACGACGATAAAAATAATAGGAAAGTGGTCATTGAAGGTTTTGTTTTTGCCCCTGCTACGGAAAAAAGGGACGATATGTTTCAGCTCGAGGCTATTTTAAAAACAGTAAAGTTCCAGGATAGCAAATAATCATATTGTAAACAAATATTGTTTAGGGCCCTTTTAGGGGCCCTATTTTTTTTAACTCAACTTACCGTTCAATAGTATTACCAACGCCATAAAAACGCATTAAAACAGCATTGGCCCCAGTTTCCCGATTTGGTCCTAATCTGTACAGGGAATAAAATGGCTTATAGGCAACAAAAAAACGCCCTCACGGGCGTTTTCTGGTTTGGTTGGTTTGTTGGTTTTAATCAAAGGCAAAACCCGTGGTAATTCTGAAAATAAAAGCATAGAGTACAATTAAAAAACTAGCGAAACAAAACCAGCTCATCACCTTAAAAAAGGATTTTATAAAAGCGTGACCCAAGTTTCTAAATGCCTCTAAATAAATTTCTCTGATTAATAGAACATTTTTCATAATATTTGGTTTGGTTAAATGGTTGGTTATTAGATATATATAACTCAAAATTTTATGATTAGGTATTTCATCGGACTTTTTTGTTGTAAATGGGCGTTTAAACGTTGTGAAAGTGGATTGAACCATTAATCAAAGCCGCTACGCCCAGCCAACTACAATTCTATAACCCAAATAATCCAACTAAATATATATGTAGATAGCTTACTACTTAAAGCCGACTGTAAAATTCAGTGGCTTGAACAACAAAAGAACCTCCAACCAAAATCAAAAATATCCAATAAATGGACAACCGGATTTTTAACCGGCATCTTTGAATGGAACTATATAATAATGAGTATTCTCATTAAATTGAAAGCACAAAAAACCGCCTGTTCCAAAAAAAGAAAGGCGGCTATAACCCTATTGTTTATGGGTATGTCTTAAAATTACATCTTTACTATTATAAATTCGGAACGCCTATTGAGTTCGTGTTTCTCCCTGCTACATCGAACTCCATTCCCACATTCATTGATCAAACGTTCCTCGCCGTACCCGATGGCACTTTCAATACGATCTTCCGAAATACCCTTGGAAATAAGATACGCCCTAGTTGACTTGGCTCTTTTATCGGATAGATATTTATTGTAGACATCGGGACCTCGGGAATCGGTATGGGATTCAATCTTAATGACCATATCCTTGTACTCGTTCATCACTTGAACCAATTTATCCAATTCCAGTGAAGCGTCCTTTCTTATATAGGATTTATCAAAATCAAAGAAAATCATATCGGTCTTAAGCTTTTTTATACCATCTTCAATTACTATGAGCTCCTTTAGCTTTTTCATGGTAATATCCACATTTATAACTTCATTTTTCTTCGTTTCTGCAGTAACCACATTTTCAAAGAATTCACTCCTCGTTGTTTTAATGGTGTATTTGGTATCGGAATCCAAATCTTCAAAGACAAAGGAACCGTCATCTTCTGTAACCATTTCCTTTAATTTAATATTATTTTCATCCAAAAGGGTAACCAAGGCCTTAGGCATTATATCGCCGGTAATCATTTCGGTAACTACCCCGGAAATAGCATTCTTTACCACTTCTTCAGGCACCAGTCTTTCGAAAGAATAAATATCGTCATCCCCTTTACCCCCACGTCTATTGGAGGCAAAATATCCTTTTTGACTTTCTTCATTCACGATATAGGAAAAATCATCCTTATTACTGTTAATGGGCTGGCCCATATTGCTTACCTCTTTAAATCCTTCCTCGTCATAAGCAACTTCGTAAAGATCCAATCCGCCGAGTCCTACATGCCCATTAGACGCGAAGTACAACTTTTTATCATTGATAAAAGGAAACATTTCCTTCTGTTCGGTATTTATTTCAGGGCCTAAATTCTTGGGCTCAGAGTATCTTCCGTTACCTAGGACATCAACCACAAAAATATCAGTATCCCCTATGGTTCCCGGCATATCCGAAACGAAAAACAGTTTTTTCCCATCCGGGCTCAATGCAGGATGTCCCGTAGAATATTCATCACTGTTAAAGGGTACTTCTTCGGCTTCTGTCCATTCCCCATCAATTTTCCTGGAAGTATATATCTTTAAATGGTTAACCCCATTTTTGTCCCTCTTTAATTTTTTACCATAATTATTTCTAGTGAAATACATAGTTGAATTATCCGGGCTAAACGTTACCGATGCCTCGTGATATTTGGTATTTATTTTCTTAGAAAACCTAATGGCCTCCTTGAGGTCTTGGGATTCCTTATTTATTTTGGACACATAAAGATCCAAATAAGGTTGATTATTCCACTTATACCGTCTGGTATTAAAGATGGAGGAGTCTTTGGCAGATGCAAATACAATCTCATCCTCATTGTAGAACATGGGCGAAAATTCCGAATACTTGGTGTTTATGGCTAAATTTTTAAGTCCAAATTTAAGTTCCATATTGAGGATATTGTCCAAGACAGTTTCTTTTTGATTTGCGCTTAAATTCAATTTGGAACCTACATTGCCTTTTTGAACCTCTTTGTCATAGAGTCTCATCATTCTCTTGGATTTGGCATACTTACCCGTACCCTTCAAGGTATGGGCGTATTTGAAAATTTGATCCGGTGATACCTCCTCTTCATATCTTTCAAAAATGATATTGTAATAATAATAGGCCTTTGCCATATTGGTATTGTAGTAATGGGCATCCCCTGCCTTTTGAAGTATTTCCAAGGAATAATTATTGGCATCCTTTTTTATAGCTTCTTCATATAATTCGGCCGCCTGCGCATACCACATTTTATTAAAATATTCATCCGCTTTTTTAATCAGCCGTGCCGCATTTGCGTTTAAGTTGGTGTTGGTATTACTTGCCAAGTCCACTTCCTCAATGGGGCTCAGCATATCATAAGTAACCTCTTCAACAGATAATTCCTCCCTGGACGAGGTTTTATTTTCCTTGGGCTCAAAATTCCTATCTTGATCAGGAGCATTGGCCCCTTTGGGATGATCCTTTACCTCTTGATCCAAATTCTTGTCCAATGCGGTATTGGGCAAAGGTAAACTTGAAATAGTACCAAGTCCGTCTATTTCTATTTTTTTGGATTTTCCACCGTTATCCACGTTCATCAACCAAAATGGATCGGTATAAGCACCATCCAACTTGGAGTTACAAGCAGCTATAGCACTATCCAGTGTATCATACCTACTCAGGTATACATAGTTAAGACCATTGCCGGAATTGCTAATATATCCCGCCTCAAAGCCTTTATCCTTCAATTTCTTTGCTAATTTTTGAGCATTGCCCACATCGGAGAATACTCCAGAAACAATATAAAAACCTTCGTCAGCCCCTTTGATGTTTTTAAACGTTCTACTTTTAATATGGTTTGCAGAGGCCCTTTTTCCAAACACCTCTGGGGAAACCCTATCGCTAGTGGAATTGAAATTATTATTGGTACTTATATCTATATTGGAAAACCGCTTATCCATATCGGAGGCAGCCTTATTCCTAATTCCTTGGGCACTGCCACTAATAGCAAAAAAGAGCAAGCAGGCTGTTAGAAGTTGTTTCATGTTTATTCTATTAAAAAATCTTGGGAATCCGATATTCAAAAAATAACGGCATATGTTATTATCATAGTAAACTACCCTAGGGAATTACAGATACCTTATATTTTATTACCAACGCTAAAACTAAAGCGGTTAGTGCCGCGAAAAAATTATTTGTTGTGAATCCTCTGTTTTCAATGGTGTAATAGCTGTTTAAAAGGATTTAAGTGGAAAAGTCAGAGCCTTACAAATAGGAATAATGAGTATAAAATCTTTAATAAATTCCATTTCCATCCAATGTTGACCCATGGCCGAAGGTAAAGGATTTGATTATTAGCCCTGTCACCCTTGTTGTGAAGAACGCCCTATATTAAAATTCCGATTGGTATTAGGTGTTTTTATGTAGAAATGAAAAAGGAATGTCCCTTTCAAGAAAGATGATCAGACCTATTTTGTAAAAACATATCAAATATTGATTCAGCAGTATGATTCTTCCAGCCAGCTCTATTTAAAGGACATGCCCAATTCAATTGGGTATTAAAACAAAAAAACACCTACCCAACGGCAGATGTTCCTTGTAAATATTTCAGATAAAATCTAATTTTCCTTTTTCTCTTCCAATTTGTCGTCTTCCTTGGAAGCATCTTTAAATTCTTTAATGCCGCTTCCCAATCCACGCATCAATTCTGGAATTTTTTTTCCTCCAAACAATAGTAGGACGATGGCCACAACCAAGGCAATTTGCATAGGCCCAATGGCTAAAAATGTATTTAAAGTTATCATGGTATAATAATTTAAGAACAACAAATGTACTAAAAAAGATGTTAGAATGCTGTTAATTTTAACGTCGATAATATATTTTAATTATTCTAAATTAGAATATAATGTACTTATAGATACTTTTGCATTGAAATCAATGTGGAAAATCAATTTTCCCAATAAAGGAATTAAAGTTAAATACTAACCTTATCTTTGTTCATTATGGCCAAAAAGGTAAAGAAAAGAAAGGAAATTAAGCAGAAACTCCTACACAAGTATCGTTTGGTGATTTTGAATGAAAGTACCTTTGAGGAAAAAATTTCATTTAAACTAAGCAGAATGAACGTTTTTGTAACCGGTTCCCTGTTTATTATTGGATTGATAGGATTCACCATATTATTAATAGCCTTTACACCATTACGCGAATATATTCCAGGATACTCTTCCACTAAATTAAAGCGACAGGCAACCGAACTTACCTACAGAACGGATTCCTTGGTTGCCACACTAAATTATACCAATAGGTATTTGGAGAACATAAGAAAGGTGCTGCGGGGGGATATTGAGAATAATGAAATTAATAGGGATTCTCTATTTGACCAATACAAACTGGACCCTTCTACCATCGATTTAACCCCGATCAAGGAAGATTCCCTTCTGAGAGCACAGGTAGCCTTGGAGGATAAATACAATTTGTTCGAAAGAAACATAAATAGTCCCGGACAAGTACTTTTTTCTCCCCTTGCCGGAATTATTTCCCAAGATTTTAATACCGAAAATAAGCATTTTGCCGTAGATGTGGTTGCCCCAATGGGCAGTCCAATAAAGGCAGTTGCCAACGGCACCGTAATTTTTGCGGAATGGACAGCTGAAACTGGTTATGTAATAATCTTGGAACACATGGATGGACTATTAAGTGTTTACAAGCACAATGGATCTTTGAACAAAGGGCAGGGCGATGTGGTACTATCGGGGGAGGTAATTGCCTCGGTAGGAAATACAGGGGAATTGACCACAGGACCACATCTTCACTTTGAACTGTGGAGCAATGGCAGCCCGATTGACCCCTTAAATTTTATAGATTTTAAATAATTCCAGATGAGTTTAAAATCATTTGCAGCAAAAATATTCGCTAAGAATATTGCGAAAAAAACTGCCAAATGGGTTAATAATCCAATTCAAACCCAAGAAGTGGTGTTCCAATCTTTGATATCCCGTGCCCAACATACCGACTTCGGTAAGGATCACCATTTTTCAGAGATCAAAACCCATTCACACTTTGTAGCCAACGTTCCCATTAGGGACTATGAAGAATTAAAGGGATATGTGGAAAAGGTGGTAGCCGGCCAGGGAGACGTATTATGGCCCGGAAAACCTGCCTATTTTGCTAAAACCTCAGGAACCACGTCCGGAGTTAAATACATCCCGATTACCCACGAATCCATTAAATACCAAGTGGAAGCATCGCGTAATGCCATCTTAAATTATATTCATGAAACGGGTAATGCCGATTTTGTAAATGGAAAAATGATTTTTCTCCAAGGCAGTCCTGAAATGAAAGAAAAAAATGGCATTAAGATTGGTCGATTATCAGGAATATCTGCCCACTATGTACCCAATTATCTCCAAAAAAACAGATTGCCAAGTTGGGAAACCAATTGTTTGGAAGACTGGGACACCAAGGTGAATAGAATTGTAGAGGAAACGGTACAAGAGAACATGAGCGTAATTGCAGGCATACCTTCCTGGGTTCAAATGTATTTTGAAAAATTAAACGCTAAGACCCATTTAAAAATTGGCGACCTTTTCAAAAACTTTCAACTCTTCATCTATGGTGGGGTCAACTATGAGCCATATCGCGCAAAGTTTGAAAACCTCATCGGACGTAGAATAGATAGTATTGAACTCTTCCCGGCCAGTGAGGGTTTTTTTGCCTACCAAAATTCACAAAAAGAAAAGGGGATGCTCCTCTTATTAAATTCGGGAATATTTTATGAGTTTGTGAAGGCCGATGAATTCTTTGTTGAAAAGCCCCAGCGTATAACGCTAAAAGATGTGGAAGTAGGTATTAATTACGTCATGATAATATCTACCAATGCCGGATTATGGGGTTACAACCTCGGGGATACCATTCAGTTTATTTCTTTGAAACCTTATAAAATCATTGTTTCGGGCAGAATTAAACATTTTATTTCAGCCTTTGGGGAACATGTTATAGGTAAGGAAGTGGAAGAAGCCATGAAACAAGCCATCGAAGGCACAGATGCCAGCATAAACGAATTTACCGTAGCGCCCCAAATTAATCCTGAGGAGAAAGAACTGCCATATCACGAATGGCTGATCGAATTTGAACACCCCCCTTCCGACATAAAAAAATTTATAGACCTACTGGATAATTCCTTACAGAAGCAAAATAGTTATTACTTTGACCTCATAGAAGGAAAAATATTGCAGACATTAAAGGTTACACAAATAAAAAAAGATGGGTTTCAAGAATATATGAAATCTATTGGAAAGTTGGGAGGTCAGAATAAAGTGCAGCGTTTATCCAATGATAGAAAAGTAGCCGATGCCTTAAAGAGTTGGTCAACATTGAATAAATCACAATAAAACCCCCCATTATTTTTCAATTTTTACAATTATTGATTCCTTAAAAGTCTAAATTTATAATTTTGATGCGAATAAGAAAGCTGAGAAAACCTTCTCGGGAAATGAAATAAACAATTTAAATTGTAGTTTTGCACGAAATCTGCTTATGAGCAAATCGGTTAACACGACTAGGGCACAAGATTCCACCAATGCCATTGAGCGCTTGTATATAACAATGCGGCATCTTTTTAACCGTGGATTTTACAAGCCATCAGGTGTTTCCGGAGCAACCCTAAGACAATCGCTTTTACAATTACGCCCGGAAATATACGGTTCCATTGCGGAGGAAAAAGCCGAACTTAATGGCCTTATGTATGTTTTGGAAAGATTGCCGGAAGGTATAGAACAATGCCGGTTTATAAACCTTACTTCCGATGAAGGCTATGCAGGTTCCCAATTTAAACCGATTATTCCCCCTAAAAGACGAAGAAACTGTTACAGGATAGACGAAGAACAAATGAACATTGAAATAACACGGGGCAGATCGGATATCTACGATATTCTAACCCATCTTACTTTTTTGTTCATCGAATCCGAGAAACTTAGCAAAAAGATCCTTATAGAAGATACGGATAAAACTATTAGGGACTGGGTTAAATTGGAACAGGCAGCCAATAAAGAAGAGCTTAGCCAAAGGGAAAGGGAGGTAGCTTTGATACATACAGCCAATATTTTGGGAAGACCCTTCATAGAAGTAATGGCAATTCACAAAAAACTTTCAACGACCTCCGATCCTGAACGCTTTTTAAAAATCATTTATTGGTTGGGAAAACTGGCCATTGAGGAAGAAACCACAGGGAACAAAAGGGCTATTACCTTTAGTCCCATGTTACGGGAGCGTTTGGGGCATCACATTCATGGAGAGCGCTGGGCCAATAGGATTAAAGGGGTTTTAAAGGAAAACGGACTTATGGAACGTCCCATTCACATTATTAGTGCCAACATGCACAGTGTAATGAATTCTTTATTTGCCAAAAAAGCATTGTCCAAAACCTTCGTAGGCAAAACAAAATTGGAGATATATGAGGCCCTAAGCATCCCTAAAAATTCCCATTTAAGGGAAAAGGTAATTACCCAAGCCGAAAAGAACGGGATGATCACCATTGACGATGTTTCCGGCACCAATATAGATGTACAAATTTTTGACATGGCCAAATTGGGGAAAGACGCCTGTTGTTATGAATTGCCGGCAAATTGTCCAGAAAATGAAAAACCTGTTATATTTGTAATGGATTACGCCTTTGGGGAGCAGGCTTATGAAACCATTGATGAATTGCTGAAACCTTATAAAATCAAAAAAAACCAAGAGGTATTTTTAAATGTAGCCTCTATTACCATTATGGGAAAAGCAGGAATTCTGGAAGGTGGAAAGGGAGATATTATGATCCCGGATGCCCATATTTTTGAGGGAACGGCAGACAATTATCCCTTCGAAAATGAATTGAGCAAGGAAGATTTTGAAGGTAACGGACTCAAAGTGGTTCAAGGAGCGATGGTAACAGTTTTGGGAACTTCTTTGCAGAATAGGGATATCCTGAAATTTTTCCATGAATCCACTTGGAACGTAATTGGCTTGGAAATGGAGGGAGTGCATTATCAGAAAGCCATACAATCCGCTTCCAAAATTAGAAAAAGTATACGGGAAGATGTTAAAGTCCGCTATGCGTATTACGCTTCCGACAATCCATTGGAAACCGGTAGTACCCTTGCTTCGGGTGGTTTGGGTACCACAGGGGTGAAACCTACCTATTTGATCACTGACAAAATACTAACACAAATATTTAATTCTTAAATCAATATGGCCACTCAGCAACCAACTCCTAACCATTCATCCTCCGAAGAAGTAGATTTAGGTCAACTGTTTCAAGTAATTGGAAACGGATTCAGAAAATTTTTCCTATTTATAGGAAATATATTCAAAGGAATATTTCATACGGTTATCCTCTTCCTGCTCTTTTTACAAAAGCATTTTATAAAATTTGCAATTGCTGCTGTGGTAGGTTTAGCCTTAGGAATCTACTTGGATATGGTTAAAGAACCAAAATATATCTCCACCATGGTTGTTGAACCAAATTTCAATAGTGTACAACAGTTGTACAACAATGTAAATTTTTATAATGAGTTGGCCGAGGCAGAAGACTCAATAGCTTTGGCAGAAGCCTTGGATGTAACCGTAAAAGAGGCGGCAAAACTAAAAAAGTTTGTTGTGGAGTCCTATTCGGATGAAAACCAAAAGGTACAATTGTTCGATAAGTTTGTACGTAGTTTGGACTCGACCACCAAAAAGGCCATTGATATGGAGAACTATTTGAAAAACTTCAACTCCATGGATGCCAGATTCCATACCATTTCCGTAACTGCGACAAATAATACAGTCGCAAAAAAGATTCAGCCCTCCATTATTAAATCTATTTCCAGAAACGAGTATTTTCAGTTGCAACAAAGCATAAGTGATAAAAACATAAGCCTACAGGATAGTTTGTATAAAAAACAATTGATGGAAGTAGATTCCCTACAGCGGCTATACAAAAGGGTAATGGAAAAAGAAGCTGACAAACCCCTACAAGGCACCAACATTAGTTTAGGTGAAAATGGCAGCCAGGAAAACAAAGAATTGGCCTTGATCAACCAAGTTGACAAACTGAAACAAAACCTTGTTCTATTAAACGAAGAAAGGGCCAATAAATCAAGTATTCTCAATGTAATTTCAGCATTCCCAAGAAGAGGGGTGGAAATCAAGGGTGTTTTTAATAGCTATAAGTTTTGGATTCCACTTGGATTTATTGGGATTGCCCTGCTAATGTTAAGTATACTGGACTTAAACACTTATTTAAAAAAATATAAACAGGAATAATCTATGAAAATATTAGTTACAGGTGGGGCTGGGTTTATTGGATCTCATGTAATTAGAAGGTTGGTAAGGTCATATCCAAAGTATCATATTTATAATTTGGATGCACTTACTTACGCCGGAAATCTAGAGAATTTAAAGGATATAGAATCCAATTCCAATTACAGTTTTATTAAAGGCGATATTACAGACGCCAATTTTATCGATGCCCTTTTTAAAAACAACATGTTTGATGGCGTAATTCACCTTGCGGCGGAATCACATGTAGATAGGTCAATAACCGACCCCCTATCGTTTGTAAAAACCAATGTAATTGGCACCGTAAATCTCTTGAACTCCTTCAAATCTATTTGGAAGGATAATTTTGCTGATAAACGCTTTTACCACGTTAGCACAGATGAAGTTTACGGATCTTTAGGGAAAACAGGATTGTTTACAGAAACGACGGCCTATGACCCTAATTCTCCCTATTCGGCCTCCAAGGCCAGTTCCGATCATTTTGTTAGGGCCTATGGGGAGACCTATGGCTTGCCCTATGTAATTAGTAATTGTTCCAACAATTACGGTCCAAACCATTTTCCGGAAAAACTAATTCCCTTATTTATTAATAACATCATCCAAAACAATCCTTTACCTGTGTATGGAGACGGAAATTATACCAGGGATTGGTTATATGTTGAGGACCATGCCAGGGCAATAGATCTTTTATTCCACAAAGGAAAAAATGCCGAAACCTACAATATTGGTGGTTTTAATGAATGGAAAAATATTGATTTGGTGAAATTGCTCTGCAAACAAATGGACCAAAGGCTGGGAAGGCCTTCCGGGAATAGTGAAAAATTGATTACTTATGTTAAAGATAGACCTGGACACGACCTACGCTATGCCATAGATGCTTCTAAAATAAACAAGGAATTAGGATGGGAGCCATCCGTTACCTTTGAAGAAGGATTGGCCAAAACCATTGATTGGTATTTGGCCAATGAAGAATGGCTCACCAGTGTTACTTCGGGGTCCTATCAAACCTATTATAAAAAGCAATACCAGTAAAAAATAAAGCATGAAAGGAATTATACTCGCAGGAGGATCGGGAACACGCTTACACCCTCTTACCTTATCGGTAAGCAAACAACTAATGCCAATATATGATAAGCCAATGATCTATTACCCTCTATCTACCTTAATGTATGCGGGTATAAGGGAAATATTGATCATTTCAACTCCCAAGGACCTCCCATTATTTAAGGAGCTTTTAGGAGACGGCAAGAAATACGGATGCAGCTTTGAATATGCGGTACAAGCCGAACCCAATGGCCTGGCAGAAGCCTTTATTATTGGAGAACAATTTATTGGAAAAGAAAAAGTAGCGCTTATATTGGGAGATAATATTTTCTACGGCTCCGGTTTGGCTAAATTACTACAGGCCAATAACGATCCTGAAGGTGGAATTATTTATGCCTACCGTGTCCATGATCCAGAACGTTATGGTGTGGTCGAATTCAATAAGGAAGGAAAAGCCATAAGTATAGAGGAAAAACCGGAAAACCCTAAATCCAACTACGCTGTACCCGGAATTTATTTTTATGACAATGATGTGGTAGAGATTGCTAAAAATATTGCCCCTAGTCATAGAGGAGAGATCGAAATCACCGATGTAAATAAAGAATACTTAAAACGCAATAAATTAAATGTAAGTATTTTGGATAGGGGAACTGCGTGGTTAGATACCGGAACCTTTGCATCCCTGATGCAAGCCAGCCAGTTTGTGGAGGTCATTGAAGAGCGCCAGGGTCTTAAAATTGGAGCTATTGAGGGTGCGGCCTTTGAGATGGGCTATATTTCTAAGGAACAGTTTAAGGCTCTTGCAGAACCTCTTATGAAAAGTGGTTACGGTACAAATTTATTGGGAATATTGAACAAGGATTAATGAAAGTTACAGAAACCAAGTTACAAGGCTGTTTTATTTTGGAACCAGCGGTATTTAAAGATGATAGAGGATATTTTTTTGAAAGCTTTAATGCCAATAATTTTAACAAGGCCATTGGTCAAAAAATGGACTTTGTTCAGGATAACCAGTCCTATTCCTCCAAGGGAGTAATTAGGGCCATACATTATCAGACTGGAAAATATGCCCAGGCCAAATTGGTACGTGTCCTTAGTGGAAAAGTATTGGATGTTGCCGTAGACCTTAGGCAGGACTCTCCTACTTTCGGACAGCATGTGGCCGTGGAATTATCTGCCGAAAATAAAAAACAACTCTTTATCCCAAGAGGATTTGGACATGGATTTTCAGTTCTAAGTGAAACAGCCGAGTTCTTTTATAAATGTGATAATTTTTACAACAAAGCCTCGGAAGGAGGAATTATTTACAATGATCCAAGCCTGAATATAGATTGGCAGTTGGCAGTTGATGAAATTAAAGTGTCCGAAAAAGATTTGGAACTTCCCGTTTTGGAAAACGCACTTTTATAATGGAGGAAGTTATACCAAAAAAATTAAAACTATTAATCACAGGGGCCAATGGACAATTGGGACGATGTCTGCAGGACGTATCAAAAACCTTCCCGAGCTATGATTTCCATTTTAAAACTTCCAAGGAGCTGGATGTCACCAACCAGGAGCAGATAAATATTCTATTTGCCAAGGAAGAATTCGACTACTGTATTAATTGTGCCGCATATACCGCAGTGGACAAGGCAGAAACGGACCGAGAAAACGCTTTTTTGGTGAATGCAGAAGCGGTAAAGTATTTGGCAGAGGCCTGCAAGACCCAGAATTCCATTTTAATACATATTTCAACGGATTTTGTATTTGATGGTTCCAAGACAACACCCTATGTCGAGGAAGACATTCCCAACCCTATTAATATATACGGATTATCCAAATTAAAAGGGGAACAATACGTACAGCAAATAGTAAATAAACATTTTATTATACGTACTTCTTGGGTATATTCGCAATATGGACATAATTTTGTGAAAACCATGTTGAGATTGGGATCTGAAAGAGAACAGATCAATGTAGTAAATGATCAGAAAGGGTCACCTACTTATGGAGGGGATTTGGCTAATGCAATAATGAGTATAGTTAACTCAAAGTCAACCAATTACGGACTATATCATTATAGCCATGACGGAGCAATAAGTTGGTGGGATTTTGCCAGTGAAATTTTTAAGGTAAGTAATATATCCATTAAACTTCTGCCCCTAAAAACAGAAGAATATCCCGCCCCTGCAAAGCGGCCAAGTTGTAGCGTATTAGACAAGTCAAAAATAAAGGATACATTCAAAATTGAAATTCCTAATTGGAAAAATAGTTTACGAAATTGTATTAAGACTATTGAGACCAATTGAAAGATAAAAACAATTATAAAATAAATATTCATGTGCGGAATAACAGGAATTTATTCAACTAACACAATAGATAATATAAAAGAGCGCATTGAAAGAATGAATTCCTCTATCACTCATAGGGGACCGGATTCCGGGGCGACATATTCACTTGAAAATAAGGTTGCGTTGGGCCATAGAAGATTAAGTATTATCGACCTTAGAGAGGTTGCAAATCAACCAATGACTTCATCTAACCAAAAATGGCACATAGTGTACAATGGTGAGATATATAATTTCAAGGAAATTAAAAAAGAACTTCATTATCAATTTGTTACTGATTCGGATACCGAGGTAATTTTGGCTGCAGTACAAGAAAAAGGAATAGATTGGTTCTTGGAAAAAGCCAATGGGATGTTTGCCTTTGCTCTTTTCAATTCCGCAACCCATGAACTTCATTTGGTCAGGGATCGATTAGGTATCAAACCATTGTATTATTTCAATAATGGAACACAATTGGTTTTTGCCTCTGAAATCAAAGCGATTTTATCCAGTGGATTGGTTGATGCAAAATTCAATGAACAGGCTGTAGACGAGTACTTAGCAAATCGCTACATAAGAGCACCTTATACTTTTTTTCAAGATATAATGCAAGTTCAGCCGGGATCCTATCAAACATATGGGAATGATTTATCCGTGAAAGAAACTGTCTATTGGGATATTCCGAAAACTTTTAATAATTCTAATGTCTATAATGAAAAAGAGATAAAGAATCAATTCGAAGAAGAAATAAAAAAGGCAATAGAATATCGGTTGATTGCAGATGTGCCTTTAGGTACATATTTAAGTGGTGGTGTGGATTCAAGTCTTATTACTGCAATCACCGCTATTTCTAAAAAGGATCAAATTAATACTTACACCATTGGTTTTGAAGAACTCAATGAATTTGAGTATGCGAAGAAGATTGCAGACCAATATAAAACAGCCCATCATGAAATATTGATGCACAAGGAGGATTATCTTGCCAACTGGGAAAGGCTCATATCCTACAAAGATGCTCCATTAGGCGTTCCTAATGAAATCCCTTTGGCAATTATGTCATCAAAGCTAAAAGAGAAGATCACTGTGGTTCTTTCAGGTGAAGGTGCTGATGAACTCATGGGAGGGTATGGTAGGATTTTCCGTGCACCCTTTGATTATGAAAATGAAGGGAGAGAGGAACATTTCTATGATTATTTCATAAAAAAATATGATTATGTACCTCGGGAAATGAGAGATCAACTAATAAATACTCCACTTGACTATCGAGAAGAGTTCGACAAATCCATTCGTAATGATTTTGATAATAATAGCAAAGAAGCGAGTATCTTCAGATTCTTTCACCGTTATCACGTAAAAGGACTACTTCAGAGGGTAGATATGACAACTATGCAAACATCCGTTGAAGCAAGGGTGCCATTTTTAGATCACAAATTAATAGAGTTTGCCTATAAACAAATACCCTTCTCCCTTAAGTTAAAGTGGGTTAATGATCAGGCGATGGAAGCTGCCGAATCAATGTCGGCAGAAGAATATAGTGAAGTATTGGATGTACCTAAATACCTACTAAGAGAGGTTTCTTATAAGTACCTTCCCAAAGAGATAATCACTAGAAAAAAGGTTGGATTTCCCGTTCCCCTAACCGAATGGTTTGCTAATTTAACGGATATGGCACATGATCTGCTGCAAAATTGCTCGTGGCTGAAACAAGGTGTAGTCTCCGATTTAATTTTGAAAAGTGAAACCGAAGTAAGGGCAGGACAAATTTTATGGATGTTTATCAATATAGAATTATTTAGAAAACAATATTTCCAAAAAGATTGGAGATGGTAATAAATTTTAACTTATGTACAAAAGAGGAGACGAAAAAGCTATTGTAGGATATACGTCTGGAGTATTTGATTTATTTCATATCGGACATTTAAACTTACTTAAAAACGCAAAAGGCCTTTGCGACAATTTAATCGTTGGGGTAACCAGTGATGAATTAGTTTCTTATAAAAACAAAAAGGCCGTGATTAATCACCAGGAGAGAATGGAGATTGTTAGAAATATTAAGTTTGTTGACGCCGTTGTTCCACAAAATGACATGGACAAATTTAAGATGTGGGAACGATTAAAGTTTGATGTCATGTTTGTAGGGGATGATTGGTTAAATACACCCAAATGGAAGGAGCTTGATGAGCAATTCAAGGCTGTTGGGGTCAAAATCATCTATTTTCCTTATACACAAGGTACTTCTTCAACCTTAATTAACCAAACATTAATGGAGCTGAGAAAAAAAGATTAACCTTGGACCTACACCTTCTGTAGGACGATTATGATGACCGTACAACGGGCTCATTCATAAACATAAAAACCCAATAAAACAAAGTGTAATAAGAGATATAGGCCGCTAAAACACATTTTAGACCTTTTCGGATTTTCAGAATAAAAACCAACTCTCGTCCCAATACAACATTCTTTATTCAGAGCCGTTATTAGTGTGCAAAGGTATTGAGATAATTTTTATTTAATAGAATAATTACGATATACAAAATAAAAGGAAAAATGAGCAGTCTTCAAATAAAGCATGTATTCCAAAAAGGTTTTTTAACAACTATAATTGGGTATATGTTGTGTCTATTAGCTTCTGGGTGTACTTATGACCTTGAATATCATGAAGCCAACATAGACCCTGTAATGGAAAGACCCAGTGAATGGATTAATTATATGGTATCGGAATATGACAATGGAATATATAAGGATACGCTTCAAACAACCAGAATAATTCCAGAGCGAAGTGCATTGGTGCTTATAGATGTTTGGCGAGACGAGTTTTTAGATCCATTCGTCATCGACCATATCAACCCAATAATAGAAGAATTCAGTGCCCAGGGAATGAAAATTATTTACGCTCCTTCCCAAATGCCTGAAAACAAAAATTTATTGGTCATTGATGAAGGTGTTCATTTCTATGATTTTGAAACAATGGATTCTTATTTGCGGGATAATAACATTCAAAACTTAATTTATTCTGGATTTGATACATTTTATTGCGTACTTGATAAGCCCAATGGTATTTATAATCTAAAAATGCGCAATGACAGTTTTCGAACATTTGTTCTGGAGCGTGGCGTACTTTCTTATACAAAGGAAATGATGGAGGCTTCCATGGAGTTATTAAAGAAAAATGGAGTAGGAATAATACCGTATGATGGTGATGACAAAACTTACCCTCAGCAAACGTTAACCGACATACATGCCAAAACAAAGAGCAGTGCCCGTCCCAAATGGAACAGTTTTATAGTAATATTCCAGAATAATGATACCGATGAAGCTTTAGAAAACTTCAAACTAGAACTCGATACTTTGCAAGTGAAATATGGTATCGTGGAAACAGGCACTTTAACTTTCCAGGGAGAGGAAGTAGCTCCTGAAAACTTCAGTAAATTTCTTAGAGACAAGAAAATATGGAACCTGTATTATGCGGGAAATTATTTGAATAACGAAATAATTTGGAGTAAATACGGTGTTCTTCCCTTATATATCAAAAGCAGGTATCAATTGGTGAGGAACCTTCCTCAACCATATATCATCAATGACCTTGCTTATATGGCCCCAAGCCAGTCGATGGAAGCCGATCTTGAAAAGGCTACAATTCTCAACCACTATAGAATGATATACAATATTAACAGTACAACACTAATAAATAGTTGGACTGAAATACCTGATTAACAAACCTATATCAATGGTCAAAATATCCTTATCCATCCCAATTTTATACTAGCACATTAGAGATTTGGATAACATTTACATGGAGGGCATCTGGAAATAGTGCAAACATGTTAATAGATATCTTAATCATGCACACGAAAGGCTATGTTTCCAGTAAGAGGTAAGGGAGTACATCTAATTCTACAATACCAAAAGAATACATAGAGGGATAGGAAAAGTTCTACCCAATCCAATTTATTAAACTTAAAATTAGCATCCTAAATAAATATCTTTAATACATCTTTGGGATGGGGGTGGTTTAAAACTACTTTTAGTAACCGTCTGTTTTATGTTTCTTCCCATGTGCATCAAATCAATTTTTTGGAAGAAAGTGTACTAATTGTTTGAAAATCGGGTGACCGACGAAGTTTTCTCATTATATTTGAAACTCATACTAATATACTTTTAAGTATGTAAGTGGTCTGTGAAAACGATCCCACTTCTTGAAATTCTTAGTCGGTAATTAATGATAAATAATAATCTTTTAGAACAGGGGCTTTATAGTAAAACCACTACAATTGTAGTTATCCCCTGCAATAATGTCCCAATCTATATAAATACTTTGGAAGAATATAATGGGTTAGCTGTACAGCTAAGTTTTTCGGAAAGTATTACAATAAATTGGTATAATCAAAGATTTTTTGATCAAACGCTATACAGTACCCCTACCGATAAAACTATTACCTTAACTACTTCTCAATCAGCCAGACAATATTCTTTATGTACTAATGGTCATTTTAAACAGGCTTCAATACTTAAAAATTCAGATTGCAAAAATCCAGTATTGGGCAACAATGTTTTATCTATTTCCAATAATAGTAATTTTGTATTGGATTGCGATTATCAGTTTAGTAAGAGTTTATGGGTTTTAAACACTTCTATAAAAACAAGAGGTGATTTTGCTATAGACAGAACCCTGGGTACCATGACGAAAGATTATTTTATTAAAAGTTTTTCGACATATGAAAATGACAATAACCACTTACCTAGTAATTAAGTGATTAAGAAAAATTTAATCCTTTCCTTTTTTAGTGCGTCTGCCAAAATAGTAGGCGGAATTGGTATTGTTTCCATATTGGCCAGAGTATTCACCTTAAGTGATTTTGGTAATTTCACCTACTCACTAACTTTAGGAACTGTATTTGCTTTAATTGTTGATTATGGATACAATATTAAAGTAATAAAAGATGTTTCTTTAAACCATGATAATGTTAATACCATTGTTTCCAGAACATTCCTAAGCAAATTTTTATTGCTTACATTGACCATTCCTGCTTTTTTCCTTGTCAATGCTATAACAAAAAACACCAACGAGCTACTGATAACAGGGTTATTCCTATTCTTATCATTGGTTGCTTTTTCATTTACCAATACTATTTTGAGTGTATTCAAAGGCAGAAAAGAATACATGCTGGATTTAAGGGTAGTGTTAGTAGATAACATTATCACTATTTTAATAGTCCCTGCAGTAGCATTGTTAACAAGAAGCATTCAGGCCACCTCAATTAGCTTTTTCCTGTCTAAATTAATCGGGTTAGCTTTTTCTTTTTGGCTCTATAAACAGGAAAACAACATATATTTACCAACAATTAAAGATGTTTTAAAAGATTTACAACAGGCATTGCCCTATGCCGTTCATTATTGGGTGGGAAATTTATATCTAAATATAGATACGATTCTAATGAAGCCCATGGTTTCTTCTGAAGATTTAGGTATTTATCAATCGGGAATTAGAATTATCATAGGCCTTGGAATATTACTTACAGTAATAAACTCTGTCTACTTGCCACTATTGAACGAAAATTTAAATAAAAACAAAAAGCTTTTTAAAGCGAATGTTTTAAAACTCAATGCCAGTGTTATTAGACTTTCAATTATATTTATAATTGGTATGCTCATCTTTTCCAAATACATTATCATTATATTATTCGGAAATAAGTTTTTAGAACTACAGGAAATTTTCTGGATATTGGCATTAATCGTTGGAATGCGCATAATAGGCGCATCTTACGGGATTTTACTAACAATATCGGACAAACAAGCCATGAGAGCTATTGCAGGCGCAATAGGCATTGCAATAATCGTTATATGTGATTTATTATTAATTCCGGATTATGGGTACAAAATGGCTGCCTATATTCTATTATTAGCCCATTTATTTATTACAACATTTTATATTATAACAATATATATTGAATATAAAACACTATTTATTCCTTCATGGAAAAGACTTATTAGCTTAAAAAAAGTGCTATGAAAATATTAATTGTCCTATTTGCACCTTTGTTGTTTATTATTTCCTATTTAACCCCTAAAAAGAAGACCATTTGGGTTTATGGTGCATGGTTTGGGGAAAGATACAGTGATAATTCAAAAGATTTTTTTGAATTTGCGAATTCAATAGAGGATAAAGAAATAAAGCATTATTGGATATATAAAAACCCATTATTGAAAAAAACCATTGAATTAAATGGTTATAACTGCGTATCTGCGTATTCATTTCGAGGTATATTATTACAACTTCGTGCTAAGGTCTTTATAACTTCTGTAAATTCTTCGGATTTTATACCCTTCTTAATAACCCCAAAGAATTATTTCGTACAATTATGGCATGGAAGTCCAATTAAATATATTGGGTTAGATTCTAGAAATAATAAAATAAGAAGAACCATAGATAAATTAAGATTTAAAACCCTTGACAATTATTCGTTGATTACATCCCCCTCTGAAACAATTGATAAAATATATCAAAGTGCCTTTGCCATAAGTGACACAAAAATTTTTAGATCTGGATACCCAAGGAACGAAAATTTAAAGGTAAATCCAGAGAGGAAGACATTTATAAGAGACTATTTTGGTATTGAAAATAATGAAAAAATGGTGGCCTATTTGCCCACACATAGAAATGAAGGCAAAGGATTAAATCCATTTAGAAGTGTCCTCAACGAATTAATTACTAAAAATGAAGGTTTAAATAATAAAATTAAAATAATAGTAAAGCCCCATTTTTATGAAAAAGATAGCCTAAATGGAATTAAAGAAAGTTCCAATATCCTTATAAGATATGATTTCCCATTTGATTTATATGAATTTTTGGGAGCCACCGATATGTTAATTACAGACTATTCAAGTGTTATCTTTGATTATGAATTACTAAATAAAAAAATAATTGTATTTCCTTTTGATTTTGAAGAATACACGTCCAAAGACAGGGGGTTGTACTACAATTTTGATTTCATTTATAACCATGTTCATAATATTGAAAAGGTAGAGACGATAGATAGTTTAATTTTGGCTCTGACTAAGAACAATTCTTGTGATGAAAATGAAGAATTCGGCAAAAGTCTTTTTAATGTGCCCTTAGGAGGGTATTCTAAACTTATTTATAGCAAACTGATACACGATTTAAACCTTTAAAATGCACTTAAAAATATCACGAGAACTATTCTATGAAAAAATCATCAAAATCAATATTTGGTGGGCTTTTTTTGCACCAATAATTCTTGCTGTAATTTTTTCTATCGTTAGCGTTCGAGGATTATTCATACTTAAGGATATTGTATTCTATTCCTCCCTACTACTGGTATTTTTTATTGGAAGATCCAAGGGGTTATATATCTATATAATAAAAATTTTGGCTTTTCTACTATATATTTTCCTAACCACATCTCTATTTTTTGAACTTCACTCATGGGTAATCTATAATATTAGACAATTAATAGTACCCATTTTAATTATTGGTTTTGGATTTTACACAAAAATAGAGGACGAAAACAAAATATCTTCAATAGTACATTTTCTATATAAGACATCTCTTTGGGTGGTCTTTCTAGGGGTGCTATTTAAGTTAATCGACTTATGGAGCTATTTAGATCTTACCAATTACTTTAACCTTAAAGGGATACCTGTTGACAAGAGGGGCTTGTCCTATATGTTCTATGAGCCGGCATTATCTTACACTGAAAGATTGGTATCAACGGTTTTGGACCCGATAAGTCTTGGTCACATGTTGGCCGCTCCTATAATTTTATGCTATTACTCTGTCTTTACTGAAGGTAAAAAAAGGAAAATCCTTTTCTTTCTGCTTTCAATAGGATTGATATTGACTTTCTCAAAAGGAGCCATATTACAAGTAATATTGGCCTTGTTTTTTTTTAATAAAAGTTTATCCCCCACAACACGGTTTTTAATTCCATCCGTATTTGTTGCCCTGGCCCTGCTGACACTAAATATAGAAGGGATTCTCATACATCTATTTGGTCTCAAAAATGCGATTGTTTACCTAAACCTATTTGGGCACGGTCTGGGAATGGTAGGAAATTACGCCAAAATGTTTGCAGAAGATTTATCCGTTTATTATAAGTTTGAAATAAGCGATACTTTTATTGGGTCGGTAATTGGTCAGATAGGACTAGTAGGATTTGCTTTTTGGATTAGTTTCTTTTTGCCAAAAATTAAAAGTATAATATTGTCCAGAACCAATCATGTCGGCGCTATAATTTTGACTTCTCAATTGATAATTGCAGCTATTTCGGAAAACACTTTTAACTTTACCAGTTTCATTATACCCGGTATTGTTTCCGGTATATTAATTAAAAATAAAATCTAATTATATGTAGCTTTTTCACTTTACAATGTAACTACTAAAATACCGTTCTACATTGCCTTCTACCACAATGTCTGGTTTTATTTTCTTAACCAAATCGTAATCATACCCGCTCCATATATATATTGTTTTATAAAAATGTTGGGAAATAAAAGGTCTTAGCGCGATGGTAAATGAATCACGAAAAAATAATGCTGTTGTTTTATTCATTGCATTATTATTAATATCAATTACTGTTCTTGCAGGGAAACCTTTTGTGTTTCCATTATGAATATTTAGTACTTCCTTACTTTCGAAATGTGGGTTTACCTCCATAAACTCAGGATCATCCTCAAGGCCTAATGCTTTTAACAACCCCCCACCTGTTTCGTTTTTAAAAGAAATAGTATAGTCCAATTTATCTTTAGCCGGGGATATTCCCTCTAAACCGTTAGATATATAGGGAATAAGTTCTCGGTATGCGAAAAATGCTCCGTAATCATTCCAATGGCTATCGTGTTTATGATATAGAATATTATCTTTTTTTTCATTTATCAATGTACTTCTAATGTCCAAAATATTAAGCCCAGAATTTGTTTCCACATGATAATTGAGAACTTGGTCGGCCCTAGATATCGTATCTTTCTGAAGCAATTTAATTCTGTATGGCAGGTATTCCGGATAAATAGTGTGTTTATTAGGGTAGAAGGTAATATAATGCTTTATACCATCCTTTTTTAATTGATTTTGGGTTTGCACCCAAGTCTCGAATATTTCTTTTAATTCCGTTGGAGAATGTAAATTTTCCCTGGTGTAATCTTGTCTAATTTTATAAAAATCTCCCCAGAGATACATCCAACCTTTTTGACCAATTATAACTTTATCCGGAACGGAAGATTCATTAAATACCTTTACTTTTAAATAACTTAAAAGGCTTACGAGGGTCTCCCTAAAACCAAAATTGTCACTGTAATAATTATCATAAGATACTGGATATGATAGAATGCTTTCCCATTTGAGTTCAGGTTTGGCGCTTAATATCCTATTTTCGCTGTTGATGTTTTGTGAATCATTTTTAACAACTAGTGTGGGCAACACTAGCATTAATAGAAAACAAAATATTAATATATATGAATATATATTTGATATGGTTGCCAATCCATTATATTTTGGAAAATATATTAGAAAATACAATAGAAAACACAAGGTGAACAAGAGAGCAATATACGAATGGAATTTTCCTTTAGGCTGCGAAATATTCGCCATTTTCGAAAAAACTTCCTCAAGGTTCTTAGAAGTTAGAAAAGGGTCATATGGAGACCAGAGGTCGTTTCGAGTTTTCGTTTTTAGAAGCTGATTGGCGGTATCGATGTCTATAAAGCCATTCAGATTAAAATATTTTAATAAATCCCTGCTTGCTATCCGAAATTCCTCATCATATCTGGAAATAATAATATTATCATAATGTATTGATTTTTGATTACTATTTTCCCCAATATCCATCCTAATGGTTCTGACGGAATCCAACGGTATTTCAAATTCAACATTCTGTAGAAAAGAATTTCCAGAAACATCCTTTTTTACACTTTTTACACCAGAAAATCCTTTGTCAAATTCATTTTTATAATACAATTGAAATGTATCATCCTCTAAAACTTCCGTTTGAAAAGTTATATTTATAGTGTTTTCATAGCCAAGTTTAGTCGCTAGACTTTCCAATAAATAATTGGATACCCAAAAAATACCTATTCCAGCTAAAGCGACAATAATTTTCTTAATTATAGGATTGATCATGATTTCTACTTAAAATCTAAAATAAATAAACGGATTATAGCTATTACTCGCTATTTGCATTGCGCAAACTACAAAGGCAACAACCATTAGCATAAGAATAGTAAACTTTTTGAATCCAAAGTAGATTGGATTATCTTGAAAGAATTTTCCTGACTCAAATTCTTTGACCAGGTTAATTACTTTACCTCGAATTGGCGTGGCAATTATAACACCCAAAATGAGTATTGTAAGTACAAAATTATCTAATTCGGCAAATGGCGTATAATCGGTGCCATTGGTGAACCCCAACATACTTTTGAAATAACCCATGGCATAAGCCAGTGTTTCGGATCTAAAGAAAACCCATCCAAATAGAACCACAACAACAGCATAAAAATGCTGTAAAAATGTTGGCATTTTACTCAAAATCTTCTTGCCTCCAACTCTTTCCAGAATTAAAAACGTACCATGGAACAATCCCCATATCACAAAATTCCAACTTGCTCCATGCCATATACCAGTTATTAAAAAAACAATTATCAAATTACGGTATATCGTCCACTTCTTTCCTCTGCTTCCACCCAATGGAATATATAAATAATCCCTAAACCATGTAGACAAAGAAATATGCCAACGTCGCCAAAACTCCTGTATGGATTTAGATATATATGGGTAATCAAAGTTAATCGCAAATTTAAAACCAAACATTTTTCCTAAACCAAGAGCCATGTCCGAATAACCAGAAAAATCAAAATAAATCTGTAGGGCATAACACAGAATACCAATCCAAGCAAGGGATGTTGGAAGATTCTCTGCCGTAACGGCAAAGGTTTGATCTGCTATGATTGCAGCAGTATTTGCGAAAATCATTTTTTTCACAAGACCTCTTACAAATTGCAATATTCCATCAACGAACACATCCTTTACTATCGTTCTATTGGTGATCTGCTTATCGATATCATGGTAGCGAACTATTGGACCAGCTATTAATTGAGGGAATAATGAAATGTAAAGACCTAAATTTAAAGGGTTCTTTTGAGACGAGACTTCTTTTCTATAGACGTCAATGCAATAAGAAAGGCTTTGAAAAGTATAAAAAGATATTCCAATTGGCAAGGCAATTTCTGAGATAGTAATATTGTCAAATGGACCCAGCCCCTGGATATTCTCCAAAATGAATCCGTAATACTTGTAATAAATAAGAAAGGATATATTTGTTAACACTGCTAAAACAAGAATTAACTTTGCAGCATTTTTATTGTTCATTTTTGTCAAAAAATACTCAATCCCTATTCCAAAGATATAATTCAAACATATTGAAGATATCATAAGAATGATTATTACACCTTCTCCCCAAGCATAAAAAAATAAACTGGATAGCAACAAAAAAAAATTCCTAAATTTTGGCGCTAAAAGTAAATTTCCAATAATAACTATAGGAAGAAAAATAAATAAAAATAAAGCCGAGCTAAAAACCATTGGGAATAATTAATTTATAAAAATGCCAAGGTAAAATATATAATTTTATTTTATTAAATTAATACTAGTTAAATTTGCCTCCTAATACTCTATAAAAATCACGGATATATTAAGCTAATCCCTTTATTATTAAGGGTATTCTTATGGTTTTTAATGAATTATTCAGGTTAATAAGGGCAATATAATATTCAACCCATTGTCCTGTGATATAAATTGAATACGAAATATAATTTATGAAAATATTGCCTAAACAATATCATGGTATCATTAATTTGATACTGATTGTCATTTTTTGTGCTACATTGGTGTTTTCGAATAATTTAAATTCTTACTGCCTTTTTGCACTTTTTTTTTTCAATGTATGTCTGTCTTGGGATAAAGAATTCTTCTTTCTTATAATAAAAGACAAATACTATCTACTTTTTGTAAGCTATTTTATACTGCTAATCCTTAACTGCTTTATTAGTACTAACAACCATCAAGCAATTAAATTATTGGAAAGAAGTATAGCATTTCCATTCCTGCCAATTGCTGTAGGATTCATGATGCGGGATCGTAGAGTGTTCAAATGGGTCCTAAACGCATTTATATGGGTATTATCAGGGATGATAATAGTTGCCTTTTTAATCGCATTATCCAAAAACTTGATCTATAACTTTAGCAATGAAATAGAGATTACCAAGCTTAAATCTTGGTTTTTCACATATCATTATCTCGCGGGAAATGTTAACATTACTGCAATTTATTTTTCCCTATACATATCTTTTGCTGCTGTGATTTTGATATATAGTACGTTCATTGAAGATATTTTGGATAATAAATGGACCCATAAATTTAGATATCCAATTGTGTTCATTTTAAGCCTAGGATTAATATTACTTTCAGCTAGAACTATTTTATTTACTTATACCATAATTACCTTATTTATCATTGGAATATATTTCTATAAGCAAAAAAAGATATTCCCATTTATTCTTGGATTTATTGGTATAGCTGCCCTTTTGGGTATATTTATTGCCTTTAATGATGTCTTATTTTTGAGGTTGAAGGGAATTTTTCAACCATTTGAGGAAACAAAATACTTTTCTGGAGGTTTATATTCCAGATTGTATCAGTGGAAAGCTGTATTTTTAGAGTTTTATCCGGATAGTCTACTATTGGGATTTGGTACTGGTGATTCCCAGGATTTATATAATCAAGCCTATGTAAATGCTGGTCTTCCTTGGGCAGAAGTGGATAGTTTTAATATTCATAATATGTATTTAGAATCATTATTTTCAATGGGTTTTATAGGGGCAATGATCTTAATTACAATCTTTATTGCTTCATTATATAATGGATTTGTTTCAAAAAACAAACCATATTTAATTTTCCTGATTATATTCATGTTCGCGGGTTTAACGGAATCATTGTTAAATCGGCAATATGGAATTATTTTTTTTCTATTTGTAAATTTTATTTTTTATTACCATTTAAATGCAAAATACTTTGAAAATTGCCATTCTAGGAACACGCGGAGTGCCTAACAACCACGGTGGATTTGAACAATTCGCGGAGTATTTTTCGGTGTATATGGCTGAAAAAGGACATCAAGTGTATGTTTATAATTCCCACAATCACCCCTATCAAGAAAAAAGTTTCAAGGGTGTAAGTATTATTCATAGTTATGACCCAGAATATAAGATTGGCACGGCCGGGCAATTTATATATGATTTAAACTGTATTCTCGATGCCCGAAAAAAAGATTTCGACATCGTTCTGCAATTAGGGTACACGTCAAGTTCCATTTGGCACTGGTTGATGCCTAAAAAGAGCCTTATTGTTACCAATATGGACGGATTGGAATGGAAACGTTCCAAATATAAACCTGCTGTACGTAAATTTTTAAAATATGCCGAAAAGCTGGGTGCTAAATATTCTGATTATTTAATTGCGGATTCCTTGGGTATACAGGAACATTTAAAAAAAACATATCAAAAAGACTCCGAGTATATTGCTTATGGGGCTACCAATTTTGAAAATCCCCATCCAGCCGTTTTAACCCAATATAACTTAGAAGAATATAATTACTCCATGATTTTGGCAAGATTGGAGCCTGAAAACAATATAGAAACTATTTTGGACGGTTATAGGAAGTCCAATACAACTAACCCCATTATTGTTGTTGGGGGCTTAAATGCTTATGGGCTTGGACTACAGGAAAAATACAGGGAGGACGTAAGAATCCAATTTGTTGGTCCCAATTACAATCAGGAAGATCTTAATAATTTAAGACATTATTCACGCTATTATTTTCACGGACATTCAGTAGGTGGCACCAACCCTTCACTTTTAGAGGCAATGGCCTCCAGTGCCCTTATTATAGCCCACAATAATATATTTAATAAAAGCATATTGAACACAGAAGCAATTTATTTTGACACCTCGCACCAAATTACCCAAATTCTAAATGAGGATAAATATATTTCGCTGAACGATAAAAATACGCTGAAAAATAAAGAAAAAATTGACCGTGAATTTAATTGGGATATTATCAATAAAAAATACGAGCAATATTTAGTTGGTTTGCATAAATAATAACCTGATTATAATAGGCGCTTATTTGAGTCCGATCCAGTTTCATAACCCATGTACTCTTACACCTCTGTAAAGCAATTCTTTTTAAAAAAAATTTACTTAGAAACCCAAATATATGTCATTAATAAAGCTAAATTGGAAATAACATATTA